>CETS01050275.1_pt1 | contig 64170 bp, 58 predicted proteins | sample 356391 | NCBI WGS metagenome assembly CETS01 (sample SAMEA2622673, study PRJEB7988) | marine metagenome | isolation source: saline water (ENVO:00002010), including
AAAAAATTAACCTAGATTTACTTGTTTTTTACCACAGTACTTTGTTGGCAATAGTGTTTATTTTTTCAACTCAGAATTAAAAATTTTCCAATGGTTTTTCAGTTGTTTTTTTATTGAATTATTTTCTACTTGATTTATTGATTTATTTACATAAGTTAAATAATTTCCATAATTATAGAATTTCAAAACTTTAAATTTTGATTTGTCTTTCTTATCTCTAATGCGTTTTCTTTTTCTATGGGAGCCAATAACGGTAAATTTTTCAAACAACCTTGATTTGAATATTTTACCTCTATTTACTTTATTCCTTGTATGCTTTGCATAATATTTACTTCTATTTATAGATTTTTTCATCTTCCTATAATATGAAGAAATACTGCTGTTCTTTAGCAAAACTATTTCTCCATCAAATTGAAGTCCTAAGTACTCAAGATTTCTATTTATTGTGCAATGTGTTTTAAATTCTTGATAGCAGAAAAGTCTATTTTTTTGTTTTACAAAATGAAATATTTGAGTTTTATGTGGTTGTATTTCTAAATCACATAGTTTTTTAATGTTTGATTCAAATTCATCAACGACAAGTTGTATTTGTTTTAAATCACAAACCACAATCATATCGTCAGAATAACGTCTATATATTCCACCTGAATTAGATAATAATTCGTTCATTTTTTTGTCAAACTCAAACATATAGATATTTGCAAGAACTGAACTAATTGGTGAACCTTGCGGAATTCCTACTGTGCGTTTATTACCTTTTTTATCGAGTTTATTAGCATTTATTAAGCCTTTGTTTCTAATTAACCTTAAATCTTTTGAGTCAACTGTATACGAAACGGCTCTCTTTTCTTTCAAATACTTGATTTTATCTACTTTCTTCTTTTTTAATATCTTATCTTTTTTGTAACTGTCGACATATCTTTCAACCACTATTCTGTTCTTGAAAAGATTAAAAAGTTCATCCTCTTTGATAAATGAAAATTTTGTAATGTTCTTAAATACTTGATAATGGTCTTTAGGAAGTGGTTCATTAATTATATGTGCCCAAGATTCTTTTAATTTTTTATGGTTTAAATTGTCAAAAAAACCTTTGATATCGAATGCAATTACGACTTGATTCTTTTTTGTTTCTGATCTTTTTTTTATCAAGCTAAAAACCTCATTTGCAAAGTCAATATTACATTTTCCCGATTTTGATTTGTCTTTTTTAATTTTTCTATAAGCCGTAACTACTTTAGCAAGGTTATGCTTAGTAATCAGCTTATTATATTTTTTTGAAAGGAACTCTGAGTAGTAAGAATAAATTTGTGAATCTAAATGACTAGCAAAACAGATTTCTCTTGGTTTTAAATCCTTTTTTCTCTTTTTTGAGATTAGAATACCATCATCATATTGTTTGCGAAATTTCCTTTTAGTTTGAACTCTTTTAATAAAAGGTTTGAATGAGTGTTTCTCTACATTCTCAGAATTTGAAACATACTTTTTTATTCTCGAATAATCTTCACGTGATATTTGAGAGCCAATATGTGGATATCGTTTTATTTTAAACCATTTTTTCATAAATAAAATGAGTTAAGGACGAGCGGGAAACACCTCGTAAAATGTATAATCTCAAACCAATAACCTTTTCGGTTATCTTCCCTCACGCTAGGCGTGTAATAATAATTGTATATTTAACTTATAGAAATAAATCCTTGGTCAATATGACAACATTAACTAGAATAATGACAGCAATCTTTATGAGATTAGTGTCTTCTCTAGGTGCGGTGATAGAAATTAATCCAAACACTTGCATCTTTGGAATTCTAGGGCCTTTTCTCCTAATTGAGAAAGCAGTTTGCTCAAAACATACATTTAAGTTACTCGTCCAAAACTCATAGTTTTTTCTTTTTTTTACATTATTACCAACGGTTTTATGTATGGCTCGTTGCGGAAAATCATAGCTGATTTTCCGACGTAAAACGAAGATAGCAAATTGCAATGAATTCCGATTAGGAATTCAGCCGCAATGAGCTATACACGTTGTTACCACACGTTTTTTTATTCAAATTTCTTATAATTTTCAGTCCAATATTGCTCTATGAATTCCCACTTATTTTCAAAGTCCTTTTTCTCTATTGGAATGAGTTTTAGTTGTTTTTTATTTTCTTCTTTTACTTTGTAAATATATATTCCATTATCATTTTCGTTGTCGCATTCTATCGTATGAATATTTCCAATTTTCACTGCTTTATTTTCTTTTAAATAAAACAAGTCACTGTCCCAATTTGAGTCAGCGCAACCACTTCTGTGATAAGAATAGTAATAATTTGTGTTTTTAATTTTTGTTGAAGCTGGAAAATTTGAAAAGTTTTCTATCTCAATAAAGGATTTTGATTTGGGATTAAAAATCAGCAATTCATTAACCTCAGGAACATTAGTCATAAAGTGTAGCTCAATATCTAAAAATCCGTCCCCGTTAAAATCGGTAAAAATAAATTCAGAAGGATTATTGTCATTCCGATACAATGTTTTATCGTCCAAAGATTTGAGTTCGAAAAAGTCATAATCTTTTAGACAGGTTTTAAATTCACTTCCGTTTTCAAATTGCTCTTTGCATATAATTGGATTCTGTACCACAATACTTTCTTTTGCTTCGTCCTTATTCAATTCAGAGTTGCTTGTTTTTTGCTTGCAGGACAAAATCAAGACTAAAATTGTTAATATGCAGAATGTTTTTCTCAAATGTGTGGTAACATGCGAATAAACACAATTGCGTTTATCTATCATTAGCTATGGTATAAATATAACTAATTCCTATAAATTATCCAACACCTTCATATAAGCTATAGTATAAATAGGTAAATTCAATTCAGCTAAAAATTATTTTTCGAGAAAATAGGGAGCCATAAATTTAAGCTGTAAATTTGCAAAAATTTATGTGTGATGGATTACCAAATCAAGGCTTTTAAACTCGTTAGTATTCTAGAAGCGATCTCCTTTTTAGTATTGTTATTAATTGCCATGCCACTAAAATATATTTGGGAGTCTCCCGAAATGGTAAGAGTGGTAGGTATGGCTCACGGCATCTTATTTATTGTGTACCTCATTGGGGCGTATTTTATTTACGAAAAACTAAATTGGTCCCTAAAAACCTTGGGGATTGTTATGCTTTGTTCGGTATTGCCTTTAGGGCCAATTTATGCGGAAAAGAAATACTTGCCTTCGCATTAGTTAATTAGGAGTTCTGTTTTAGAAAAAGGTTTTATTTAACTTCTAAAGCTTCATTTCAAATAAAAATCGGTTACGGTTTTTGTATCGAGAAGAGGGCTTGCAATTAATATTTGGTTCTCGGGTTCTCGATACAATTTTGCTTCGTTTCACTGCACAAAATCACTCGAACTGACTGTGTTGGTTAGAACTAAAAATTGCTGATAGGGTTTTCGATACATTTTCCCTTCTCTTTGTTTCGGAAAAACACTCGAACTGACTATAAATGATTGGTTTTTCCTCTAAGATGAATCTAAAAAAGTTGCTGTAAAATCTCATTATTTTACAGCAAAAGACTAAATCTTGCGTAGCAGACCCTAAATCAAGTTCAGGGTGACGCTACTCGATGATGATTAATTGCTACTAATGTTCGATAAATTTTCTTTGAAAACTCACTTCAAAGGCGTCATTTCAAGCGATAATCGGTAAAGATTTTTATATCAAGAAAAGGGCTTGCAATTAATATTTAGTTCTCAGGTTCTCGATACAATTTTGCACATCACTACACAAATCACTCGAACTGACTAGTTTTCGCTTTATTCATCGGCTAGGCGGTCTTTTACAAACTCTACTTGGGTTTTGCCGTGCGGTTTGGCTTTCCCATGTTCGTCTAAGCTTACCATTACAATTTTATCTACTTTAATAATGGGCTTGCGGGTCATTTTATTTCGTACTTCGCATTTCAACGTCAAGGAAGCCGTACCAAATTTAATTACTTGGATTCCGATTTCAACAATATCGCCCTGTTTGGCAGAACTTTGAAAATCGATCTCGCTAATGTATTTGGTTACCGTTTTGGGGTTTTCTAGCTGAATGATAGAATACAAAGCTGCTTCTTCATCTATCCATTCTAACAATCTTCCTCCAAATAAAGTTCCGTTAGGATTTAAATCTTCGGGTTTTACCCATTTTCTAGTGTGAAATCTCATCTTTTTTATGTAAAATTAGTGGTTTTTATACTGAAATCAACTCCAATTGAATTAGGAAAAACTATAGGCTCATTTGTAATTTCTCTAACGACTCCTCGATAATTTGTCCGTGGTCAAAGGCTATTTCTTCTACCTCTTTTAGCAACATCCATTTGGCTTCCGCAGCATCATCACTTCCTTTAATCGTTTTTCTTTTAGAAAGTTTAGTCGTAAAAGCAACCGATATGGTCCTTCCCCGTGGATCACGTTGAATGGCATCGTAAACCCCTACGCGTTCTACCTTATCTAATTTTAACCCCGTTTCTTCTTGAAGTTCACGTAAGCAACCGGTTTCGAGTAATTCATCTTCTTCTAAGAATCCACCCGGTAAAGCCCATTGTCCTTGGTAAGGTTCATTTTTTCGTTTAATCAAGAGTACATATAAACCTTCTTTTTCTTCGGCAAAAATAACAGCGTCGGTAGTAATGGAAATATCTTGTTTCATAATTCAAGGGATTTCTGGTTGTTCGATTTTGGTAATTGAGGGATTCTTAAATCCAACTCAAAATGTTCATTCATTTTTTTTATAAAATAAGCAGAAAGTAAAGGCGAGGCCTTTTCTAAATTTTGATGTACAAAAAAGTACAGGTTCTTTAATCCTAACTCGTACCACTCCTCTATTCTATCTATCCAATCGTCCAAGCGGGAATAATCAGATTCGTGATTTGCACCGTTATAACGAACAAATGCGGTGTCGCTGGTTAAGCGCATATGCAATAAATCACGCCTTCCGGCACTATCGGTGATCACATTGGCTATATTGTATTCTTGAAGCATGGCATTGAGCTCATCACTCACCGCTTGATCGTGATGCCAATCGTGATGCCGCACTTCAAAAGATAGTGGAATTTCCCTTGGCCATTTTTTAAAAAACTCCGGTAAACGGTCGATCCATTTGGGTTGAAAATTTTCGGGCATTTGTAAAAATACCATTCCCAATTTTTCATTTAATCCCAATAAATTAGCAGTATAATCGGTGACCAAATCGTCTACTTCATGTAAGCGTTTTATATGGCTAATGAGCCGTGGAACTTTCGGGAAAAACTTAAAATCCTCTACCGTTTTGTCATGCCATTTTTGAAACTGCTCTAAAGGCCACATCCGGTAAAAAGTAGCATTTAATTCAATGCTGTTGAATTGCTGCGAATAGTAAACCAGTTCATCTTTGGTACCGCGAGGATAAAAGTTCTTTAAATCTTTTTTATTCCACTTAGCACAGCCAATGGAAATGGTATTGAAAGATTTGGGCGCAAACTTTTGAAGTACCTCTTTGGTTTGTACATGATCTTCCGGTAAGGTAAAATCTATGCTAGAAGGATCGTCAACTTTTCCGAATTTCATAGCGACCGTTTTTTGATTGAGTTTTTATTCTGGATATTCTATTCTAAGATGATAAATGTTTTTTAGCTTTCGTTTTAAAACCTTCTTAATTTTTTGAATTTCCTTAAAAGTGATATCTGCATTTAAGAACTGTCCTTCATCCATTTGCTTGTTGATAATTTTCTCTACAAAATTATCAATAAGCGTAGCTGTTGGTTCTTTTAAACTTTTACTGGCCGCTTCTACACTATCGCTCATCATTAAAATAGCGGTTTCTTTACTGAAGGGTTCGGGACCGGGATACATAAAATCTTCTTTGTTTACTTCTTCATCGGTTCCTTCTAAACGTTCTTTTTCTTTTTTATAAAAATAGTATACCAAGCTGGTACCGTGATGTGTTCTTATAAAATCGATTAATCGATCGGGTAAATTATGCTTTTTTGCTATTTCTATCCCGTGAATCACGTGATTAATAATAATCTTCGCACTTTCCCGAGGTTCCAATTCGTCATGCGGATTAACGGAAGTCGTTTGGTTCTCCGTAAAAAAAGTAGGATTAGACATTTTTCCCACATCGTGGTACAAAGCTCCTACCCGAACCAACATCGAGTTGGCTCCGATTTCATTAGCGGCAGCCTCAGCTAAATTGGCTACGTTTAAGCTATGGTGAAAGGTTCCCGGTGCTTTATTGGAAAGCTCTTTTAATAATTTTGAATTGGTATCGGAAAGTTCTAATAAAGACATATCTGAAACCAAGGCAAACATCTTTTCGTAAGCGTAAATCAACGGCTGAACAAATAAGGTAGCAAATCCACCAATAAGGAAAATAACCAGGGTTTCATAGTTAATTTCCTCTAAGCTTCCTTCCTGAATAATGGTAAATGAAAAGTAAGCAAAAATATAAATTGCGGTAATTTGTCCAACACTAATAAATAAATTTGCTCGTTTATACAATTCTGAAACCGTTAGAATGGTTACAATCCCTGCAATGATTTGCAAGAACATATATTCGTAACTATTGGGTACGATAAAACCGAGAATCAATACTGTGATAACGTGCGTAAAAAGTCCTAAACGGGCATCAAAAAAGGCTTTGAGCGTTAGCGGTAAAATACATAAAGGCACCACATATACGTATTTCACGTTGAACTTCATCACGCCAACGGTCATTAAAACCGCTAAAAGTACGTTGAAGAAAATAAAAGTAACTTTGGTATTGTTGTCAAAAATCTCGTAACGATACTTTTTAATGAAAAGGAATAACATTAATAAAGCTAAAGAAACCAGCAACACGTATCCGAAAACTACGACGTAATAACTGGAAGTTGACCAAACCTTAGATTCGTATTCTTTTTTAAGGGAGTTTAAAATTCCCAGTTTATTACTATCTATCACTTCTCCCCTAGCGATGATCCGGGTACCTTGAGGAACAATGCCACGTGTATAAGAAATAGAATTTAATTGCGATTGTAAATCTTCCCTCGTCAACTCTTCATCTAGACTAACGTTGGGCTGCACAATGTCGAAAAACAACTCGGTAAGTTCTGTTTGAAACTCTTGTAAGCTAGCTATATCAATCTTCCTCTTAATATAAGAAGGTAAGTCTTTTTGCTTTAAAATACTGCTGTAAACGACTTCTTGTGCTTCATTCCCTTTCTTCAGGTAAACAATTCCATTTTCTTTAAAGGGTTTAATTTCCTGAATAAGTCCCCGGTCATAAATATCATCCAGCGTTCGTTCTGTAAACCTTATCAAACGTACTCCCCGAACTTTCATAATACTATCTGAAAAGACAGATTCAATTTCTGCATCTAAAGCCCCGGCAACCTGTTTCGGGATTTCTTGATTGTAAGTAAAATAAGGCGTGTGGTTATTTCTTATTTCCTCTTTTTCTTCAGCAATTTCTTCATCAGATTTTAAAATAGCAAAGTCAAAAGGCGCATACAAATTCTCATATTGCCAAGGTTGCCCTTTAGAATATTCATATTTAAATTTACTCCCTTTAGGAAATAAATAAACAATGATGGCAGTGGTGAGCAGATAAAGAAAAACTTTATAAATCACCGCTTGATTCTTGTAAATACTATTTACGAAATTGCTCATATAAATTTATTGCTCATCAAATGTAGTAAAAAGATAAAAGCTAAGCTTTAATACAGGCGTGAGTTCTTGCTAAAATTATTAAATTCGTAAAATTAAAAACGAAAAATTATTAAATAATGAATAAAGAAGTGGTAATTGTAAGCGCGGCAAGAACTCCCATCGGTAGTTTTTTAGGAAGTTTATCTTCTGTTCCGGCTCCAAAATTAGGAGCTGTAGCCATTAAAGGCGCTTTAGAGAAAATAAATTTAAAACCAGAATTGGTACAAGAAGTTTTAATGGGAAATGTAGTACAAGCCGGAGTAGGTCAAGCACCTGCCCGTCAAGCTGCTCTTGGTGCCGGAATCCCGGATACCGTGCCTTGTACCACCATCAACAAAGTTTGTTCTTCCGGAATGAAAGCGGTGATGCAAGGTGCGCAAGCTATTGCGTTGGGTGATGCTGATATTATTGTTGCCGGAGGTATGGAAAATATGAGTTTGATTCCGCATTACGTGCACATGAGAAACGGACAAAAATTTGGTCCGAAAACGATGGAAGACGGAATGCAAAAAGATGGTTTAGTAGATGCGTACGACCATAACGCAATGGGCGTTTGTGCCGATTTATGCGCAAAAGAGCATAATTTTTCAAGAGAAGATCAAGATAATTTTGCTATTAAATCTTACGAGCGTTCTAAAAAAGCTTGGGCTGACGGTAAATTTGATGAGGAAGTAGTTCCTGTGGAAGTGCCTCAGCGTCGAGGAGAACCTGTAATCGTAAAAGAAGATGAGGAGTTTAAAAATATTAAAATGGAAAAAATTCCTGCATTACGGGCTGCTTTCTCAAAAGATGGTACGGTGACGGCTGCGAATGCTTCTACGATTAATGATGGTGCCGGTGCGGTTGTATTGATGAGTAAAGAAAAAGCAGAAGAATTAGGTTTAACTCCCCTCGCTACGATAAAAGCTTATGCCGATGCAGCGCAAGAACCAAAATGGTTTACCACAGCGCCATCTAAAGCTTTACCTAAAGCGATTGCCAAAGCAGGAATTGCGATTGATGATGTAGATTACTTTGAATTTAACGAAGCATTCTCTGTTGTTGGGCTAGCAAATATGAAAATATTAGGACTCACCGATGAAAATGTAAATGTGAATGGAGGAGCCGTTTCTTTAGGGCATCCCCTTGGTTGTTCGGGGGTTAGGATCCTAATTACATTAATGAATGTACTGAAACAAAACAATGCAAAAGTAGGTGCCGCTGCAATTTGTAACGGAGGAGGTGGTGCTTCTGCAATGATAATTGAAAGAAATTAATATTTTTGCAGTAAAAAGTTTTAATGCAATACGGAATTTGTAACCTTAATATTGTACCGGTACGCGTAGAACCGGACGATACCAGTGAATTGGTTTCTCAGCTTTTGTTTGGAGAACAGATAAAAGTTTTAGAAAAAAGAAAGAAATGGAGCAGAATCCGTATTGCATTTGATCATTATGAAGGTTGGGTAGATAATAAACAATACCTGGAAATCTCTGAAGAAGATTATTGCCTTCTTGAATCTTCTGCCGAAGAATTAGCGGTAGATTTAGTGGATTTTGCAGTTCAACCCAATTCGCAACAGCTAACGCCTCTTTCCATTGGTGCTAAATTGAATTTTATTGACCGATTTCAACTTCAATTTGATGGAAGAAAAATTATCGGGGTTCAACCCAAAGAGCATTTGTTAGAAACCGCCTATCTATATTTAAATTCCCCTTATTTATGGGGCGGAAAAACTCCGTTTGGTATTGATTGTAGTGGTTTTACACAAATGGTTTACCGATTAAATGGTTATCATTTATTTAGGGATGCTTCTCAACAAGCTAAACAAGGAGAAGCCTTAAGTTTTATTGAGGAAAGCGAACCGGGTGATTTAGCTTTTTTCGACAATGCGGAAGGAGAAATTATTCACGTAGGGATCATCATGCGGGATAATTATATTATTCACGCTCATGGAAAGGTAAGGATTGATAGAATTGACCATAGCGGAATTTTTAATGTAGATAGTAACCAATATTCTCACAATCTACGGGTGATCAAGAAAATAATATAAGCTTAGATCTTTTTAAAGTTTTTGGGTTCAACTTCAAATTCGATTTCAACTTCGATTTCAACTTCGATTTCAACTTCGATTTCAAGTTCAAGTTCAATTAGTCTCGACTACGTCTTTTATGGCAGATAAGCTCCAAAAAGCACCGGTAATATTTTATTTATAAATCATTAGCTCGTAAGCGCTATTAATAGATTATGCCACTTTCTAGTGCCTATTTATTTCAAATTAAAGAGCTATTTATTAGAGATTAGAGCAATCGCGAAAATGAAATTGTATCGAAAAGTAATCTTAATAAAAAATCAGCAAAAGTTTTCAGCTTCAGCTTCGATTTCCACTTCAGCTTCAATTTCAATTTCAAGTTCAAGTTCGATTTCAACTTCAACTTCAATTAGTCTCGACTCCGCCCTTACTGACAAACAAGCTAGACTGAAATCTAAACTATGATTTCTGTCTATAAACAAAAAAACTCCGGAGATTTCCGGAGTTTTTTATAATTAAAAGGATTGAAAATTAATTTTTCATCGCTTTATATTTAGCAACTTTATCATCATTACCTAACTGAGAATGAATATTGATTAAAGTTTGAATAGCTTGCTGGTTATTTGCATCTAACTCTACCGCTTTTTCCAAGTAAGGAAGTGCATCTTTATACAATTGCGTACGCTCTTTTTGAAGCTCTTCGTAACGCTTAGTATCTGCTTTAGACATGCCTAATGAGTTCATCTCATCAATCATTCCTTGCTCTTTCATTAAGGTAGAAGAAGCTAAATTAATATAAGCATTTGTCATTTTAGGATCTACTTCTATTGCCTTTTTATAATACTCAATGGCTTTCTTAGGATCTCCCATTTGCGTAGCAGTAACTCCTAAATTGTAATACAAAGAAGCATTGTTAGGATCTTTTTCTAATACTTTTTCTACAATTTCAGTATACTTATCTTTCTGACCAGCTTTATAATAAATATCTGCTTTGGCTAGCATAAGTTGAGTATCACCAGGGTTTTCAGCTAAAGCGTCTTCAATGGCTTGGATACCTTTTTCTTCCTTTCCTTGTTGTAGGTAAATTAGAGCGATATTTTTATAAATCTCTGATTTTTTAGACTCTAATTTCTCCTCCGTAGGATCTGAATAGCTTCCTGATTTTAAATACAGGTCTCTTTGATTTTTATCGTTAAACTTTTCTTTCTCTCCGGTTTCAGTATTTATCGCATAATACTCTATTCCTTTACCGGTATACCCTAAATCCTTCAATTTATTATAATAATTCAAGGCAGCCTCATAATCTTGTGCTTGGGTTAAATTAGCGGCAGCAAAATATAAATGAAGGGTATCTTTTTTATTTAAATTATAAGAAGTATATAATTTTTGAGCTGCTTCTTTATATTTTTTAGCGTTTTGATCTGCTATTGCTGAATTTATTAAAGCATTTCTTACATCTCCTAATTTAGCTGCAGCATCTTCATTACCTAATTCTTGAGCCATTTGAAAGGATTCTCCGGCGATTTTAAGATCTGAAGGAGATTGTGTTTGGGGTTGTTTTCCCATATATGCCATTCCTTTAGCCATATAGTAATCTTCCTTTATTCTATCTTTCTCACCAGCTACTTGGCTTTCTACCGAAGTTAAAATGCTTTTGGCTTCAGAAAAGTTTTCCTTGTCAATGGCTTTTTCTGCATCTTTAATTTCCCTTTTTTGGGCAAAAAGTGTAGTGCTAGCCAATACAAGACCAACTGCTATAATTTTTGTTTTCATTTTTATGATTGTTTTGGTTTTAAGATTCATTATTTATTCTTCTTCACCATCAGTATCAATTGCTGTGCCATCCTCGTTCAAATCTTCTATATCCTCTTCATCTTCTTCATTCATCACTTTCGCAACGGCAGCAATAGCATCGTCTCCCTTTAAATTAATTAAACGAACACCTTGTGTTGCCCTTCCCATTACGCGAAGATCTTCAACAGCAATTCTAATAGCAATTCCCGATTTATTAATAATCATTAAATCATCATTGTCGGTCACACTTTTAATGGTAACCAATTCTCCCGTTTTTTCGGTAATAGAAATTGTTTTCACCCCTTTTCCTCCACGGTTGGTGATTCTATAAATTTCTTCTCCGGTTTCAGGATCATTAATATAGGTACGTTTACCGTAACCATTTTCTGAAACCACCAATACGGTTTCTTCTTTTGGATTTTCTACAGCAATCATACCTACTACTTCATCGTTATCATTGGCTAATCTAATTCCACGAACTCCCGAAGCATTTCTACCCATTGGTCTGGTTTTAGCTTCTTCAAAACGAATAGCTTTACCAGATTTTAAGGCTAACATTACCTGGCTTTCACCCGTAGTTAATTTAGCAGAAAGTAATTCATCTCCTTCTTTAATGGTAATCGCGTTGATACCATTAGTTCTTGGACGAGAATACTGCTCTAAAGATGTTTTCTTTACCTGCCCTTTCTTAGTAGCCATAATTACATAATGACTATTAATGTATTCTTCATCTTTTAAATCTTGCGTACAGATGAAGGCTTTTACTTTATCGTGCGGCTCAATATTTACTAAATTCTGAATAGCTCTTCCTTTAGAAGTTTTGCTTCCTTCAGGAATTTCAAAAACACGCATCCAGAAACATTTTCCTTCTTGCGTAAAGAAAATCATGTATTGGTGATTGGTCCCCACAAACAGGTATTCTAAGAAATCTTCATTTCTTGTCGTTGAAGCTTTAGAACCAACCCCTCCTCTATTTTGCTTTTTATATTCAGTTAATGGTGTACGTTTAATATAACCCGCATGAGAAATAGAAATGACTACTTGCTCATCTGGGATCATGTCTTCAATGCTTAAATCACCTCCGGCAAGATTAATGGTAGATCTACGCTCATCACCATATTTTTCTTTTATTTCCAGCAATTCATCTTTAATGATTTGCATTCTTCTTTCTTTACTGGCAAGAATATCTTCTAAGTCCTTAATGGTTTCCATTAATTCTTCGTATTCTGCCCGTAGTTTATCTTGCTCAAGACCGGTAAGTTGTCTTAAACGCATTTCTACAATTGCTTTGGCCTGAACTTCGGTCAGCTCAAAACGATCGATTAATTTTTGTCGGGCTTCTTCTGCATTACTAGAAGCTCTGATTAAAGCAATTACTTCATCAATATTATCGGAAGCAATGATTAAACCTTCTAAAATATGCGCACGATCTTTAGCCTTCTTTAATTCAAATTCAGTACGTCTTACCACTACTTCGTGACGATGTTCCACAAAATGACGAATCATATCTTTTAGATTCAGCATTTCTGGTCGTCCTTTCACTAAGGCAATGTTGTTAACACTAAAGGAAGATTGTAAGGCTGTATGCTTATAAAGCATATTTAAAACGATATTAGGTATCGCGTCGCGTTTCAAAATATAAACGACACGCATTCCGTTTCTATCGGATTCATCACGAATCAAAGAAATCCCCTCAATCTTTTTATCATTAATCAAATCGGCAGTTTTTTTAATCATATCTGCCTTATTGACTTGATAAGGAATTTCTGTAACAACAATACATTCTTTCCCTTTCACCTCTTCGATATTGGCTTTAGCACGCATCACCACTCGGCCTCTACCGGTTTTAAAAGCCTCCCTTACACCATCATAGCCATAAATAATACCTCCCGTAGGGAAATCTGGAGCTTTAATATGCTCCATTAATTCATCTATTTCAATGTCGTGATTATCGATATAAGCTACTGTTCCATCAACTACTTCGGTAAGGTTATGAGGTGGCATATTGGTGGCCATACCTACGGCAATACCACTCGCTCCATTCACCAATAAGTTGGGTATTCTAGCAGGAAGAACACTAGGTTCTTTTAAAGTATCATCAAAGTTTAAGTTGTGATCAACTGTATCTTTATCTATATCGGCAAGCATTTCTTCACTCACCTTACGCATTCTGGCTTCCGTATAACGCATTGCTGCCGGACTATCGCCATCTACAGATCCAAAGTTACCTTGCCCATCTACCAACATATAGCGCATACTCCACTCTTGCGCCATACGAACCATGGTATCGTAAACAGAAGTATCTCCATGGGGGTGATATTTACCTAATACTTCCCCTACAATTCTTGCTGATTTTTTATATGCTCGATTAGAAAGTACGCCAAGTTCGTACATTCCAAATAAAACTCTTCTATGCACTGGTTTTAAACCATCACGCACATCTGGCAGAGCACGTGACACAATGACCGACATCGAATAATCGATATAGGCCGACTTCATTTCATCTTCAATGTTGATAGGAATTAACTTCTCTCCTTCAGCCATAAAATTTATTTTAGTTCATTTTATTTTCTAACGTGGCAATTTACGGAAATTATTAGTATTTAAAAGCCTCCTTACTTGGTTTCAACTATATTTTATTAACAAAAAATTATTAGCTTTTCGTTGATAAGTAATGTGGATATCATTTTGATTTTAGCAGATAATTTTGTCAATTAGCATAGTGTCTGGAATAAGGCATGGTTTTTGAAACCAATAATGTGTAAACAAATTAGAGGAGATTCAAGATGGATGATAATTTTTCCCCACGAGTAAAAGATGTAATTACCTATAGTAAAGAAGAAGCCTTAAGGCTAGGTCATGACTTTATAGGTACAGAACATCTTGTGCTAGGACTACTTAGAGATGGCAACGGTAAAGCAATCGATATTTTAGATACGCTAAATATTGACTTGGATCATTTAAGGCGTAAAGTAGAGATTCTAAGCCCTGCCAATCCTCAAAATGCAGTAATTTCTAATGATAAGAAAAATTTGCACTTAACCAGGCAGGCAGAACGTGCCTTAAAAACAACCTTTTTAGAAGCGAAGTTATTTCAAAGCTCATCTATTAATACAGCCCATCTTTTACTTTGTATTTTAAGAAATGAGAATGATCCTACTACTAAACTTTTAAATAAGTTGAAGATAGATTATGATAATGTGAAAGATGAATTTAAAGGAATGATAACACAAGATAAAGATTATATTGAAGGTCCTACCTCTGAGTCTTTCTCAGATGACGATACTTCAGGAGATGCCACCAAGCCTAATCCATTTGGAGGAAGCGGTAATAGTGGCGGAAGTGCTAAACCTAATAAAAAATCTAAAACTCCGGTGCTAGATAATTTTGGTAGAGATCTTACCGCCATGGCAGATGAAGGAAAATTAGATCCGGTAGTTGGTCGTGAAAAAGAAATTGAAAGGGTTTCTCAAATATTAAGTAGAAGAAAGAAAAATAACCCCTTACTTATTGGTGAACCGGGAGTTGGTAAAAGTGCCATTGCGGAAGGTTTAGCGTTACGAATCGTAAAAAGAAAAGTGAGTAGAATCCTTTTTGATAAGCGCGTAGTTACCTTAGACTTAGCAAGCTTAGTGGCCGGCACCAAATACCGTGGACAATTTGAAGAGCGAATGAAAGCGGTAATGAATGAATTAGAGAAGAACGACAATATCATTCTTTTCATTGATGAAATTCATACCATTGTTGGCGCTGGTGGAGCTACCGGAAGTTTAGATGCCAGCAATATGTTTAAACCTGCCCTTGCAAGAGGCGAGTTACAATGTATTGGTGCTACTACCTTAGATGAATACAGACAGCATATTGAAAAAGATGGTGCGTTGGAAAGAAGGTTCCAAAAAGTAATTATAGAACCTACTACCGTTGACGAAACCATTGAAATATTAAACAATATCAAAGGGAAATACGAAAGTCACCATAACGTGAGTTATACTCCTGAAGCTATTGAAGCTTGTGTGAAGTTAACCAATCGTTATATGACTGATCGTTTTTTACCTGATAAAGCGATTGACGCCTTAGATGAAGCAGGATCTCGTGTTCATATTACTAATATTGAGGTTCCTAAACTAATTTTGGATCTAGAAAGAAAACTGGAAGAAGTTCGTGAAACTAAAAATTCTGTAGTCAAAAAGCAGAAATATGAAGAAGCAGCTAAACTTCGGGATGATGAGAAAAACCTAGAGAAAGAACTTCAGGTTGCACAAGAACGTTGGGAAGAAGAATCTAAGCAACACAAAGAAACCGTCAATGAAGAAAGCGTTGCTGATGTGGTTTCTATGATGACAGGAATTCCCGTGAATAGAATTGCTCAAACCGAAAGTAACAAACTAGCTAAATTACCGGAACTTATCAAAGGAAAAGTAATCGGTCAAGATGATGCTGTATATAAGGTGGTGAAAGCTATCCAAAGAAATCGTGCCGGACTTAAAGATCCTAATAAACCCATTGGTTCATTTATTTTCTTAGGGCAAACTGGTGTTGGGAAAACTCAGTTAGCAAAGATTCTTGCCAAAGAATTATTTGATAATGAAGATACCCTCATTAGAATTGATATGAGTGAATATATGGAAAAATTCGCGATCTCTAGATTGGTGGGAGCACCTCCGGGATATGTGGGTTATGAAGAAGGCGGTCAGTTAACTGAAAAAGTTAGACGTAAGCCTTACTCGGTCATTTTATTGGACGAGGTTGAAAAAGCTCACCCAGATGTTTTCAATATGCTTTTACAAGTCTTAGATGATGGTTATTTAACCGATAGTTTAGGAAGAAAAATAGACTTCAGGAACACCATTATTATTATGACTTCCAATATTGGAGCTAGAAAATTGAAAGAATTTGGACAAGGGATTGGTTTTGGTACCCAAGCAATGAAAGAGCAAAAAGATTCTAACGCAAGAGGCGTAATCGAAAATGCCTTGAAAAAAGCATTTGCTCCAGAGTTTTTAAATAGGATTGATGATGTGGTAGTATTCAATTCACTTGAAAAAGAGGACATCCACAAAATTATTGACATTGAACTAGAGAAATTATTAATTAGAATAAAAGACCTAGGTTACGATCTACAACTTACAGATACTGCTAAAGATTTTATCGCAGAAAAAGGATTTGATAAACAATATGGAGCTCGACCACTTAAAAGAGCAATCCAAAAATATGTAGAAGATGCTTTAGCTGAAAAAATCATCACTTCTAAAATTGAAGAGGGTGATCAAGTAATTATGGATTTAGATAAAGAAAAAAATGAGCTTTTGATAGAAGTAAAAAAATCACAAGCTAAAACCGAAGATTCTTAGAATCTTCTTATTCATCATAAATAAAACCTCATATTCATTTAAAAAATATGAGGTTTTTTTACGTAAAAACAAACACCTTGAAAAAGATTAAACTACCTATTGGAGAGCTTAAATTATTTCCAGATTATATGGAAATAAACTTTACGGAAGGAACACACATTGATGAAGAAGTTTTATTTCAATTGGTAAGCGAAAAAATAAAATACTATAAAGAAAACCCTATCCCAGTGGTGATTTTAAGAAAATCATCAGCCGATAAATATTCTATCAACCCTACCCTATTTGTTGAACATAAGGAGTTTTTTGAAGCCCACGCAAAGTGGGTAGCTGTAGTTGCTTCAGATGATTCCGGTTTTGAAAACCTAGAATACCTTAAACAGCTGACTAATGTTCCTGGATATGGTTTCACCAATTACCATAAAGTTCTAGAATTGCTGAAAAAAGAAAATAAATTACTCTAATTTCTTCCATAAAGTAATTTCTAATAAGCTTCCTTACTATTTCATTATTCTAAAATGAAAGAAATAGATTTAATTGAATGCAAATTAAAATTCAAAAAACATTATATAATTTTAGAATTAAAGGATGGAGCGCATTTCGATTCAAGATTGTTTGAACAATCTTATGAATTAAAGCTAAACTACTATGGTACTAAGCCTGTTGGAATAATTATTCCGCCTAGAGAAAACAAACAGGACAGCTATTCATTTAACCCATTAATTTTAATAGAATACTACTTTACATTTAAAGCTCAAGTAAAATGGGTTGCCCTTCTATCGAATGATAGCATAGATGTAAACCACTTAGAATACGTTAAAAAGTTTACAAAAATCCCTTGTTATATATTTAAAAATGAAAAAGAAGTAATATTGCGGTTTAAGCTTACATATTAAACAAGATTTCTTGATCAATACCAAACTGAGTCAAGTAAAGTTTAGCTTTAGCAATTTCCTCAGCCATAACTTTATCTTGTTTTACTACAGGAACCTCTTCCCGAAAGCTATTCACCAATTGCATAATAAAATCTGAAGATTTTAGAGGTTCACGATAATACAAAGCCTGAGAAGCATTAAATAGCTCAATTGCCAATATCGATTTTAAATTCTCTACTACTCTCACTAATTTGGTAGCTGCATTAGCACCCATACTTACATGATCTTCTTGTCCGTTGGAGGAAACAATTGAATCAACACTTGCCGGCGTACATAATTGTTTGTTTTGACTTACAATGCTTGCTGCGGTATATTGCGGAATCATAAACCCATTGTTTAAGCCGGGATCATCCACTAAAAACATAGGTAAATCCCTTAACCCAGAAACCAATTGATAAATCCTTCTCTCAGAAATATTCGCTAATTCAGCTAAAGCGATTGCTAAATAATCCATTGCTAAAGCTAAAGGTTGACCATGAAAATTTCCACCGGAAATAATTTTATCTTCTTCCACAAAAATATTGGGATTATCGGTAACACTATTAATTTCGGTCTTTACCGTTTGATGTACAAAACGAATCGTATCTTTTGAAGCTCCATGAACCTGCGGAATACATCTAAACGAATATGGATCTTGTACACTTTCTTTTACTTTCTCAGCAATTTCGCTTCCTTCTAAAAACTCTAACATGCGTTCGGCCGTTTTCACCTGTCCGCGATGTGGTCTTACATAATGCACCAACGGATCAAACGGTGAAAGGTTACAATCAAAACCATCTACAGAAACGGCTCCAATAGCATCAGCCAAATACGACAATTTATAAGCTTCAATTAAAGAGAAAACTGCGTGAGCACTCATAAATTGTGTTCCATTCAATAAAGCCAAACCTTCTTTAGAACGTAAATTTAGCGGCTCCCAACCTTTCTGTTGAAGAATTTCTGTAGCAGGATAAATTTCTCCATCTACATAAACTTCTCCTTTTCCTAACAGCGGTAAAGATAAATGAGCAAGTGGTGCTAAATCTCCCGAAGCGCCTAACGAACCTTGTTCATAAACTACCGGTAACACCCCCTCATTAAAAAAATCAATCAATCGTAAAACGACTTCTTGGGTAATTCCTGAATTTCCGTAACTTAAAGACTGTATTTTCAACAGCAACATAAGCTTCACAATCTTCGGACTCACTTTATCACCTGTTCCGCAAGCATGAGAAATCACTAAATTTTCTTGAAGCTGAACTAAATGTTCTCTAGAAATCTTAACGTTGCATAAAGAACCAAAACCGGTATTAATCCCGTAGAAGGGTTCTTGAGAAGCATCCATTTTTTTGTCGAGATAAGTTCTGGCTTTATCAATATTCACTTTCGCTTCATCACTTAAGGCCAATAATTTGTTTTCTTCCAGAATCTCCTGAATTTGAGGTAAATCTAAAATGTCTCGACTTATATAATGGGTTTCTCTCATTTCTTTAAACAATTGTTAATTTCCAGCTTCAAAATTGAAGATATCTTACAAAATATCCAAGCCTTTTCTAAGATATTCAGTATTATTCAAACAAACTTTTATAAGCTTTGCCCAAATGCTGAATAATATCTTCAGCGATTAGTGCTTCAAAACCTAATTTTTCTGCGGCTAAATCGCCTGCTTTTCCATGCAAATAAACGCCAAAAACCGCTGCAACTCCGGGATCATATCCTTGTGACACCAATCCCGAAATAATTCCGGATAAGGTATCTCCGCTTCCAGCAGTTGCCATCCCGGGATTTCCGGTAGAATTCACATATAAATTTTCATCAGCAATCGTAATGGTGTATGCCCCTTTAATCACTAAAATCACTTTATATTCTAAAGAAAATCTTTTGGCTTTTTCAAGTTTATCAAAATCATCTTCCCAATCTCCTAACAAACGTCTTAATTCTCCGGGATGTGGCGTTAAAATTGATTTTTCAGGTAAAAGCTTCCATAAATCCTTATTTTCGGCCAGTATATTAATTCCATCGGCGTCAATAAGCATAGGTGAACCGTGCTCCTTCATTAATTGCTCCAAATAGTGTTTGGTTCCCTCTTCTTTTCCCGCTCCTATTCCAAAACAAATACTTTCCGGTACAAAATCGGTTTGTGTATTGGTCAAATGTTTTTCGTTTTCTGCGGTAATCACCATCGCTTCAGGAATTCCTAACTGCAAAATTTGATAGCCACATTTAGGGATTAAGGCACTTACCTTTCCTGCCCCTGCTCTTAAAGCTGCTTTAGTAGCTAACAAAACACTTCCCATTTTTCCATAACTTCCACCCGCCACCAAGCAATGACCAAAAGTTCCTTTATGGGAGAATTTTGTCCTGGATTGGTACAAACGTTGTGCATCAGGTTGCTGAATTAAGGATGCTTCAGCAGCTGTGTTAGAAATAAAATTTTGATCTAAACCAATATCTGCAATTTCTACGCGGCCGGCAAATTCAGCTGTTTCAGGTAAAAAGAATACCAATTTAGGAAGTTGAAAAGTAATAGTTGTTTCAGCTTTAATGATCACTTCCTTATCATCAGGAGCTTTATCTAAATACAATCCCGAAGGAACATCAACGGATATTACATAGGTTTTTGATTGATTTATATGCTGAATCAATTCCTTTACCCAACCTTCTGCTGGACGATTTAATCCAATCCCAAAAATCGCATCAATCACGATTTCTCCTTGTTGCAATTCCGGTAAATCTGAATTTTCATTGATAAATTCAGGCCAAAATTTATTTTCTTTTAATCGGTTTAAATTCAATAGAAAATCATCCGAACGCTTATCACTAAAATTCACAATATAAACTTCTACCTCATATCCATCATTTAGCAATAAACGAGCTAAAGCCAAACCATCTCCACCATTATTTCCAATTCCGCAAAAAAGGTTGATTTTTGGCTGGTGTTCTTTTAATTGCGTTTTTAGCCATCCAAAAAGCTGAACGGCCGCCCGTTCCATCAACTCTTCACTTTTAATATTTTGCTCTTTTATTGTGAATTCGTCAACTTCTTTCAGCTTTTCTTTGTTAAATATTTTCATTCTATAAAATATATTTCAAAAATTATTAAAATATCAATTCTCACCAATTGCTTGGTTTCTCTTTATAAAAATAATACATTTGATATGGAATTACGTTTATGAACAGTAGCAATAACATATCTTTAATATTCACCCAAATTTCTACTTCGGGCATTATTGCTATTTCTACCTCTACCATTACCCCTTTTGGGGTTTAATTAATTCATATCATTTTCAGGTTCTATTGGTTTGTTTTAACAAACCAAACAAAAATTTCAATTTCACCAAAAAGCAAAATTCATGAAAGTTCTCAAATTTGGAGGGACTTCTGTAGCTAATGCAGAAAACATTCAACTAGTTAAAAATATAGTTCAAAAAGAATCATCTTCGAACTACTTATGTGTAGTGGTTTCTGCCCTTGGAGGCGTAACCGATTTACTACTAGACTCGGTTTTTTTAGCAAGTCAGCAAAAGGAAGCCTATCAGGAAACTTTTCAATTAATTGAAAAGAAGCACTTAGAAGTCGTTAAAAAACTTATTCCCGTACAACAACAAAGTTCTGTAATGAGCTTTTTAAAGCGGGAACTCAATATTTTAGAAACCTTGTTAGAAGGTGCATTTTTAATTGGTGAAACCACGCCAAAACTACTCGATAAAATTTTAGGTTATGGGGAAATTCTTTCTTCAAAAATCATTCACAGTTATTTTACTGCTGAAGGAATTTCGTGTGCCTACAAAGACAGTAGAGAACTTATAAAAACCAATACACAATTTGGACGGGCTTTGGTGAATTTTGAAATCACTGAGAAAAATTTAACCGAAAATATTACAGAAACAGAAACACAAGTTTACTTAATGCCGGGCTTTGTGGCTTCTTCCCTAGCTGGCGACTCCACTACTTTAGGACGTGGCGGTTCAGATTATACCGCTGCGATTGTTGCTGCCGCTTTAGATGCTGAAGTCTTAGAAATTTGGACTGATGTTAGTGGAATGTTTACCGCTAATCCCAGATTGGTAAAACAAGCCGTAGCAATTGAAGAAATCTCGTATCAAGAGGCGATGGAGCTTTCTCATTTTGGAGCAAAAGTATTGTACCCACCAACCATACAGCCGGTTTTAGCAAAAGAAATCCCTATTCATATCAAAAATACGTTTTTGCCTGCTGAAAAAGGAACGCTGATTACTAAAAACACCAATGGTAAAAACCGACCAGTTCGCGGAATAAGTCATATTGAAAATATCTCTTTGCTTTCCCTTGAAGGCCCGGGAATGGTAGGAGTACCAGGCATTTCTAAACGTTTTTTCGAAGTACTTTCGGTAAATGAAATTAGTGTCGTCCTTATTACTCAAGCTTCTTCAGAACACAGTATTTGCGTGGCTGTAGCCTCTGAAGATGCTGCAAAAGCCAAAGAAGCACTTGACCAATCTTTTGCCTACGAAATTTCACTACATCGAATTCAACCGGTAATTGTTGAAGATCATCAAGCCATCATTGCACTGGTCGGCGATAATATGAAAAGTCATCAAGGCCTAAGCGGAAAAATGTTCAGCGCCTTGGGTAAAAACAATGTAAATATTCGGGTAATTGCACAAGGAGCATCAGAACGGAATATTTCTGCAGTCATCAAAAAGGAAGATGTAAAAAAAGCTTTAAATACCTTACACGAACGCTTTTTTGAAGAAAACATAAAACAACTCAATCTTTTTGTGATGGGTGTTGGAAATGTAGGTGCTAAATTCCTCAAGCAAATTCAACAACAAAAGAAATTTTTAAAACAAAATTTTAAATTGAATGTTCGAGTAATAGCCCTTTCCAACTCTCGAAAAATGTATTTTCAAGAAGATGGAATATCCCTCAAAAATTGGGAAGAAAATTTAACTAAGGGCGAAAAAGCCGATAAAGAATTATTCTTTGAAAAGGTAAAAGCAATGAATTTACGCAATAGTATTTTTGTAGATAATACAGCAAATGAGGTGATTGCAATGTCTTATGCCAACTATTTAAAAAATAGTATTTCTGTAGTTACTTGCAATAAAGTGGCCAGTTCTTCTGCTTATGAAAATTATGCAGAATTAAAACAACTCTCAAGGGAATATAACGCTCCATTTTTATTTGAAACCAATGTAGGAGCGGGATTACCTATCATCGATACGCTTAAAAACTTGATTGCTTCCGGTGATAAAGTCACTAAAATCCAAGCAGTTCTTTCAGGAAGTTTAAATTTTGTATTCAATAATTTTGATGAAAACCATGAGTTTGTAGACGTAGTTAAACAAGCGCAAGAGGAAGGCTATACCGAACCTGACCCAAAAATAGATTTAAGTGGAATTGATGTCATGCGCAAAATACTAATTCTTGCTCGAGAAAGCGGTTATCAACTAGAATTAGACGATATTCAAAACCAATCTTTTTTACCGGAAGAATGCCTCCAAACGAAAACTGTAGAAGATTTCTTTACAAGTTTAGCTACACACAAAGATCATTTTAATCAATTATTTGAAAGTGCAAAGCAACACAACAGTCGACTCAAATACGTAGCTCAATTTGATAACGGAAAAGCAAGTGTAGGACTGGAAGAAATTCCGCAGCAACATCCTTTTTACAATTTAGAAGGAAAAGACAATATCGTTTTATTTTATACAGAAAGATACGTAGAACAACCACTCATTATTAAAGGAGCGGGTGCCGGAGCCGATGTTACCGCTTCAGGAATTTTTGCCGATATCATACGAATAGGAAATTATTAAGTTATGGAAGAAATTAAACTATTTTGTCCGGCTACCATTGCAAATGTTTCCTGTGGTTTCGATGTATTGGGACTTTGCCTAGAACAACCCGGCGATGAGATGATTATTCGAAAATCGTCTTCTCCCGGCATTCAAATTACTAAAATTGTAGGTCAGGATTTACCTCTTGAAAATCAAAAAAATGTAGCTGGAGTTGCAGGTTTAGCTTTGCTGAATGAATTAAAAGAACTCCATGCCGGTTTTGAAATTGAAATCTACAAAAACATCAAACCCGGTAGTGGAATTGGAAGTAGTGCAGCTAGTGCCGCCGGAGCTGTTTTTGGTATTAATCAATTACTCGGTCAACCTTTTTCAGCAAAAGAACTTATTCTCTTCGCAATGCAAGGTGAATTTTTAGCTAGTGGTGCATTGCATGCCGATAATGTGGCTCCTGCCCTTTTGGGCGGTTTTACGCTGGTAAGAAGTTATAATCCTCTTGATGTGATTAGGCTTCCGGTTCCGGCAGAACTGATGGCCACTGTAATTCATCCGCAGTTAGAAGTAAAAACTGCTGATGCCCGTTCGGTTTTAAAACATTCGGTTTCCTTAAAAAATGCGATTACACAATGGGGAAATTTAGGCGGTTTAATTAGTGCTTTATACACCAACGATTACGATTTACTATCCCGGTGTTTACATGATGAGATTATAGAACCATTACGCAGCGTACTCATCCCTGGTTTTGATGAAGTAAAAGCAACAGCCTTGGCTCACGGAGCTTTGGGGAGTGGAATTTCCGGTTCAGGTCCATCCATTTTCGCTTTAAGCAAATCCAAATCAACCGCAAAAGAAATCGCTTCTGCTATGGCAGATGTTTATCGTAAATTTGAGGTAGATTATGATGTTCACGTTTCAAAAATAAATTGTGAAGGCATTAAAGTACTATAGTTGTCAACTAAAAAATGTCACGCTGAACCTGCAAGTACAGCAGACAGGCTCGTTTTTTAATAGTGCATCTTGAGAATGATATTCCAGACCAAGTTCGGAATGACGTAACAGCACTAGTACTTAAGTCCTAAATCTAAAAATTAAACAAAATGAATTATTTCAGTTTAAACCATAAAGCTCCAATTGTAAATTTTGAGCAAGCTACCGTCCAAGGAATTGCTCCTGACAAAGGTTTATATTTTCCGGAAAGTCTAATTCCACTCGATAAATTAATGCTTGAAACCATAGAGTTTATGAGCAACGAACAAATTGCTTATGAAGTAATCCGGCAGTTTGTAAACGAATCTATTCCGAAGAAAGAATTACGAAAAATTGTAGAAGAAACGTTGAGGTTTGATTTTCCATTGGTAAAACTCGATGAACGAACTTATTCCTTAGAACTTTTTCACGGCCCCACCATGGCTTTTAAAGATGTTGGTGCTCGTTTTATGGCTCGTTGTTTAGGTTATTTCAACAGAAATAAAAAAAATCAGAAAATCAGGGTTTTGGTAGCCACTTCCGGTGATACCGGAGGTGCAGTAGCTAATGGTTTTTTAGGCGTTGAAGGTGTAGAAGTTATCATTTTATACCCAAGTGGAAAAGTTTCTGATATTCAAGAAAAACAACTGACTACTTTAGGTCAAAACATTACCGCTCTAGAAGTTGACGGAACTTTTGACGATTGCCAAGCCATGGTAAAAAAAGCCTTTTTAGATGAAGAATTAAAAGAACTCCATTTAACATCGGCCAACTCTATAAATGTGGCGCGTTGGTTACCACAAATGTTCTATTATTTTTTTGCATACAAACAACTAAAACCTCTCAATAAAAAATTGGTTTTCTCTGTTCCCAGTGGAAATTTCGGAAATATTTGCGCCGGTATATTAGCCAAAAGTTTAGGTTTACCCATAGAGTTTTTTGTTGCCGCCACCAATGTGAACGATACCGTTCCGCAGTTTTTACAAACAGGCACTTACGAAGCCAAAGCTTCAACCGCTACTATTTCGAATGCGATGGATGTAGGGAATCCCAGCAACTTTATAAGGATTCAGCAATTATTCAATAACGATATTAAAGCTTTAAAAGAATATTTTGCTTCCTTTAGTTTTACCGACGAGGAAACCAAAAAAGCAATGAAAGAAATCTACAGCAATTGCGATTACATTGCCGATCCACACGGCGCTGTGGGATATTTAGGTTGGCAAAAAGTAAAGGATGAATTTCCCGATAGTGTAGGTGTTTTTTTAGAAACGGCTCACCCCGTAAAGTTTTTAGATATCGTTGAAAAAACACTTCCCGTAAAAATTGATATTCCAGAACAAATCAAAGAAGTAATCGATAAAGAAAAGAAAAGTTTTGGTATTAAAAATTATGAGGAACTAAAGAGATTTCTCAAAAAATAAAAGACAATAAAACTTGATATCAATGATAGCATTTAAAAATTCTCAAAAATATTAGTGTTTATGCAATATTATTTTAAAACTTCTTATCGCTACTCTTTATTTTTTGATAATTTTGCCAAAAATTATAAAACGCGGTCATGAAGAATACGCAACTTACACATATACACGAAGAACTTGGTGCTAAAATGGTTCCGTTTGCGGGCTATAATATGCCGGTTTCTTACGAAGGAGTAACTATTGAACACGAAACCGTACGTGAAAAACTAGGGGTTTTTGATGTTTCACATATGGGAGAATTTTTAGTTTCCGGACCGGAAGCTTTAGCGCTCATACAGAAAATTTCTTCTAACGATGCTTCCAAATTAGTAGATGGAAAAGCACAATATACTTGCATGCCAAATGCAGATGGAGGAATTGTAGATGATTTAATTATCTACCGAATGAACGAAGAAAAGTATTTATTGGTCGTCAATGCATCCAACATCGATAAAGACTGGAACTGGATTTATCAACACAACACGATGAATGCCGATTTAAAAGATGTATCTGACGATTATTCTTTATTGGCCATTCAAGGTCCCAAAGCTGTGGAAGCCATGCAAGCTTTAACCGATATCAACTTAGCCGAAATTAAATTTTACAATTTTAAAATTGGTGATTTTGCCGGTGCAGAGCATACTATTATTTCAGCTACCGGTTATACTGGAAGTGGTGGATTTGAGATTTATGTGAAAAATGAATTTGCTGAACAGGTATGGAAAAAAGTATTGGAAGCCGGAGCAGATTTTGGTATAAAACCCATTGGACTTGCTGCTCGTGATACGCTTCGTTTAGAAATGGGATTCTGCCTTTACGGAAATGATATTGATGATACCACCTCTCCTATTGAAGCAGGATTGGGTTGGATTACCAAATTCACCAAGGATTTTATCAATTCTGAAAATCTTAAAAAAGAAAAAGAAGAAGGACCAAAACGCAAATTGGTTGGTTTTGAATTGACCGAGCGAGGTATTCCTAGAAAAGATTACGTGATTGCCGATGCTGAAGGTAAAGAAATTGGTGTAGTTACTTCAGGTACACAATCGCCTTCTACAGGCAAAGCGATTGGAATGGGTTATGTAAAAACTGAATTTAGTAAACCTGAAACAGAAATTTTTATTCAAATCAGAAAAAAATCGATTCCTGCACGCGTAGTTAAACCACCTTTTTACAAGAAAGGATAATTCATTCAAAATAAATTTTAACTAGTGTTGAAGACATTTTCAATTGTTTTTGGCACTAGTTTTTCTTTTTTTACCGTTTATACAACAAATCTCAAGTTTATCAAAAATTCGAAGAAAATATTAATCCTAGGCGGAAGTGGCTTTCTGGGCAATTCACTTTACAAAGAGCTCCTGCCCTATTTTAATGTACATGCCACCTACCGCACCGGTAATAATTTTTACGATAGAAATAAAAAATTCCATCAGTGGGATTCTGAAACAGAGTCTTTGGAAATTTTATTGAAAAGCTTAAAGCCCGATTTAATTATTTCTGCGATGCGTGGAGAATTTGAAGCTCAAATTTATGCTCATTTTGAAGCCATCAATTACATTCTCTCACACGATAGTAAACTTATATTTCTTTCTTCTGCCAATGTTTTTGATGCGTTTACCAATTACCCTTCTTACGAATACGACAAAACATTATCGTTAAGCGTGTACGGGAAATTTAAAATAAAAATTGAAAATGCACTTTTACGTTTACCCAACGAAAAATACGTGATTGCGCGATTACCGATGGTTTATGGAGCGAAATCTCCCCGAGTGGAAGAATTAAAAATACTACACGATTTAAATGAAGCTATAGAGGTTTTCCCTAATGTAGTTACTAATGCTACTAGTATTGCTAAATTTACACAGCAAATGCACTACATTATTAACCGGGAATTAGAAGGGGTTTTCCATTTGGGCAGTACAGATTTAGTACATCATAGTGATCTAATTGATGATATTTGCAAAGAACTTCAACTTGAAAATCCTTTATTTAAAAGTGTTTATGACTCTAATGAAGATCGGTTTTTAGCTTTACTCCCAAAAGATAATTTACTACCGAAAAACCTTCAATTGACCATTCAAGATGTGGTAAAAGATTCGTTAATTAGTTGATGTTAAGCTTGTACTAAATTTAGTCTCTTGAGAAAAATTAATACTTAATTTTTATAACTTCAGCAAAAAACAATAGTTATGGAAAAATTGAGCGATACCGAAATCAACAAAAAACTGGAGAAACTGGAAGGTTGGGAATTCCACGAAAATTCCATTCAGACTAAATTTGAATTTGAAGATTTTAAAGAAACATTCAGCATTATGACGCGAATTGCTTTTGAAGCTGAAGCACAACAACATCACCCAGAATGGACGAATGTTTACAACACTTTAAGTATTACACTATCTACCCACGATGCCGGTGGAGTTACCGAAAAAGATTTTAAAATGGCTAAAACCATTGAAGACTTAATTCAAATTCAATAAAGTAATATTTGCATTTATTCCCAAAAGTTAGTTATTTGGCTAAATGCTAAAAAATATTCTTTTCTTTTTCTTCGTTTTTGTCTTTAGCTTTTCAAATTATGGACAAAAAAATGAAGCATTTTGTAAGGAAATGGAAGCGCTTTCTCTACTTGTAGATGAACTTCATTACCAAGCAAAACCTATTGATGACAGCTTATCTACAGCAGTTTTTCATCTTTTTTTAGAAAACTTAGATGAAAATAAACGCCTGTTCAATCAAGAACAAGTCAATAAATTTAAAGAACAAGATTACCTCCAACTAGATGATTACTTAAAAGCAAATGATTGTTCTTTTTTAAATAAATATGTAGTTGAGCTGGAAAAAAGTATAGCTCATGCTCAAAAATCATTAGAAGCTCTAAGAACAGTACCATTAGACTTTAGCGGAAATTTAAAGCTTTCTTTTTCACCAAAAGAGAAACATCACTACTCTAAAAATAAAGATTCACAAACTACTTATTGGAAAAAGAAGATTAGCTATGAGCTTATTGCTAACTTAACAGAAGAAGATAGTTTATTGACTCAAGTAGAAAAGACTTTAAAGGAAGAAGGGCAAGAATTAAAAAATAAACTCATAGACCAACAGCTATGCTTGCTTAGTGAGACCACTAATCAGTTTGGAGGGATTCAAAAATTTGTTGAAAAACAGTTTTTAAATGCTTTTGCAAATTACCAAGATCCGCATACCACTTATTTAGACAGAAGTGATAAAGTAAGTTTTGAAACCTATATTTCCAGTAACCAAGCTACGTTTGGCATTTACACCACCAAAAATAAGGAGGGAGAAATAGAAATAGCGCAAATTGTGCCGGGAAGTTCGGCTTTTAAAAATAGTGAGTTGGAAGAAGGAGATATCCTTAAAAATCTACTTAGCCAAAATGACGAACTGCTGGTTTCTTGCGTCTCTAATCAAGAGGTGATTAACTTTATGAACAATGAAAATCACCACCAAACCACTTTTAAAGTTAAAAAGAAAAACGGGCCCATTAAAACCGTAAAACTTACTAAAACAGTTATAAAGGTTGAAGAAAATTCAACTCGGGCCTATACTTTAAATAATGAAAATAAACGTATAGGTTATTTAAAAATTCCTAGTTTTTATACCGATTTAGAATCTCCAAATGGTTTAGGAGTGGCCAATGATGTTGCCAAGGAAATTTTTAAACTTCAGCAAGAAAATATTGACGGCCTCATTTTAGATTTAAGAAATAATGGTGGCGGATCGATGAAAGAAGCAATTACACTTTCGGGAATGTTTATTGATAAAGGACCTATCTCAATTGTAAAAACCCATAAAGGTCGTGTTTCTACCCTTCGTGATCCTTATCGCGGAAAAGTTTTGGACAAACCTATTCTTATTTTGGTCAACCAATTTAGTGCTTCGGCTTCAGAGCTTTTTGCTGGTGCTATGCAAGATTATCATCGTGCAATTGTAGTAGGTTCTCCTACTTTTGGAAAATCTACCGTGCAAAGTATTTTTCCTTTAGATGAAAACGAAAAATTAGGCTTTAGTAAAATTACCATTCAGAAATTCTATGGAATTAATGGGACCACACATCAATTTAAAGGTATTCAACCAGACATTATTTTACCTAGTATTTATGATGATATAGAAAGAGGAGAGCGCTTTCTGCCCTATGCCTTAAATAGCGATTCTGTAGAGGTTACACTACAACCTTTAAAACTGAAGAAAATTAATACTTCCCCATTAAAAGAAAAGAGTGCAAATAGAATCAACTCCAACCAAACTTTTGATAAAGTTAAAAAGTTAAATGGAAAATTTAAGTCGGAATACTTAACTAAAGAAACCGAATACGCTTTAACGGTAGAAAATATTTATAAAGATGTGGAAGCTTTTCAACACCTGCTGAATGAGTTTTCTGAAGTAAAAACAGAAAAACCTGATTTTTCTGTAGAAAATACCTCTTCCACTAAAAACATATTAATTTTCAATAAAGACGATAAAGAATTAAACGAAAAAATAGTTCAATCTATCGCCGAAGATATTTACATAGAAGAAGCTTTTTTGATTATAACCGATTTATTAAATAACTAAACAAATGAAACAACTTTTTACACTCGCCTTAGTTCTAGCTTTACCTTTTTTCAGCTTTAAAGCTAACTCACAAACATTTGATCAACCTGTAGAGTATTTAGATTTTATTAGTGGAGAATACCAGGAATTAACGAAACAAATGTGGAAATATACCAAAGCCATTGCTCACGGAAAAAGTGATCGTAACATAGAACGAAGACGTGAAAAATTGGTGGAAATGATGGAAGAATCGATTGAGAAAATCAAAAAAGCCGATAGCTATAATGAAGAAAATGATTTTAAGGAGAAAATCATCAATAACCTACAAGTGAACAAAAGCCTCATGAATAATGAGTATGATAAAGTTGTAGATATGAAAGCAGTAGCACAACAATCTTATGACAAAATGGAGGCTTATATGTTAGCACAGGAAATGGCTGACCAGAAAATGGAAGAAACGCAAAAAGATTATGAGAAGTATTTTAACCAATATGCTGAAAAATATGACATTACGATCAACGAACAAGAATCCGATTTAGGTAAAAAAATGCGTATCTCGGGGGAAGTATTTAGTCATTATAACGATACTTATCTTATTTTCTTTAAATCCAATATGAACGAGTCTTATTTGATGGAAGCTTTAGCGACTGGAGATGTGAGCGCTATTCAGCAATCGGCTAATGCTTTAAAATCATCCGCAGAAGAAGGTTTAGCCCAATTAGACACACTTACCGCTTATAAAAATGACCGTGCACTAATTAATTCAACTAAAAAAGCGTTGGAATTTTATTTGGAAGAAGTAACTAAACACGTCCCTACCTTAACTAATTTCTTAATTGTAAATGAAGATTTTGAAACCATCAAAAAGAATTTAGATAATACGCCAAAGAAAAAGCGCACCAAAGAAATGGTAGATGCCTACAACAACAAGGTAAAGGAGATGAATAAAGGCGTGAATGAGTATAACAACACCAATAATTTGTTAAACCAAAAAAGACAAAAATACATTACGCAGATTAACCAAACTACCGACCAATATTTGGATAAACATATCCCTAACGATTAAGGTCTTTTTTTGTAAATTCGCAATTATTTTAAAATTTTAAGATGGGAAGAGCTTTTGAATTCCGCAAAGCGCGAAAAATGAAAAGGTGGGCAGCTATGTCTAAAGCCTTTACAAGAATAGGAAAAGATATTGTAATGGCCGTTAAAGAAGGCGGTCCCGATCCTGATGCTAATGCACGTTTAAGAGCAGTTATACAGAATGCTAAGTCTGTAAACATGCCTAAAGATAATATTGAACGTGCGATAAAAAGAGCTAGTGATAAAAACCAAGGGGATTATAAAGAAGTACTTTTTGAAGGTTACGCTCCTCATGGAATTGCTATTTTGGTAGAAACCGCTACCGATAACAATACTAGAACCGTGGCCAACATTAGATCTTATTTCAATAAATGCAATGGTAACTTAGGAACTTCCGGTTCGGTAGAATTCATGTTTGATCATACTTGTAATTTCAGGATCAATGCAGAAGGAATCGATCCTGAAGAATTAGAACTTGAATTTATCGATTTTGGTGCCGAAGAAGTTTTTGAAGATGAAGATGGTATTCATATTTATGCTCCTTTTGAAAGTTTTGGAGCTATACAAAAAGAACTGGAAGACAGAAATATAGAAATACTTTCTTCCGGATTTGATAGAATCCCTACTACTACCAAAAAACTCGATGAAGAGCAAAAGGAAGATGTGGAAAAACTAATTGAAAAGATTGAAGAAGACGACGATGTTCAAAATGTTTTTCACACCATGGAAGAAGAATAAAATTAAATATCTATTATAATAAAAAAAAGAGCGTTTTTCAACGCTCTTTTTGTTTTTAAAGCTTCATTCTATTTTAATTTTTCAGCAATTTTTAAGGTTCTTTTTACCTGTGCTGCAATAGCTTGCTTTTGTTTTCCTCCTAAGTCGCTTCCTCCAACCATACTAAAACCATAAGGGTTTCCTCCGGTTTCAAAAATCACAGGATCAGAATATCCTGGAGCAGCAACAATAGCTCCCCAATGCATCATTGTTTTATATAAAGAAAGTAATGTTCCTTCCTGTCCGCCGTGCGGATTGGCAGCACTCGTCATACCGCTTACTACTTTATTCACTAATTTTCCATTCTGCCAAAGTCCTCCGGTAGAATCGATTAAACTTTTAAACTGTGAAGGGGAATCTCCATAACGGGTCGGGAAACTAAAAATAATAGCATCTGCCCAATCTAAATCATCAACACTTGCAGTTTCTATTTCCTTGGTTTTATGGTAATGTTCTAACCAATCTTCGTTTTGTTTTATTACTTCTTCAGGTACAGTCTCCTCTACCCTTCTAAAGCGTATGTTTTCTAAGCCTAAATCTTTAGCGGCTGTTTCTGCTTCTTTAGCTAGTTGATAATTTGTTCCTGTTGCGCTATAATAAATAATAGCTAGTTTTAAATCTTCCATGAAATTTTTTTATGATGAATATACTTCAATTCTATCTCTAAAAGCAGAAACAAATTTTAAAGTTTTTATAATTTATTGTTATAGACTTCAAGATCTATTTAAGATAATAAAATATTAATCGAGTTATTAGGTAGAATATCGAAAAAAAAACACCGCCAGAAAACTTATAATTAAATTTCCGCTTATTTTAAAAACATAATGTATTTAGCAAGTAATGAAACTATATTTTAGAAAGCTATTAGAAGATAGAATTAGGTATTTACAAAATGAAATTTACCGTAATAATCATCTTCTTACTATGAAACTTCCCACTGAAGATAGGCAGGTTTTAAAAGAAACTCTGTTTAAGTACGAAGAAGAACTAGGAAAGGCTAAACAAATCTATTTTCAATTAGATGAAATAGAAATTTATGCAGATCAAGTTTCTATTTAAAGTAAAATTATCTGTTGTATGGCTACAAATATTTTAAAAATAGGCAGTCATAGACATTTCCCTTCTTCAGTGAATATATCATTATAACTCTCCTCTAGTTTTTAATTATTCTGATCTATACAAATGCAGCAACAGAATCCTTCAATGTAAAAATAATAGCGTTTTTAGGATTCAATTTAGGAGAGTAAAAAATGTAGAATACTTTCTATATAGATTAACTACAATTTTTGGCCAACCACAACTATTAGGATTGATAAACATTTAGGCTTAATCCTACAAAAGTCTATAAATTTTAAGGCTCCAAAAAACAAAAGCTCGATTTCTGTACAGAAATCGAGCTTTGCTCTAAGCGGGAGAAAGAGGGATTTTGTTCCAACATCCCCCCTTACGGCATTTTGCAAATGCCTAAGTCTTTAAAAAAGAAAAACCGCTCAAGTAAACTTGGCGGTTTTTGTATTTCAAGCCTTGCGCTTGATTGCGGAGAAAGAGGGATTCGAACCCCCGGAGGTGTGACCCTCGCCGGTTTTCAAGACCGGTGCATTCGACCACTCTGCCATTTCTCCTTGAGTGTCTCATCAGGTATTTCCTGAATGCGGATGCAAATATAACAGCTTTTTTCAATTCTCAAAAACAAACATGCAGTATTTTTTAGCTTTTTTATGACAAGTGATTTCTGCTTTTTTTGATATATTGGCAACCAAACGATTAAGTCCACAATAATGATAAAAAAAATTTTATTCCTTTCGGCTTTAACCCTAGCCTTTTCATGTAAAACACCTAAAAAGTCTATTAAAGAAGTAAATCCGGAGAAATATGCCAATACCATAACGGCATCTGAATTAAAAGACCACCTTTATACCTTTGCTTCAGATGAATTTCAAGGTAGAGATACCGGAAAACCCGGACAGAAAAAAGCGGCAAACTATTTAAAAGACGAATATCAAAAAATGAAGATTGCTTCACCCTTAGGAGGAGATGATTATTTTCAAGATATTCCTTCCAGTTTTTTTAACAACAAATACAACGACTCTGAAAATGTAGTCGCTTACATAGAAGGAAGTGAATTTCCTGATCAGATTGTGGTAATTTCGGCCCATTACGACCACGTAGGGATGGATGCTGAAGGTAATATTTACAATGGAGCCGATGATGATGGCTCAGGTACTGTTTCAATATTAGAAATTGCCGAAGCTTTTAAAGATGCAGTTAAAGATGGTTACCGCCCTAGACGTTCTATTTTGTTCCTGCACGTTACCGGTGAGGAAAAAGGATTGTTAGGTTCTGATTATTATACCAAAAACCCTATTTTTCCCTTAGAAAATACGGTTACCGATCTTAATACAGATATGATTGGACGTATTGACCCTGTGCACAAAGACAACCCCAATTATATTTATTTGATAGGAAGTGATAAGTTGAGTACAGATTTACACGAACTATCAGAAGAAATAAACAACAAATACACCCAGTTCGATTTAGATTATACCTACAACGAAGATAACGACCCCAACCGTTTTTATTACCGAAGTGACCACTATAACTTTGCAAAACACAATATCCCGGTAATTTTCTACTTTAATGGAACACACGAAGACTACCACCAACCTACGGATACGCCTGATAAAATTGAATATGATTTAATGGCACGCCGGGCAAAACTTATTTTTTATACCGCTTGGGAGGTTGCCAATCGCGACGAACGTCTAGTAGTAGATAAAACTGAATAGCTTAGGTATTTATTAAGTATTATTTTATAAAAACAGCGGTTTATTATATTTTGAATTCGCTAAATATTCAATCATTACTTGAATTACAAAAGCCTTTACATTTCTGTAAAGGCTTTTGTATTGTAGTCAACACTAAAACAAAAACCATCAACCAATTAATAAGAAAAGTAAAAAAAATTTTCATTATCAAATAAACTTGCCTTATCCCCTATTCCTCTGTACGGATATAATTATTCGAATACTTACTCCTATTTTCATTTACTCAGGTAGAAGATTATCCTTAAAGGTTTTATAAATTTTTCTTATTTCGAATTTATTTTAGACAAAAACCCTATTTTTGTCTAAAATTAAACAAAACAATACTTTTTGTCGAATGAAAGAAGCCTTAGTCAAGCAACACATCATACAGTCTTCTACAGCTGCTTTTAAAGAATTGGGCTTTGAAAAAGTGACGATGGATGATATCGCAAAAGCAGCCAATAAAGGACGAAGTACGCTCTACTACTACTTTAAAAACAAGTATGAGGTTTTTGAACACGTGGCCGAGTTAGAATACCTTTCGATTATTGAACCGGCTAAGACGGCCATCCAAGCCTCGCAAAGCCTGGAAGAAAACTTAAAGCTTTACAATGAGTTTAAACTGAAAAGTCTCATCAGTAAAACCACAGCATACACCTTTCTGCTGGAAGACATTCGCCAGAACATCAACCTCGCCTATTATATATTCAGGAAGTTAAGACATATAGAAACCGCTATTTTCGAAAATATGCTGAACTGGGCACTGGACAAAAAGGAAATCACAGCGATCAGTCCCGAAGAAACTCAATTTTTAGCTATGACTATGGTAACTGCCTTAAGCAGTTTAGAAAAAGAAATGCTCCTTTATGGCACCATCGAAAATATGCCCGTTCGGCTCCAATGGCTTATAAGCGTTCTTATAAAAGGTTTAAAAAATTAATCTACAATCATCCTTAAAACTAAAATCAATATGCGCCAGTTTTATCCCCTTCTTTTGATGTGCTTCGCAATGCTAACGCTTCAAAGTTGTAAAAACGAAGACAAAACCCGGGAAATCCCCCCAATTGCGGTAAAAACCTTAACCCTGGGCAGCCCTGATTCAAATAATACCACTTCTTATGCAGCCACCGGTAGGATTGAGGCCGATAAAAGTGTGCGGCTCAGCTTTCAGGTAGGCGGAGTTATTGAACAATTTCCGGTGAATATGGGGGATTTTGTACAACAAGGAAGTCTTATCGCCCGAATAGATGCGACAGCCTATCAAAAACAGTATGAAGCCCGAAAGGCACAGGCAGATTTGGCTAAAGATACTTACAACCGCATCGAGGACGTGTATAATAAAGGAAGTATTGCTGAAGTCAAAATGGTAGAAGCCCGCTCCAATTACAAACAGGCAGAAGCCGCCGCACAAGCCAGCTATCAAAACGTGAAATTTAGCCGTATTACCGCACCCTTTACGGGTTATGTGGGGCAGAAAATGATGGAAACCGGAGATTTGGCCTCACCGGGGCATCCTATCGTAGAATTTTTTGATATCGATAAGCTTAAAGCCATCATCCCCATTTCAGATGATCAGGTAAACCAGTATCAAATAGGAGATACAGCCCTTGTAAAAATAGAGGTCTTAGATACCGAGTACACAGGTGAAATCACCGAAATAGCCATACAGTCTGACTACAACACGCCAAGCTATACGGCAAAAATCACCATTACCAATGCCGATAAGAAAATCAAGCCCGGTATGGCCTGTACGGTAATGCTTCCTGAACCTGAACATGCTTCAGAAGCAACTTCTTCCCGCTTCATCATACCGGTAGAAACCGTATCGGTAACCGATGACAATAAGCATTTTGTGTATGTGGTCAATAGCCAAAACAAAGCAGAACGCCGCCTTGTAAAAACCGGAAGCTTATACAACAACGGCATCGGTATCACTGCAGGTTTACAGCAGGGCGATAAGCTTATTATTTCGGGTTATCATAAGCTCACTGAAGGTACTCCGGTGCGCATTTCAAACAAACACTAAGTCCCTATTTTATGAAAAAACAAGGTTCTATGATAGAATGGGCCATGAAAAACAAAGCCTTTCCGCTGGCATTGGCTTTTGTATTTGTGTTGATTGGCTTGTTAGGGCTTTTCAATATGCCCCGTAACGAATTTCCTGAGTTTACCATTAGACAAGGATTGGTCATTGGGTATTATCCCGGTGCAAATTCACAGGAAGTGGAAGAGCAACTTACCGCTAAAGTTGAAAAATTCTTGTTCAGCTACAATGAAGTGGACAAAGAAAAGACGTATTCCTACTCGCGCGATGGGGAAATGTATATTTATATAGAGGTCGCCAACCGTGTGGGCAGCAATGAAACCCAACAATTTTGGAACAAGCTTAAAAACGACCTGCTGATCTTTCAGCAGCGTAGTGTTCCTCCCGGCGTTAAGGGGATTATAGTGAATAGTGATTTTGGAAGTACGGCCGCGATGATCCTCGCTGTAGAGTCTAAAACCAGACCATATAAAGACCTGCAAAAACACGTAGAAGAAATCGAAGATCAACTGCGCCAGGTTAAAGGGATGGCAAAGATTAGCCACTCTGGGGGACTTACCGAGCAAATTGCGGTTTATGTAGACCAAAACAAATTGGCACAATACGGTATTAGTCCGGCAACTTTAATGCAAAGCCTGCAAACGCAAGGTACCATACGGCCAAACGGAACTTTAGAATCCCCTACTTTTGACCGCCCTATAAATATGGATGTGTTCCTTAAAAATGTTACCGATATAGCCAATCACATTGTAAAGACCGAACGGGATGGTAGTGTGATCCGCATCAAAGACATCGCTCGGGTAAAAAGGGAATACGACGATCCGGACTCTTTTATTACAGCTAATGGAACCAAAGCGATGATCATTACGCTTGAGATGGCTTCCGGCAACAATATTGTACAATTTGGAGACCGAATAAATGATCAACTCGATGCGTTTAAAACCCAACTTCCGCAGGATATTCAAATCACAAAAATCGCGAATCAACCCGAGGTGGTACAACACTCCATAAGCCATTTCCTTGAAGAATTTGGCTTTGCCTTAATGGGTGTGATTATTGTAACGCTCCTGCTACTGCCCTTTCGCGTAGCTTCGGTTGCCGCAGCCACCATTCCCATCACCATACTTGCTACTCTTGCCTTGATGTATATGTTGGGGATGGAGCTTAATACTGTGACCTTAGCGGCCCTGATTATCGTACTGGGTATTGTGGTAGACGACCCCATTGTGGTGATAGACAACCACGTGGAGAAACTGGATGAAGGCCAGTCGGTATGGGAGGCGGCTTTCAACAGTGCCAAAGAACTTTTTCCATCGGTATTTACGGCCACTTTGGCCATATCGGCCACCTTCCTGCCTTTGGTATTTTTTATGTCGGGAACCGCCAAAGACTTTTTAAGCACGTTTCCCTACACCATAATGCTGGCATTATTTCTTTCGCTTACCATTTCTGTACTCTTAGTGCCTTTCTTCAATACCCTATTTATAAAAAGAGGATTGCATCACAACCAAAAGGAAGAAGAAAAGAAGCAAAAAAAATCGATGTTAGAAAGGTTACAGCTCTTTTTTGACAAAAGTGTAGAAAGCGCCATGAAGCACTATAAAATGACTGTATTAGTTGGCCTACTATCTATAGTTGTGGGTATCGTTCTCTTCTCAAAGCTGTCGCAAGAATTGTTTCCGGTAATTGAACGCAATCAGTTTGCGATTGAAGTTTACCTGTCTAAAAACAGCAGTCTTGCAGAAACCGAAAAAGTGGTAAAAGAATTTGAGAAGGTTTTAGCCAAAGACGATCGTATTGAAAACTACACCAGTTTTATAGGCACAAGTTCGCCGCGGTTCCATGTGGTATATGCGCCTAATCTGCCGGCTAAGAACTATGCGCAAATTTTGGTGACCACTACTTCAGACGATGCAACGGAAGAAGTGTTGATCGAATATGATAAAAAATATTCAGAACTATTCACCAATGCCTATTTACGGATGAAACAACTCAATCTGATCGCCAAACCGGCACAGATAGAAGTGCGCCTTTTTGGTGATGATATCGACACCTTAAAAAACTACGGAAATCAAATCATTGACCTGTCACGGGAAACACCCCAGACCATTTGGTCCAGAACCAATTATGGCGAAATGCAGCACACCGTTGCTATTGATGTTAATGAAGAAGAAGCTTCTCGTATAGGACTCACCCGTGAAGCCATTGCCAATACCATAGCTATGAATATGGAAGGCTTGAATGCCACACAGGTTTGGGACGGCGATTATGCGATTAACGTGAAAATTAAGGCTGAAGATCATAAAGATCAATCTGTTTCCAGCCTTAGGGAATTATCGATTATATCACCTGCAACCGGTAAAGTGGTACCGCTACGTCAAGTAGCCGAAGTAACCCCAAGTTGGGAACAGGAACAAATTGTAAGGCGTAACGGAATGCGCTGCTTAACGGTACGTGTAGATATTGAAAAAGGTGCCGTAGCCAATGAAGTATTGGGTAAGCTTCGTCCTAAAATCGAAGCACTTAACCTACCCGATAGCATTACAGTAGGCTATGGAGGAGAATATGAAATGAGCGAGGAAAACCTGGTTCCTATGGGGATTTCCCTATCCATAAGCGTCCTTATCATTTTCTTGATCCTGCTGTGGCATTTTAGGGAATTCAAACAGGCCGTATTGAGTTTTATAACGATGCCCCTCAGCATATTTGGCGCAGCTTTAGGATTGATCTTGATGCAGTATCCTTTTGGATTTACTTCCTTCTTAGGGCTGTTGGCCTTGTGTGGTATCGTGGTACGAAACGGTATTATTTTAATCGATTTTGCCAATGAACTGCGCATCCATCACGGGCATTCGGTATACGAAGCTGCGGCACACGCTGCCAAACGGAGAATGCGTCCTATTTTCCTTACCTCTTCTGCTGCTGCCGTTGGGGTTACCCCTATGATCATCAGCAGGTCCACGTTATGGGGACCCTTAGGTACGGTTATCGCCTTTGGTTTAATGCTGTCTATGGTACTCACCCTATTTGTTTTACCGGTACTCTACTGGTTGTTCTTTAGGAACGAGGAAACGGAACAAGAAGAAACACAACACACTAATGCAAACGCCTAAAACGAGTATGAAAAAGATGCAAATACCTAAGCGCATACCCCTTGTAATCTGGTGTATGCTGAGTTTTTTGTCCTGCGGAAACTTACTTGCACAGCAAAAACTGAATTTAGAAGAAGTTAAGCAAGCCGCATTGTCCTACAGCAAGGCTATCAAAAACGGAAAAATAAGAATAGAACAAGCGGAAGCAGCCAAACGCGAAGCTCTTGCTAATTATTTCCCTCAGATTAGCGCCACGGGAATTGGCGTTTACGGGTTTAAGGAATTTATACCGCCTATACCTCAACTGTTACCCAATGGCATTGATAATTTTTATCAGGCCGGTGCCATGGCGACAGAAGCGATTTATGCCGGCGGAAAAGTTAGAAATGCCAATAATTTAGCACGCCTTCTGGCTGAAACCCGAAGCATTCAGGCTGAGCAGGCTGTAGATTCGGTTGTATTGAATACAGCGCAAAAGTACTGGCAACTGGTTCAGGTGCAAGAGCAACTCAAATCTATTCAGGCCAGTAAGATTTATCTGGATGAATTATTAAAACAACAACAAGACCTCTTATCTGCCGGACTTATCGCTAAAAATCAATTGCTACGTGTACGAACCAATCGCAGCCGTGTACTTTTACAACAAAGCAAACTGGGCAATATGCGTAAACTGGCATTGCTAGACCTGGGCTTGTATGTGGGTAAAGTCTACGATACAACCACCGTCGTCACCGATACCTTACAGCGGGTCAACCCACCTCAGCTTACGTACGCCAGACCTGATCTCGATTTGCAGGACAACGCAAATTACAGGCTGCTTGAAAAATCGATTACCGCATCCCAATTGCAGTCTGAACTTACCAAAGCCGACTTGCTCCCTCAGGTTTCAGTGGGGGTTAATGCGGGTTATTTTGGGTCGTTTAACAATGCTTTTGACAGTCAATTTATGCCGATTGCTTTTGGGATGGTGAGCATCCCCATATCCGATTGGTGGGGTGCCGGTCGCCAAAAAGTAAAGCAAAAAGCGCTGGAAGAAAAAATTGTTCAAAATAATTTTGAAGATCGCAAAAACCAACTTACTATAGGGATCATGAAATCCTGGTACGACCTGATGGATGCTTATAAGCAGATTACCTATGCGAAAGATAATAGGAACTATGCCAATGAGAACCTAAAGGTACAACGGGATAATTACAACAGCGGACTTAACAATCTTTCTGATCTCTTAGATGCCCAACAACAAAAAGAAGCTGCTGAGGCTGAATACGCCAATGCGTATGCCAATTACAGAATAGCAGAATCGAAGTATCTGTTCATAACCGATAATTTATAATACGAATACAAAGGTGGAGTACTAAATTGCACCACGTTAGGATAACAGCTTCTAATAACCTGTACTATGAAACTAAAAAAATCAGTCTTTCTAGCTTTTGCAAGCTTTATCGTTATTGGCGTATCCCGCGTTGAAGCACAAACCATAACGCGAGAACAGTTTAAAGATTCTATTCAAAAACTTCCCTATTTCTCCATCCATAAGGACAATTATTTTGTCACCGGGATTCCTACCAATACAGCAATCAACTCAAGTAGTGCCGATGCGAAATACCAGATCAGTTTTAAACAGATGATCACCCGGGATCAATTGCCCTGGGATACGTACTTGTTTCTGACGTATACCCAAAAAGCTTTTTGGAACATCTATGAAGATTCTTTTCCCTTTAAAGACATCAATTTCAATCCTTCTATCACTTGGGGAAAACCCATTTTTGACAAGAAAGATCGGTTAAGAGGTCTGGGAACTGTCTCTCTGGAGCATGAATCAAACGGACGGGACAGTATTTACTCCCGAAGCTGGAACCGAATAACCTTTTCTTATATCACAAAGATTGCTAAGAATACCCGGGGAAGTTTTGAGCTGTGGGCTCCTTTTGCCTATAAAGACGGAAACCGGGACCTCTTAGACTATACCGGCCTTGGGGAGATCAACCTGGAGCACGAATGGAAACCCAACAAACTGTATCTAACCCTCAGAATGCGAAAGGGACTAAACTTTGATGCAAAAGGCAGTATAAGAACGCGTATATACTTTAATCCTTTTAAACAAAACCGTTCTAACCAATACCTGATGCTGGAGTATTATGTAGGACAGGCAGAAGGCCTGCTCAATTATAAAGAATCAAAAAGTATGATTCGTGTAGGTTATGTGATCAAAACCAATGAGTTTTCTTTTTTTAGGTAGTTTTGCCTATCCTAACCGCACACTCTTATCAAATTTGCACTCTCAAAGTCCGTGAAAGAGTATAAAGCAAAAAGTAAGGGGCAAAGACTTGCATAATAGTTATTGGTGCTGTGCTTTCGTACTATATTTCTACTACTACTTTGCCTCTAGTTGTTCCTGTTTCCACTTGTAAATGCGCTTCTCTAACTTTATTAAAACCATAGATTTTATAGATATGAGGACGAATAATTTTTCTTTCCAATAGATCTGCTATGATTTTCATATCATCGCCGTTTGAGTAAACTGACATAAAAAAACAAGTATTCAGCTTTTTTTGTTCAGCTGCTTTTTCGTCTTCTTTTGTTAATCCTGAAGGTAAATTTACAATTGTTCCTTCTTCTCGAAGTACACTTACCGACTTTTTGAAATTCTTGTGCCCTATCGTTTCTAAAACAAAATCAATATTACTTAGTTCGTTTTCAAATTGCTGGTTCTTGTAATCAATATGCTTATCGGCACCCCAACCCAACACAAATTCCTTGTTTTTTGCAGATGATGTTCCTATTACAAATGCTCCTAGGTGTTTAGCCATCTGAACCGCAAAATGTCCTACCCCTCCTGCCGCTGCGTGGATTAAAACTTTATCTTCTTTTCTTAATTTGCCAAAAAAAGAAAAGGCTTGCCACGCTGTTAATGCCGCTAAAGTACTTGCGGCAGCTTCCGCGTGCGAAATATTCTTAGGCTTTAACGCTAAATGCGCTACAGAAACGACTATGTATTCTGCGTAGGCTTTTCCGTGTCCTACAAAATTTACCATCCCAAAAACTTCATCATTAAGTTTTAATGAGGTTATATTTTTTCCTGTTTCAACAATAATTCCTGAAATATCCCAACCTAAAATAATGGGTTTTTCATTTCTCAACGAAGCTGCTAATGCCTCCCCCTTTCTTGTTTTTACATCTACAGGATTTACACTAAATGCTTTTACTTTAACTAATACTTCATTTTCTGATATCCTAGGTATTGGTATTTCTTGAACTTCCAGATTTTCTACACCGCCAAATTCTTTCAATATAATCGCTTTCATATGCTACTTTAAAATTTATCTCCTAGTGTAATGCGAAGCCTGTTCAGTGTGTTCATAAGTGAAATACTTGCTGTTAGTTCAACCAATTCCCTTTGTGAAAAATGGTGCTCCATTTCTTGTTTGATTATATTCACCTCATCAGAAAGCACGGTTATCGCATCTGCCCATTTTAAAACAAGTTCCTGTTTTATATCAAAAGAAAAAGAATGCTTATGACCTGGGATTGTATCTATCAATTTTTGGTCTATGCCCATTTTACGAAGTTCTTCTGCGTGAAAACTACAGCAATAGGCACAACCATTGAGTTGTGAGGTACGTAATTCTGCTAAGGCTACTAATTTATTGTCAATACCGGACTGCCTGATACTTGTGTGTGACTGGTAAAGGCAACCAATGGTCTTTTTTGCGATTTCTTTATAATCCATCTTCTTTTTTTGTTTTAAATGACCTTGCAAAGGTATTGCTGTCCTATTTTCAGATGCCGTAATCAAAAAGGAAATAACAGTATCCTAATTGGATATTGTGTTTTTTAGTACTGTTTTTTGCACCTTTGTCTGATGGAGCAGATACACGATACATTCGCTATTGAAATCGTGGATTACAGCGAATGGAAAGAAAGAAACCGAAAAAACAATTTTTTTGAGTTGGTTTATATCTTAAACGGCAAAGGCTTACATCGTGTAAACCATATTGCATATCCGTACAGAAAAAACGGTATATTTCTTTTACCTGCGGCACGTTGTCATATGTACGTTATTGAAAAGAAAACACGTTTTCTCTTTCTTCGCTTCACGGCAAGTTACTTTTTACCAAATCCCAACGAAACGGTAGATTATAGCAAGTGGTTCAATTCCCTGAATTTCATCATTGGCAATCACGATTACCTATCGGGGGAATTAATAGATAATCTTGATGATCGAATGCAATTAAAGAGGCTTTTGGACATCATTCTTTATGAATATCAAAAAAAAGCAGGTTGTAGCACCTTTATAATTCAGAATACATTGGTTTCGTTAATCGCAATCATCAGTCGGAACATACAGGACAAGAAATACAGAGGGCATCATTTTACAGATAAAAAAATTGCCGAAATCCTGAATTTTATAGACTTTAATCTTCTTGAACCCGAAAAACTGACAGTGGGTTATCTATCTCAAAAGTTCAATATTTCCAAAAATTATTTCAGTGAGTATTTTAAAAGGAATACATCCCAAAAGTTTCAAGATTACTTAATTTGTTCTAAACTACGTATAGCAGGGGCAAGAGCAAAATTTACCGATGTTTCTTTTCAGGAAATAGCTTCCGAACTTGGTTTTACCGATAGTAGCCATCTCAATAGGATGATGAAAAAATATACAGGTAAGGGAATGCGGGAAACAAGAAAGGAAATACAAAATAACAGGAATTAATTTTTTCAATAGATAAAAAAGCGCGGAATACTTCATTGGGAAAGTTAAATCTCAGACATAAAAAAACCCCTTGTAAAACAAGAGGTTTTTGGTTTTCTAAGTGATCGCGACAGGATTCGAACCTGTGACCGTCTGCTTAGAAGGCAGATGCTCTATCCAACTGAGCTACGCGACCAAGCTTAAAAGCGGTTGCAAATATATTAATACTTCTGAATAAAACAACCCTAAATTCTTCAAAAAAATGAACAAATAATTAATTCACTCATATTCAGAAAGAAAAATTTTAATTTTTACTCATATTTATTAATGTAAACGGTCTTTCTGTTTAAAAACTCTTTAATTCCGTGGGAAGAAAGTTCTCTTCCATAACCTGATTCCTTGGTTCCTCCAAAAGGTAAACGCGGATCACTTTTTACTAGTTCGTTAACAAAAACAGCTCCATCTTCAAACTGCGGAATTAAAGCTTTTGCCCTTTCGTAATCCTCTGTAAAAATAGAAACTCCTAATCCAAAAGCTGATCTATTGACCAAATCAATAGCTTCCATATCAGAATTAAATCGGGTTACGGCCATTAGAGGCCCAAAGGTTTCCTCTTTAAAAATAGTCATCTTTTTATTAACGTTAATCACGATAGTAGGCTCAAAATAAGTTTTATTTCGTTTTCCGCCCAACACTACTTTTGCTCCTTGCTTTTTAGATTTTTCTAATTGTTCTTCTAAGTCTATCGCCAAATCTTCACGTGCTAGCACACCTATATATGTTTCTTCATCCATCGGGTCTCCACTCTTCAATTCACGAACTTGTGTGATAAATTCTTCCAAAAATTCTTCATAAATAGATTCTTGAACAATTAGACGTTTTCCGGCAATACAACTTTGTCCGGTATTTTGAAACCTGGCTTGCACACAGGTTTTTACGGTTTCGGTAATATTCGCATCTTCAAAAACCACTAAGGCGTTACTTCCCCCCAATTCCAACACCGATTTTTTTATTTCTTCTCCGGCAATGGAAGCCACCGAACTTCCTGCGGGTTTACTTCCGGTTAAGGTGACTGCTTTTACACGTTTATCCCTAATAATTTGTTCTACCTTTTTACTGCCAATAATTAGGTTTTGGAAACAACCTTCAGGAAAACCGGCATTTAAAATGGCTTGTTCTATATTTTCTGCACAGCGCATTACATTGCTGGCATGTTTTAAAAGACCTACATTTCCTGCCATTAAAGCCGGGGCAATAAATCTAAATACTTGCCAAAAAGGATAATTCCAAGGCATGACAGCAAGAATTACTCCTAACGGATCGTAACGCACATAAGATTCTTTTGCATCGGTTTCTATTATCTCTTTTTCAAGTTGATTTTTTGCATTTTCAGCATAATATTCACACACCCAAGCACATTTTTCAATTTCGGCTATAGCTTGTGTAATAGGTTTTCCCATTTCTTTAGTAATGGCTGTGGCATAATCTTTTTTATTGTTCCGCAATTCATCAGCCAACTTCAGCATTAATTCTTTTTTTCTTTCAAAAGAAACGTGCCGCCAATCTTGAAATGTCTTATCGGCCTTTTTTATTTTTTTAGAAATATCTGATTTGGTGTGAACTTTAAATTTTTCAATTTTCTCACCGGTATAAGGATTTATGGATGTAAGCATTCTATCTAGTATTTTAACTTTTTGATTCTTCGTCTCAATTTAAAAATACTGGGGATGATAGCATTTTCAATTAAGAGTAATTTAACGCCACTTATTGTTAACAAGTTGGTGTATAAGTCTTAAGACTCAATTAACTTAAGATAAGTTGGATTACGTAAATTTATTAAAAATCACTTACTTATGGATGTTCGCGACGAGTATTTACTACACATTAGACCCGAAATTCCTTCTGCTAAGGTAGCTGAGAATATGTCTTCTGAAGAACGATTTCAAAATGCTACTTTACGACCGGTCATTAAACTTCAGCATCATTTATTGATAGAAGCTTTTAAAAACTATATCAAAAAACATAAAAATGTATTTTTTGAACTTTCTTTAGAAAGAAGATTAGGCTACATTGATAATGTTATTCATAAAGACATGAAGTTTAGAAATAGTTTAAAAGGAATGATCATTGGCCAATTTACGGTGAATGAATACCTTACGTATATCGAAAATTCTTCAGCCTTAAATAAACGAATGATGAATTTGGTGAGGGACAGGCTTCAAAATAGTATTCAGCTTTTAGAACAAGATTATGTTTTCTAAAATTATACTATTTTTACTTTTATGAGAGTAAGAAGAAGGCATAAAAAAAAGCAAAAAGTAAAGAATACTTCAGTTAATCAAATTCCCGGACAGGTTACCTATGTAGGGAATAAAGAAACAGAAAACCCTTCTGTTGAAATTATAAATTTCGACAAGGATAAAGTCACCCGTGAAAATAGTAATAAGGTAGATGATGCTTTTCATTTTAAAGGAAAAGACAACATTACCTGGATTAATATTAACGGCTTAAACCATACTAAAGAGATTGAAGAACTGGGGAAGCATTATCATCTACATCCATTAATTATAGAAGATATTGTAAACACTCAACAACGTCCAAAGTTTGACGATTACGACGATTATATTTTTGTAGTGGTTAAAATGCTTTATAACGACAGCCAAAATGAATTTGTAAATGAACATTTAAGCATTGTTGCCGGTGAAGGTTTTGTACTTACCTTTCAAGAGGCTGATGGTGATGTTTTTGATGGAGTTCGAGAACGTATTAATAATACAAAAGGCAGAATGCGCACTTCTGGTTCAGACTATTTAATGTATGCCCTGATGGATGCCGTTGTCGATAATTACTTTATTATTATTGAAGCATTAAGCGAGAAGATAGAAAGCCTTGAAGATTCCCTTTTTACCCAAGCGGTAGAAGAAGATATGACCCAAGAAATACAAGATCTTAAACGAGAAGTATTACGTATTAGAAAAGCTATTCATCCGCTGCGAGAAGTCGTCAATCGGTTAGAAAATAGTCAACACGAACTCATTGACCAAAAAACACATAGTTACCTTAGAGATTTACAAGATCATATTACTCAAATTTCTGAAAATATCGAGATTTATCGAGAAATGATTTGGGGACTTATGGATATGTATATGACTACCATTAGCAATAAAATGAATGAGGTAATGAAAGTGCTAACCATAATGGCTAGTATTTTTATCCCTTTAACTTTTATGGCCGGAATTTATGGGATGAATTTTGAATATATTCCCGAACTTCAGTTAAAGTATGGTTATTTCTATCTTTTAGGACTTATGTTCGTTGTTTTTTGTATGATGATTTGGTATTTTAAACGCAAAAAATGGCTATAAGCTAACCTCTAATGAAAAAAGTATTACTAATACTACTATGTGCTATCTTTTGTATTTCTTGTATGGAAACAAATAAATCGCATGAACAGCCTCCCTCATTACATTTGAAAGAAAGGTTAGCAACAACTATTGAGGCTGATTCACTTTTAAACGAAGGGAAAACTTACCTATCTATATATTCTCAAGTTTATAGCCTTTCTGAACATCGAAAACATAATCTTACCGTTACCGTAAGTATGCGGAATACTAGCTTATCTGATACGCTATATTTAGAAAAAGCAGACCACTATTCTACCGAAGGAAAATTAATAAAACCTTATTTAGAAAAAACAATTTTTATCGCACCGATGGAAACATTGGAAATCGTGATTAATGAACAAGAAATCGCAGGTGGAACCGGAGGTAATTTCATTTTTGTTTGGAAGATAAACAAAAATGCTCATGAGCCACTTTTTGAAAGTGTGATGATTTCCACTACCAGTCAGCAAGGGTTGTCGTTTATTAGCCAAGGTGTTAGAATTGAATAAACCTAGTCGCTTGTCTTGCGCTTTTTATGATCTACATAAATAAAAATAGCATAAATCACAACTCCTGCTCCGCCAATCCAATACAATCCGGTTTTTAAAGTTTCTATATTTTCAGCAAATAGGGCAATAGCTGTTGCTAACGGTACAATCCCTAACATGGTTGCGGTAATAAATTTCACATATTTCATTTTTACCCCACCCGCTAAAATACTAATGGCATCATTCGATAAAAAGGGAGAAATCCTAAATAATACAATACTCCAAAAACCATAATTGCCCACCCAATATTTCAGTTTTTCAAAAGTTTTGTCACTAATAAATTTATGTAATGCTTTCTCACTTAACCCAATTCCTATAGAATAACCAATGGTAGAGGCCAAGAAAACCCCTGCTGAAGACATAAGAATAGAAGGAATAGTCCCATATACCAAAGCTGCAGCTATCATTGGTAACCACGAAGGAAAAATCACCAAAAACATTTGTAAAACAATAATCAAGATAATTGCGGCGATCCCCCAACCACCAAAACTTTTAATGGTAGAAGAAATTTGTTGTTGCTCACCAGATTTTAGAGCTTCCCATAAATCGTTCATCGCATTTTGAAAATCAGGATAAACAAAATATAAAATTACTAATCCCACTACTAAGGTTAATGTAAAATACAAAGAACTGTATTTGGCAATATTCGCTGCTTTCAATTTTATTGAGTTTTCTCAAAAATAATAAAGCAAAAACTAAAATTTCCTAAATAAATATCAAATTACTCCTCCAATTTTACTTCTTTCAAAATTAATCCGGAAGGTTGAGCTATGTGTTCTAATTTAATTCTATTTTCCCCTTCTAAGGTTTTTTCTATAAAATTCAAATCTACATCTCCCCTACCCAAATCAAATAAAGCACCCATCATTAACCTAATTTGATGCCGTTTAAAACCTTTTCCTCTAATTTTTAATACATAACTTTTCTTCGGAAAGAAATTTGCCGTATAAATATCATTTTCTGTTAACTCACAAAAATCAATTTTCCCCTGTGTTATCGTTTCAGGTTTAGGTCTAAAAGCATACGACCAAAAATCATGTTCTCCTTCAAATAATTTAGCACCTTGCTGCATCAACTCAATATCTAAATCATCTTTAAAATACGTCATAAACGGTGCACAAAACGGATGAAACTTTTCGCCATAAGCAAAAAAATACAAATACTCTTTTTGCTTGGGGTGATTAATAATATTGAAGTCTTTATCGGTTTCTGTGATATCCAAAGCTCGAATATCCGGAGGAAGGTTTTTATTGAATTCAGGTAAAAATTCTTTTACATCAATCGGTGCTTTATCCACAAAAAGTTCGATATACGTTTGATTAACCGAAACTTTTGCATCGGTCCTACCGGAAGCCAAAAGTTTAAAATTCTTTCGTCCCAACACATATGCGGTAGTTCGTTCTACCATTTTTTCAACCGTAATCACATCAGGCTGTTTTTGCCAACCGTGAAAACGAAAGCCTAAATATTGAAGTTTAATAAGGTAATAAAACCTAACTCGTTGCATCTCCTTTTCTTTCAAAAATAAACACTATTCAGAAACTGTCAAGAAATTAAAGGTATTTCGTCTAAATCAAATCAACATAAGTATTTTGTTGCTGCATTTTTAAAGTAGGCAACAGAATAATTTCTAACTTTGAGTTGCTAGAATTTTCGATACATGAATAAACAAGAAATTATTGCTCAACTAGAGAACCAAAAACTAAATCCGCATTTAAAATTTCGGCTGAAAACCGCTACCGAAAACTTTACCAATAAGTTATTTCACACCCTTTTTGATGCTGAAATCCCTGTTGAAAAGAATTTGAATGAGCTAGAGGAAGACTTTAAAGAATTAGTAGATTTAGCCTGTTGGGACCATGAAAAACCTTGTAGCAAACTTTGGCAAAATTACATTACCAAGCTACCGGAATTGCTCTGCAAATTGAATAAAGATGCCGAAGCCATTCATAAAAATGATCCGGCTTCCAATTCTATTGAAGAAGTTTATTTATGTTATCCAGGATTTTTTGCAGTAGCCATTTATAGGTTTGCCCATGAATTTTATAAAGCCGGTTTCCCACTGGTTCCTCGTATGATGACCGAATATGCACATCGGCTTACCGGAGTAGATATTCATCCCGGAGCTCAAATTGGAACTTCTTTTTTTATCGATCATGCTACCGGAATTGTTATTGGGGAGACTGCTGTGATAAAAAATGAGGTAAAAATTTACCAAGGGGTTACGCTAGGAGCTTTATATGTTGAAAAAAATCTAAAAAACACAAAAAGGCATCCTACCGTAGAAGATCAAGTTACCATTTACGCCAATGCCACCATTTTAGGCGGAAAAACGACGGTAGGAAAAAACAGTGTGATTGGCGGAAATGTTTGGCTCACCTCTTCCATTCCAGAAAATTCTATTGTTACCCACAGTCCAGAAATAAAAATTAAGCAAAACTCATGAGTACTATCTTAGATTTAATAGGCAACACGCCGCTAGTTGAGGCCCAACAACTGAACAAGAACAAAAACGTAAAGCTCTATTTTAAATTAGAAGGGCAAAATCCAGGCGGAAGCGTAAAAGATCGTCCTGCCTACAATATGATCAAAAGTGCGATAGAACGTGGCGATATCGATAAAAATACCAAGTTAATTGAAGCGACCAGTGGAAATACCGGAATTGCACTCGCACTTATTGCCAATCTTTATCAACTAAACATAGAATTGGTAATGCCTGAAAACGCTACCAAAGAACGTGTACAAACGATGCGTGCCTACGGAGCAAAAGTTACTTTAACTCCTAGCGATCGTGGCATTGAAGCTGCTCGTGATTATGCCGATAACAAAGTTGCCCATGAAGGTTATGTGGGCTTAAATCAATTTGCTAACGACGATAACTGGAAAGCGCATTACAAAACCACCGGACCAGAAATTTGGAACGATACCGAGCATAAGGTCACTCATTTTGTATCTTCTATGGGAACCACCGGAACCATTATGGGAACTTCTACTTTTTTAAAAGAGAAAAATAGTGATATCAAAATTGTAGGTGTACAACCCAGCGATAATGCTAGCATTCCCGGAATTAGAAAATGGCCAAAAGAATATTTGCCTAAAATTTTTAACCCTAAAAAGGTAGATCAGGTTATTGAAGTAAGTGAAGAAGAAGCACGAGCTATGACTATACGTCTAGCTAAAGAAGAAGGTGTTTTTGCGGGAATGAGCAGTGGCGGTGCTACTGCAGCAGCGTTAAAGCTTATCGAAACACTGGAAGAAGGAGTGGTAGTTTCTATTGTTTGTGACCGCGGTGATCGTTACCTTTCTTCTGATTTGTTTGAGGAGTAAATTTCCTCATCTATTTTAGCAAATGTAAGATCAAGAAATGTTATTTTCTACTTTTCCGTCACCCTGAACTTGTTTCAGGGTCTCATCACTAAAAATTATTTTATAAATTCGGTATGAGATTCCGTGCCAAGCACGGAATGACGAAATTTTTAATTATCAATCAAGGAAACGCCATTTAAATCGGTGGTTAGAACGCTACTCATATAATCAAAAAATGGCTTTATAGCTTGAAAATGCTTATCTATAGTTGTTGCAAAATCAGGGGCAACTACTTCTTTATCGGTAAATTTTTTGGTAAACGTCCATTGTTTTAAATTCAATAAATCAATAGCAGGATGTTCTTTATCAAATCCTTTAGGGGAAGTTTTTAAGCGCTCTCCTTCTACTTCTCCCCAATATTTTTTCAAGTCTTTTTGCTGAAGAATTTCCTGTATTTCTTCCGCATCCATTTCTACTTCTTTCCTAATTCTATATAAATCATCTTTATTGGGGTTCCAAAAACCTACGGCAATAAACGATTTATTTTCGGGTTGAATATGTACATAATATCCACCACGTAATGCCGGTTTTCTTCGAGTAAAGCTTGCCCCAAAATTGGTTTTGTATGGCGTTTTATCTTTAGAAAACCTCACGTCCCTATAAATTCTAAACGCTTTTGTTTTTTCTATTTGATCGTGAAGATTCAGCTTGATTTCAATTTCTTTATAGAAATCTTTCATTTCACTTTCTAAAGCTTTAAATTCAGCTTTATGGTCATTAAACCAATCGCGATCGTTATTTTGTTCAAGTTGACGTAAAAAAGCTAATACTTCTTGAGGTACAGATTTCATGGAAAGTCTTTTCTTCAAAGTTATAAAACTTATTCTTTTAATATCATGATTAAAATCGGAGATTCCATAGAATGAAGCAAACGTACTTCTATTATTTTCGTCATCCCAAACTTGATCTGGTACCTCATCTTATGGTCAAGCTTCGCTTGAGATGTGGTACTAAAAATTGATGATGACTTATTTTTTACTTCCTCTAGTTTTAGGCTTTTTATATTTCTTTTTGATCTCGCGACGATAAGAACCTCCTAAATTTTCTTTTTGGTTTTTCTCTTTCTTTTCATGAAATGCTGCTCCTCTTTCTTCTTCTGTCTTTTTGTGTTTCGTGAAATCTTTTTCTTTGTGCTTTGGCTTTTCTTCGGGGCTAAGCTCTTTAGAAATTTCTACCCCTTCTGGTAAAGCTAATTTGGGGATTTTATAATCCATCAATTTCTCTATTGCTTCTTTGTAAGCTTGTTCTTTTTCAGTATAAAGTAAAATAGAACTTCCCTGTTCCTCTGCTCTACCGGTTCTACCGATACGGTGCATATAATTTTCAGGAAATAAAGGAGTATCAAAATTAATTACATGAGTAATTTTATTTAAATCTAGCCCACGAGACATCACATCACTCGTCACTAACACACGAACTTCTCCCGTATTAAAACTTTCAATTGATCGAATACGGTAATTTTGAGTTTTATTTGAATGTATAACAGCTACATCCTGATTAAACTTTTCTTCTAATAATTGAAATACCAAATCGGCACTTTTCTTATTCGGCACAAAAACTAAAACTTTTTGAAACTGCTGCTTATCTTTTAATAGGTATTGAAGTAAATTTACTTTGGTATAAAAATTAGGAACTGAATAACAAACCTGATCTATATTATCTAAAGGTGTACCACTCACTGCCACTGAAATATTCTCTGGAGACTTGAAAAAATCTTGGATAAATAAGTCTACATCATCAGTCATTGTTGCCGAGAACATAATGTTTTGACGCTGTGGCGGTAAAATTTCTAAAATATTGGTTAACTGAAATCTAAACCCGAGATCCAGCATCACATCTACTTCATCTATCACCAGTTGTTTAATTTCTTTTAACCGAAGTGCTCTACTTAATGTTAAGTCATACAATCGTCCGGGAGTTGCTACTACGATATCACAACCTTGTGCCACCAATAGGTGATGGGTATTCATATTAACGCCTCCATAAACTGCAGCTACTCGTAGGTTGAGGTATTTAGCAAATTTGCCAATTTCTTCTTCTACCTGTAAAACAAGTTCCCGTGTAGGGACCATAACTAATACCCGAGGATGTTTTTGTTTTGAAAACTTTAAATTTTGTAAAATAGGTAGCATATACGCAAAGGTTTTACCCGTTCCCGTTTGAGCAATTCCCACAACATCTCTCCCACTCATAATTACCGGAAAAGATTTAGACTGTATAGGGGTAGGTTTTTTAAAACCTAAATCTTCAATCGCATAGTGTAATTGCTTATTAATTTTAAAATCTTCAAATAACTCCATAGCTTAACTCCTATTTTGCTGTAAAAGTAGTTCTAATTCAATAAAAAAATTGAAATATTTAGATAACTATTTTAAATATCAGTTAAAATAATTACTTTTTTGTATAAGTAAAAAATCTATTCTTATTGTTTTTATTTTTAATGATTTCTTTTAGTTATGATGATACCTCCGATAATAGATGGTTTTATAGTGAATGGTGATACGTTCGATAAAAATTTGATCAACAGTAATCAAACTATTGATTATCATCACACTAGCACAATTATATCTTCTTCTAACAAATATGCTAGTGACTTTGTAGAACATCGAGAGCTAGAATAAATATTCTATAGAATGCTGAGCAATTAGAACGTAGTGCTTATAAGTCTGCTTATAGAATGTCTGCCGAAGGATTGTATGGAACCATATTTTTACGGAAATAACTAAAAAGGTAGATGGCTCACTTAATTCGTTAGGAGCCAAAATAGCCTATGCGGAATACATTTGAATATAAGAATGCCGGTACAGAAAGTTTTAAAAATGGAAAAGTCAAGGTAACTAGCATTAGTTATAACGAAGAGGGCTGTATAGGATATATAGATTTAAACTATAATTTTTCTTGAGATGTAATTAAGATAAAACCTCAAAATAGTTAGATGAATTTCATCTATGAATATGATAATTATTTTATAATAATCGATCCTGAATAAACAGCAACAAATTCCCTTCTTGAAAACTTACCGTTGCCCGATTTTCTAGGATGGTATTTCGTGTTCCTATTCGGGATGTGATAGTTAGGTTTTCATTTTGTAAAGAATATTTTACTCCGGTAGAAGTGATCTTTTTTGCTTCAGGAAATGGGTATAGAGAAAAAACCTCTTGTTGAAATCCTTCAATTTCAGTTTCTTTTTCTGCAAAAAAATAAAATCCGAAATCGTCAAAACAGCGAATGTCAATTTCGTGTTTATGCTTGAGCATAGAAGTTAAATTTCCCAAAAAATGATCTTGTTCTAATCCGCTACAGCCAAAAACCGAAACACTCTTAAAACCTTCCTCAATAATGATTCGCAAAGCTTTTTCAAAATCAGTGGCATTTTGATCGGGCGTTTCGATCACTTTCACTGCTGAAGAAATTTCTGAAACTAAAACCGAATCAAAATCACCGGAAACTACATCGGGTTGAATATTTAACTGATGAAGATTTTTATAGGCACCATCAGTACAAAATATTTTTTTAAAATGAGTTAATTCAGGAACGATACTAGGGAATTGACCGTTGATAAATAAAACTACTTCACTATCAAATCGATAATTTTCTCGATGTATGTGCATTAATGTCTTTTTTGTAAAACCTTGACAATATCATTTAACTGAAAGCCTTTGGCATTCAGCAAAATTAAATAATGAAATAACAAATCTGCAGATTCATTTAAAAATAAATCATCGTTATCATCTTTCGATTCAATTACCACTTCTACGGCTTCTTCTCCTACTTTCTGCGCAATTTTATTAATTCCTTTTTCAAAGAGGGAAGCTACATAGCTATCTTGGGCAACCGATTGATTTTTTCGGTTTTCAATGATTTGTTCCAATTCAGAAACAAAACCATAATCTTGTTTGTTTTTTTCTTGCCAACACGTATCTGTACCTTTATGACAAACAGGCCCTTCGGGATTTACATGAATCAACAACGTATCGTTATCGCAATCTAATTTGATATCGACCAAATGTAAAAAATTACCACTCTCCTCGCCTTTTGTCCATAATCGTTGTTTGGATCGGCTATAAAATGTCACTTTTTTAGACTCATTGGTCTTTAAAAAGGCTTCTTCATTCATATAGCCCAACATCAATACTTTCAAGGTTTTTGCATCTTGAATAATTGCCGGTACAAGTCCGTCGCTATTTTTATTAAAATCTATATTCATATTTTTTATTTAAAGACCTCTCGACTCCGCTCGAGGTGATATTATCAATTTTTTGTTATCCCAAACTTAATTCGGGATTTCATTGTGTTTTGTTTTAAAAATATTAGTATCTAAATGTGATGCTGAATTAACACATCGACAAGCTCAGTATAACAAGTTCAGCAAGACGCCACTAAATTTTATTTTCTAACTAAAATTCCTTCTTCATTTAAAAATTCTTTTAACTCTGGAATGGCAATTTCTTTAAAATGAAAAACACTCGCTGCAAGAGCTGCATCGGCTTTACCTTCTTTAAACGTATCTGCAAAATGCTGCATATTTCCTGCTCCGCCCGAGGCAATGATCGGAATATTTAAGCCTGTAGAAAGTTGAGCTAAAGCTTGATTGGCAAAGCCATTTTTAGTCCCATCGTTATTCATGGAAGTAAATAAAATTTCTCCCGCACCTCGTTGTTCTACTTCTTTTGCCCAATCAAAAAGATTGAGTTCGGTAGCTAACTTACCGCCTACCAAATGTACTTTCCACACATCCTCAACTTTTTTGGCATCAATAGCTACAACCACACATTGACTTCCAAATTTAGCAGAAAGTTCATTAATTAATTGCGGTCTTTTAACTGCGGAAGAATTGATGGAAACCTTATCGGCGCCGGATTGCAACAATACATCTACATCTTCTACAGAAGAAATTCCGCCGCCAACCGTAAACGGAATATTCACTTTTTCGGCCACGCGAAGCACTAAATCTGCTAAAGTTTTACGTTTCTCTTCAGTAGCAGAAATATCTAAAAACACTAATTCATCAGCGCCATTTTCTGCATAAAATTGTGCCAGTTCTACCGGATCACCGGCATCTCTTAAATCTAGGAAGTTCACGCCTTTTACTGTTCTTCCGTTTTTGATATCTAGGCAAGGAATAATTCGTTTGGTAAGCATTTGTGTAGTTTACTGTTTACGGCTTTTAGCCATTGGCTTCTAGCTTTATTTAATTCTAAGACCTCTATTTCTTATTTGTCCTCTCGGACTTAATATGGGATCTCATTAGGTTTTGTTTTAACTAAATTACAATCTGAATGTGATGCTGAAATAAGCCTACCTCGCCGGCAGGCAGGTTCAGCATGACGCTCTTCATTCCTGATTACTAAATATCAACTTTCTAAAATATAGTTTTCTAGTTGTTTTAAACTAATTCTATTTTCATAAATCGCTTTACCAATAATGGTTCCTTCGCAACCGAGTTCAGCGAGTTTGGGGAGTTCTTTGAAGGTTGAAATTCCGCCGGAAGCAATTAATTTAACGCCTTGACATTCTTCTAGTATTTTTTGATATAATTGAAACGACGGACCTTCGAGCATACCATCTTTACTAATATCAGTGCAAATCACGTATTGAATTCCTTCTTCTTGATATTCTTGAATAAACGGAATCAATTCTTCTTTAGAATCTTCTTGCCAGCCTGAAATGGCAATTTTCTCCTCTTTTGCATCGGCTCCCAAAATAATTTTTTCGTTTCCATACTGCTGAATCCAACTGCTAAAAAGCGATTTATCTTTTACTGCAATACTTCCGCCGGTAATTTGCTTCGCTCCACTTTCAAAAGCGATACGTAGGTCTTCATCAGATTTAAGTCCGCCACCAAAATCGATTTTCAACTTTGTTCTTGAAGCGATTTCTTCTAAGATTTTATAGTTGACAATATGTTTACTTTTTGCTCCGTCTAAATCGACTAAATGCAAATGTTGAATTCCGTGCGCTTCAAATTGTTTTGCTATTTCTAGCGGATTTTCATTATAGACTTTCTTCGTGCTGTAATCGCCTTTGGAAAGTCGAACACACTTAGCGTCTATAATATCTATGGCTGGAATGATTCTCATAGTTAAATTAGATTTCGTTTAGACTTTTCGTCATCCCGGACTCGATCCGGGATCTCATCGCATATTTATTAAAAAAAAACTATCACTTAGATGTGATGCTGAATCAAGCCTGCCTCGCCGGCAGACATGTTCAGCATGAAGCGATATCTTTTTAGCCTTTCAAAAAATTCTCTAGTATTTTTTCTCCGGCATCACTACTTTTTTCAGGATGAAACTGAACTCCATAAAAATTGTCTTTCTGTAAAGCTGAAGCATACGGAACATCATAAGTGGTTTCTGCAATCATCTCGTCACATTTTTCAGCATAAAAACTATGTACGAGATACATAAATTCTTGTTCTTTTACACCTTGAAATAATTCTGATTTAAGATTTGAAATTTGATTCCATCCTATCTGCGGAACTTTTACTTGATTTGAAAAACGCTTCACTTCAACATCAAAAACTCCTAAACCTTTAGTATTTCCTTCTTCTGAGTGCTGACACATTAATTGCATGCCTAAACAAATACCCAATACCGGTTGTGTTAATTGCGGAATCAGTTGATCTAATCCGGTTGCTTTTAATTTTTTCATCGCACTACTCGCTTCGCCTACACCCGGGAAAATCACTCGACCGGCTTGCTGAATTTCTTCAACATCATCAGACAGTTTGGCTTCAAAGCCCAATCGCTGTATCGCAAATTTGATGCTTTGTATATTTCCCGCTCCGTAATTGATAATGACTATTTTCATTTCATTTAGTAATTAGTAGTTAGAATTGAGTATATAGTTTTTATTAATCATATTCTTTTGAAATATTGAAACAAGTTCAGTATAATCTAGCTTTATTTTTCTTTCTAGCGACGTCATTCCAGACTTGATCTGGAATCTCATCCTGTTTTTCTTTCGTAACATCTTCTAAACTTGATGTGATACTGAATCAAGTTCAGTATGACGAATTCTCATCTCTAACATCTCAGTTCTCCTAAAGCATTCCTTTAGTACTTGGCAAAATCATTTTTTCAGTATCTCGTTTTACGGCAGCTTTAATAGCTTTTGCCCAAGCTTTAAAAATGGCTTCAATTTTATGATGCTCATTTGTGCCTTCTGCTTTAATATTTAGGTTTGCTTTTGCTCCGTCTGAAAAAGATTTGAAGAAATGATAAAACATTTCGGTTGGCATTTTTCCAATCATTTCTCGTTGAAAATCGGCTTCCCAAACTAACCAATTTCTACCTCCAAAATCGATAGCCACTTGTGCTAAACAATCATCCATCGGTAAACAAAAACCATAACGCTCAATTCCTAATTTGTTACCTAAAGCTTGCTGAAACACTTCACCTAGGGCAATGGCGGTATCTTCAATGGTATGATGTTCATCAACTTCTAAATCGCCTTTTACCTTAATCTTTAAATCCATCTGACCGTGACGTGAAAGTTGGTCTAACATATGATTGAAAAATGCAATTCCTGTCTCAATTTCACTTTTACCGGTTCCATCTAAATTTAATTCGATAGAAATATCGGTTTCATTGGTTTTTCTATGAACTTCTGCTGTTCTATCTTTTAGTTTTAAAAACTCATAAATTTCTTTCCACGAGTCGGTTTGTAAGGCGATAGCATTTTCAACCTCTTCTTTATTGTTCTTAATTTCATCGGCACCCAATTCTGCGTGTGTATTGATGAAGATACCTTTTCCGCCAAAATTATATGCAAATTCTACATCGGTTAAACGATCACCCACCATGAACGAGTTTTTTAAATCGTATTTTCCTTCCTCTAAATAACCTTGTTGTTTTAATAAACCTATGTTGGGTTTTCGGGTCTCGGCATTTTCTTCAGCATACGTTTTATCGATTAGACTTTCTTTAAACCCCGCTCCTTCATTGGCAAAAACTTTCTCTATAAAATGTTGAATGGGCCAGAAATCTTTTTCTGGAAATTCTTCGGTTCCCAAACCATCTTGATTGGTTACCATCACCAACTCATAATCTAATTCTTTAGCGATTTTTGAAAGGTAGTAAATCACCTCTGGATAAAATTCAAGTTTATCTAAACTGTCAATTTGGTAATCTTCCGGTTCGTGAATTAACGTTCCATCACGGTCTATAAATAGGATTTTTTTCATATAATTTTTTTTGATTAGTATGAAATAACAGATCAAATCTGCCTTAACTAAACATATATTAATTTAAATTGTATTTCCTTTTTTCCTGCAAGGTTTCAAAAACCTTATAGTATCAATTTTCATCGATTTTCATACCTACAAGATCAAAAAAGACCTTACAGGAAGATATATAGTTAATTTCAATTCTATTAAATTTCTTTATCTATGATTCTTAAATTTTCAACTAACTTTTTATTCTCCTCAAAAGTTCCAATCGTAAAACGCAAGGTGTTTTCGCAAAGTGGCTGCGTAGTTCGGTTTCTAATCACAATTCCTTTTTCAATCAATTCTTGATAACGCTTGTTGGCATCATCAACTTTCACTAGTACAAAATTGGCATCGGTAGGATAAATTTCTTGAATAAAACTAATCTCCTCCAGCGCTTTTATCAACTGAATTCGTTCTTTTAAAATCATTTCAACTTCATCAAAAACCTCGTCAACAGCCAACACACGCTCTAAAGCTTTTTGCTGAGTTAATTGATTGACGTTATAAGGAGGTTTAATTTTAGTTAATATTGAAATAATTGCTGAAGAGGCGTAGCAAACCCCCAATCGAATTCCAGCCATTCCGTAAGCTTTAGAAAGCGTTTGGGTGACGATTAAATTGGGATAAAGATCAAGAAAGCCAATCCAACTCTCATATGATGAAAAATCTATATAAGCTTCATCGATAACGACAATTCCCCTGAAATTTTCTAAAATGGCTTTTATTTCTCGGGCATCAAACGCATTTCCCGTCGGGTTGTTAGGCGAACAGATAAAAAGTAACTTGGTTTGTTTATCTGCCGATTTTAAAATAGATTTTACATCGAGCTGAAATTCTTCCGTCAATAAAACTTCCCGATTTTCGATATTATTAATTTGGGCTAAAACCTTATACATCCCGTATGTTGGTGGTAAGGTAATCACCTTATCGATGCCGGGTTCACAAAAAGCGCGGAATAATAAATCTAAGACTTCATCGCTCCCGTTCCCTAATAAAATCTGTTCTTGCTTTACATTTTTTAGCTTTGCCAATACTGCCTTCAAATCGCGTTGTTGCGGATCTGGATAACGATTTAAACCATTCTCAAACGGATTTTCATTGGCGTCGAGAAAAACCATTTTATCGCCATTTGCTTGATATTCATCTCTTGCAGACGAATACGTTTTTAACGCTTGCACGTTTGCTCGTACCAAATTTTGTAAATTAAAGTCGCTCATATTTATTGTTTTACCTCTCGAATTCACTTGAGGTGAAATTTATACCTCTATTCTTTAGATGATGTGGTGCTGAATCAAGCCTAACAACTAGTTAGTTATCGTCATCCCGGACTTGATCCGGGATCTCATCCTGATTATGACGCTACACTCTTTAATCTTAAAGATACCGCATTTTTGTGCGCCTGTAGACCTTCTGCTTCAGCCATTAATTCGATAGCTTTACCAATGGTTTGAATCCCGGTTTCATTTATTTTTTGAAAGGTCATACTCTTTTGAAAACTATCTAAATTCACTCCGCTATATTGTTTGGCATAAGCGTTAGTAGGTAGCGTATGATTGGTTCCTGAAGCATAATCTCCGGCACTTTCCGGTGTATAATTACCAATAAAAACTGAACCTGCATTTTGAATTCCACTCACGAAAAAATCTTCGTTTTGCACCACCACAATAAAATGTTCAGGAGCATATTCGTTGATTAAATTTAAAGCCGTTTCTTCGCTTTCAACTAGAATTAATTTTGAATTTTCAATAGCTTGTTCCGCAATTTTTAGTCTTGGTAAATCCTGAATTTGTTGCTGTACTTCTTTTTCAACTTCTTTTAAAATTTCTTCGGAAGTAGTCACCAAAATCACCTGACTATCGGCTCCATGCTCCGCTTGAGACAATAAATCTGAAGCAACAAAACTTGCGTTGGCAGTTGAATCGGCAAAAACCAATAACTCTGAAGGTCCCGCCGGCATATCAATGGCAACATTAAACCGAGTTGCTAATTGTTTGGCCACCGTTACAAATTGATTTCCGGGACCAAATATTTTATAAACCTGCGGAATCGTTTTGGTTCCAAAAGTTAAACCGGCAATCGCTTGAATCCCTCCCACCTTAAAAATTTTAGTAACCCCACATAAATGAGCAGTATATAAAATGGCCGGATTAATTTTTCCGTTTTTATCGGGTGGAGTACATAGTACGATTTCTTGACAGCCTGCTAATTGGGCGGGAACAGCTAACATTAAAATGGTAGAAAATAAAGGTGCTGAACCACCGGGAATGTATAAACCTACTTTTTGAATCGGTCGTTTTTCTTGCCAGCATTTTACTCCGTTTTGCGTTTCCACTTCTACCCGATCGGTTTTTTGTGCCGCATGAAATTTGGTAATATTATCTTTTGCTAGTTGAATCGCTTCTTTGAGTTCTGTTGAAATTTCTTTTTGTGCTTGTTGCATTTCTTCCGTAGAAACTTCCATGTTAGCTAAAGAAATCCCGTCGAATAAACTCGTATATTTTGCAATGGCTTGATCACCTTTTGATTTTACTTCAGCAAAAATTTCATTTACGGTAGCTTCTATATCATCGATGGTTTGCGTAGGTCTTTTTAAGACTTCTTCCCAGGTTTCTTGCGATGGATTTTTTATAATTTTCATAATTATGTTTTTTACCTCTCGACTCCGCTCGAGGTGACAAATTCTACAATACCATTTTTTCAATAGGACAAATTAAAATCCCTTCAGCGCCATTGGCTTTAAGTTCATCGATAACTTCCCAAAAAGTTTCTTCATTAATCACTGAATGTAACGAACTCCAGCCTTCTTTAGCCAAAGGCAAGACAGTTGGGCTCTTCATTCCGGGTAAAATTTCTATAATTTTGTTGAGCTTGTCGTTGGGAGCATTCAGCAATACATATTTTGACGTTCTCGCTTTTAAAACTGATTGAATACGAAATAAAAGCTTGTCTAAAATTTGATTGTTTTCTGTAGAAATTTTAGGGGAGACAGCTATGACGGCTTCACTTTTTAAGATTTGTTGTACTTCTTTTAAATTATTTTTAAACAAAGTACTCCCGCTAGAAACAATATCCACAATTGCATCTGCTAAACCAATACTAGGTGCAATTTCTACCGATCCGGAAATTTGATGTAAATCTGCGGTAATTCCTTTTTCAGCTAAATAATTTTTAACCGTATTTGGATAAGAGGTGGCAATCTTTTTTCCTTGTAATTCTTCTAAACCTTGAAATTCTCTCTCTTTAGGAATAGCAATTGAAACTCTACATTTAGAAAAACCTAATTTTTGCACTACCTCTAAATCTTCTCCTTTTTCTATGATTAGATTTTCACCAATAATCGCCATATCTACCACGCCATCTCTTAAGTATTGCGGAATATCTCCGTTTCTTAGGTAAAGAACTTCTAAAGGAAAATTACTAGCAGTGGTTTTGAGCTGATCTTTTCCGTTATCAATGTAAATCCCTGCTTCTTTTAGAATTTTAATAGAATCATCGTGTAAACGTCCTGATTTTTGAATTGCAATTGTTAGCATTTTTTTAAAATAAAAGTTTGAGCAGTTAAAATTGGGCAACAAAAAACCCGTTTGAACTACTCAAACGGGTTTGTAAATTATTTTTGAATTTCATCAAATACATAATCACCTCGCTTGAGCGTGGAAGTG
>CETS01064806.1_pt1 | contig 62220 bp, 48 predicted proteins | sample 356391 | NCBI WGS metagenome assembly CETS01 (sample SAMEA2622673, study PRJEB7988) | marine metagenome | isolation source: saline water (ENVO:00002010), including
AAATAATTAGACGAAGCGATAGCCGGAGTCAAATTATTCTTTCGAGAAGCTTTGAACAAGTAAGAAAATTCAATTTTTATATTATAAAAACCTCGAAGCAATTCGGGGTTTTCTTTTTCTATAAAAAGATTGAAAACTGTTACTAAAATCGATACATTTAAAGTTTAAAATCTACTTGTGCTTCAACGATTATTTAAACAAACATTCATTTACGGGTTAGCTACGGTATTACCAAGAATACTCACCTTTTTGCTAACACCTTTCTTTATCACTCAATTAAAATCTGCAGAAGATTATGGATTATATTCATTAATCATGGCATTTATGGTATTGGGTAATGTGGTGCTTTCTTACGGGATGGAAACTGCCTTTTTTCGGTTCATTAATAAAAAGGAAAATTCAAAAGAAGTGCTTCAGACTGGATTAACTTCACTTTTTGTAAGTACCTTAATTTTTTGTTTGTTAGGAAATATTTTTGCCTCTCATATAAGTTCATTATTAGAGATTAATCTTATCTACATTAGATTTATTATTGCTATTCTGTCTTTAGACGCTTTAGTAGTTATTCCTTTTGCAGCACTTAGGCAAGAGGGAAAATCCATTAAATATGGTATTATTAAAATAGTTAATGTGGTTATAAATGTTGTAAGTGTTGTTGTTTTTTTCTTGGTTTTTGCAAAACTAGATCCAAACAATTCAAATTGGATAAATGATATATTATACCAGAAAAATAAAGTTCATTATATCTTCACGGCAAACGTCATAGCAAGCTTTGTGACATTTTTAGTTTTTATTCCTATGTACTTCAACACAAAACTAAAATTCAACTCAGTTTTGTTTAAGCAAATGTTTCGTTATGCATTACCTATTTTAATTGCAGGGATTGCTTTTTCTGTAAATGAAGTATTTGATAAAATTATTCTCAAGTATTTATTACCTGAAAATATAGCGGAAAGAACCATTGGTATTTATGCCGCTTGCTATAAAATGGGAGTTTTCATGAGCTTGTTTATTACCGCTTTTAAATTAGGGGTAGAGCCTTTTTTCTTTCATCATGCAGAACAAAAAAATGCAAAAAAAACCTATGCAGACATTACCTTGTACTTTACAATTCTAGGATCATTCATCTTATTATTTATTTTGGTATATACCGATTGGCTAAAGTATATTTTAATTCCTAACAAGGAATATTGGGAAGCTTTAGTAATCGTACCTTTTATTCTTCTTGGTAATTTGTGTTTAGGAATATACCATAACCTTTCTGTTTGGTACAAAGTAAGTGATCAGACTAATTACGGAGCGATAATTTCAAGTTTAGGAGCAATAATTACGCTAACTTTAAATTTTTGGTTGATTCCTGAGATTGGTTATAAAGGAGCTGCAATTGCTACTTTAGCGGCGTATTCAGTAATGATGTTTACTTCCTATTTTATTGGGAGAAAAAAGTATCCCATTCCCTATAATCTAAAAAAAATAGGATTGTATTTAGGATTATCTGTTACTTTCGGGTTTACATCATTTTATATATTTAATAGGAACATTCTCATAGGAACATTATTACTTTTATTATTTTTGGGAATCATCTATATAAAAGAAAAAAAAGAAATTATAAAATTAGTACAAGCATCATAGCTAATGACTGTAAAAATCATCAATAAATCCAATCATCAACTTCCTGCTTACGAAACTATTGCTTCTGCAGGAATGGATCTTCGCGCCAATTTAGAAGATAAAATTATTTTAAGTCCGTTAGACCGCGTAATTGTAAAAACCGGTTTGTTTATGGAACTTCCCGTGGGTTACGAAGCGCAAGTACGACCTCGAAGCGGTTTAGCCGCAAAAAAAGGGATTACCGTTCTCAATGCTCCTGGCACGATTGATGCCGATTATAGAGGAGAAATAGGCGTAATTCTCGTCAATCTTTCCAAAGAAGCTTTTACGATTAATGATGGCGAACGTATCGCGCAACTAGTAATTGCCAAACACGAACGTGCCGAATGGCAAGAAGTAGAAGTACTGGAAGAATCTGACAGAGGAGAAGGTGGATTTGGAAGTACAGGAGTTTAATACCTATACAATCAGGAATCTCCAATAATAAAATATTTATAAATCATAAAAAATAAAAGTCCTTTCCTCAGGAAAGGATTTAGGATAGGAAAATGAAAATAATAGTACCTATGGCCGGTCGCGGCTCAAGATTACGTCCACATACTTTAACTGTACCAAAACCTTTAATTCCGGTGGCGGGAGAACCCATCGTTCATCGCTTGGTAAAAGATATTGCCAAAGTGCTCAACCAACCGATTGATGAAGTTGCTTTTATCTTAGGAGATCCAGCATTTTTTGGAGATGATATCGTAGATAGTTTAAAAGGCTTGGCAAAATCTTTAGGGGCAAAAGCTTCCATTTATCGTCAAGATCAGCCTTTAGGAACCGGACACGCCATTATGAGTGCTAAAGAGTCTCTTTCAGGGCCTGCTGTTGTTGCCTATGCCGATACGCTGATAAAAGCTAATTTCACCTTAGATGAAAAAGCCGATGCAGTAATCTGGACCAAAAAAGTAAAAAATCCGGAAGCTTACGGCGTGGTAAATCTAAACGAAAAAGAAGAAATTATTGAGTTGGTAGAAAAACCCGAAGAGTTTGTAAGTGATCAAGCAGTGATTGGGATTTATTACTTTAAAGATATTGCCGTTTTAAAAGGAAAACTACAAGAAGTTTTAGAAGAAAACTTAATGCACGGCGGCGAATACCAAATTAACGATGGTATTAAAAAAATGATGGCCGAAGGAAAAATTTTTAAAACCGGAACCGTTGATGAATGGATGGATTGCGGAAATAAAAATGTTACCGTAGAAACCAACGGTAAAATGCTTAACTTCCTTCAGCAAGATGGAGAAAAGTTAATTAGTGATTCGGTAAAGAAAGAGGCTTCAGAAATTATTGAGCCTTGTTATATTGGAGAGAATGTAGTATTAAAAAATTCTACCATTGGCCCCCATGTGTCTATTGGCGATGGTTGCGTAGTAGAGAACAGTTCTATTAAAAATAGCTTAATTCAAACCAATTCAAGCATTAAAAACGCTAAATTAGATAATTCCATGATTGGAAATCATGCCAAATACGATGGGAACTATACCCAAATAAGTATTGGCGATTATTCAGTATTGGAATAGAAATTGTAATCCTCCTACAAGGTTTTCAAAACCTTGTAGGTTTTTATAGAGGTTTTCTCTAGCTTATACCTACAAGGTCGAAAAAAGACCTTGCAGGAAAACCAAAAAGTATTATTTGAAAAAGATCCAGTTACATATTCTACTTATTTCATTCGGAATTTTCTTCGGAACTAGTTTCGTTTCCATAGCTCAAGAAAAACAGCAGGATTCTTTGGCGATTGCCAAACAGGAAGTTAATCAAGATAATTTAGGAAATGTAACCGATAAATTTCAGGAATATTTCTTTCGGGCTTTGGCACAGCGTGGGATTGAAAATTATGAAAAAGCGGTTAAGGCACTTCTTCAGTGTGAAGAATTAAAACCTAATAACACCGCCGTATTTTACGAGCTAGGGAAGAACTACAAAGACCTAGAAGAATATACCAAAGCCGAAAATTACCTGTATAAAGCCCTTGACGAAAAACAAGGAAATCAGGATATTCTAACTGAATTGTATGATGTCTATTACCTCACTCAAAATTATACTGAAGCGATTAAAATAGCCAAGCAGCTTAGTAAATTCAATATCGATTATTACGAAGATATTGCGAATTTATATGTAATAAAACAGCAATATCCACAGGCTTTGGAAGCTTTAGATTATGTTGATGCAAGAGAGGGAAAAAGCGAATATAGAGATGCGCTTCGTGCTAAAATATTTTCAGAAACAGAAGATGCTTCCTTAGAAGAAAATTATCTTCAAGAAGAGTTGGCAAAGTATCCTAATGATACCGACAGCTATTTATCTCTAATGTATTTTTACGCCAAACAGAATCAACTGGAAAAAACCTATCAGGTAGCTGAGCAATTATTAGGGGTTTATCCTAATGCTCAAGAAGCCCATTATGCTTTATACAAAAAGTACCTTGCCAATTATGAAGACGATAAAGCGGTTAATTCCATGAAAACTGTTTTAAAAGGCAATTTGAACGAGACGATGAAGAAAGAAGTGGTGAAAGATTTTATGCAATTGGTAAAAGAAAAACCAAAGTACGAACAAGCGTTAATGCAAACTTTGGATAATGAACTTGGTCAAGATGGGGAAACTAATAAACAAATGGCAAGTTTCTATTTGGGGAAAGATAATAAAAAAGCCATCTTAAACCTTCAAGCAGCTTTAAAAGAGAATCCAACAGATTTTGCTACGGCCAAAGATTTAATGCTGTTATATGTGGAAGAGAAAATGCCTTCCAAAGCCATTTTATTGGCAGAAGAGTTTATGGCCACGTATCCTTCACAGCCTATTTTATATTTGGTCACCGGTGTGGCAAATAATACCCTAGAAAATTTTAATGAAGCTGAAGAAAACCTATTGATGGGCTTGGATTATTTAATAGATAATCCAAAAATGGAAAGCGATTTCTATCAGCAGCTTTCAATTGCTTATCAAGCTTTGGGTAACGATAAAGAAGCAAAGAGATTTCAGCAGAAATTTGAAAACATTCAGAAAACCCTTTAGTTACTAATGCAAAACATTCTAAAAATATTTATTCTGGCACTTATTGGTAGTGTACTTTTCTCCTGCGGAACCAAAAAAAACGTGACCACCAGAAAAGCAGAAGAAAATAAGGTTAACGTTATTAAAAAAAATAAAGCCTCAGAACCAGACTTTAAAACTTTACAAGGGCGTTTAAGAGGAAGCTATGATGATGGCGAAGAAAGTCAGTCTATTTCCGTAAGTATTCGAATGGAAAAAGACAAAGCCATTTGGCTAAGTGCTAAACTAGCGGGTATTATTCCATTGGCAAAAGTCTTGGTAGAGCCTAATCGGGTTCAGTTTTACGAGAAAATAAACGGTAAATATTTTGATGGTGATTTCAGCTTATTGAGCAGTTGGTTAAATACAGAATTAGATTTTCAAAAAGTACAAGATTTGTTAATTGGTCAACCAATTTACGAGCCAACTGTAAAAGAATATCAGCTTTCTTCCACACAAAATGGTTATCAGTTAGCTTCCATCGAGAAATCACCTATTGCCAAGTCTTTTCTAATAGATTTATTGACTTACAGAACAAAGGCACAACAACTGATTCGTGCTTCAGAAAACCAAGGAGTAACCATTACTTACGATGATTTTTTTGGAAAAGAAGAGTATTTTATGCCAAAAGGAATCACTATTATTGCTAACGAAAAAGAATCGACCACAAAAATAAATATAGACTATCGTTCGTTAGAATTTAACCAACCGGTATCATTTCCGTTTGAAATTCCATCAGGTTACGAAGAAATTACTATTGAATGAATCAACTTTCGCTGAAATATCTCGCCTGTATTTTCCTATTTATAGGGATTTCTTTTCATTCATTCTCTCAAACCAAGGAGCGGCAAAAGCTTGAAAAACAGCGTTTGGCTTTACGTCAGGAAATCAAAGAAATCAATAGTTTAATTTCAAATAACAAACAAAAGCAACGGTCGGTATTAACACAGGTAGAAGATTTAGATAAACGAATTAGAGCTACTGAAAATCTTATTCGGGTAACCAATCAAGAAGCGAACTTGTTGACCAAAGAGATTAATACGAATCTTAATAAAATAGATAAGCTTAGAAAGGATTTAGAAAAGCTGAAGGAAGATTATGCTAAGATGATCAAGAAATCTTATAAAAGTAAATCGCAACAAAGCCGTATTATGTTTCTTTTCTCTTCAGAAACCTTTTTGCAGGCCTATAAACGTTTGCAATACATGCAACAATATACGGAATACCGAAAAGAGCAGGGAATTCAAATTAAAGCACAAACGGAAGAACTTCAGCAGTTAAATCAAGAATTAGTTGAACAAAAAAAGGCAAAAGAAAACCTGCTGGCAGAAAATAGGGTAACACAAAGTAAGTTGTTAGAAGATAAAAAACAACAAGAAGAGTTGGTGGCTTCTATTAAAAAGAAGACCAATGTTTTCGAAAGCCAGATAAAAGAAAAGCAACAAGAAATCACTAAAATCGATAAAGAAATTGACCGATTGATTAGGGAAGCCATTGCTGCTGAAAATAAAAAACAAGGCTCTACTTCTTCAAATAAGTTTAAACTTACCCCAGAGGCTAAAGAATTGGCTGCCAATTTCACTTCTAATAAAGGCAAATTGCCTTGGCCGGTAAAGTCTGGGGTAATCGCTATGCGTTTTGGAGAACATCCGCACCCAGTGGTAAAAACTGCGAAAATCCAAAGTAATGGAGTTAGGATTGAAACCAATGAAAATGAACCTGTGCGTTCTGTGTTTAATGGTACGGTTTTTCAAATTCAGGTTATTAAAGGCTCTAATAAATTAGTTTTGGTAAGACACGGTGATTATATAAGTGTATATCGAAACTTATCGAGCATTAATGTAGAAGTTGGTGATCAGTTAACTACTAACCAAGTTATCGGTAAAGTTGGTAAAAGTACCGCCACCGGAAGGCCAACACTTTATTTCTCTTTGTTTAGAAATACCAATCTGCTCAATCCCGAACTGTGGATTTATAAGATGTAAGAGGAAAGTTTGATGTAAAAAGTTTTCAGAGCATTTTGGTCATTGAGTGAGTTTTCAAGGAAAATTTGCATCGAAATGTTACCCAAATGGAACCTTCGGTACAAAATCTTTTATAAAGATTTCACTCAGTCTCTGACCTTTTCTAATTGAATTCACATTAAATCAAAAATAAAAAAGCCGAAGAAAATATCTTCGGCTTTCTTGTGGAGAATATCGGATTCGAACCGATGACCTTTTGGCTGCCAGCCAAACGCTCTAGCCAACTGAGCTAATCCCCCGTAAAACTTTGGCTAAAATAAGCAAAAATTTAATTCTGATAAGAATCTTAACCAACATTTTCTACTACCCAATCTAAATCACTTTTTTTAGCAGAAATAAGTTGAAGTGTATCGCCGGCTTCTAATTGTGTAGAACCCTCCGGCACAAAATAATTATCATCCCTAATAATCATTACCACTAAAGTGTTTTTTGGTAATTTAAGTTGATAAAGCTTTTTTCCGACCCCTTGGCTGTGTTTTGTAAGATGTATTTCTGCAGATTCTGTCTTTGATTCGTCTGAAAACTCAATCGCACGCGCTTTGGTAAGCGTTTTAACGGTAGTATCTTCCACACCTAACCATTTAGCCATTTTAATAATAGTTGTGCCCTGTAGCATTATGGAAACAAGTGTAACCATAAACACAATATTAAAAATCAAATCGGCTTTTTCTAACCCGGCTACCATGGGGAAAGTGGCGAACACAATAGGTACTGCCCCGCGCAAACCTACCCAAGAAATAAAAACCTTGCTTTTAAACTTTATTTTAAAAAAAGCCAGGCTTATAAAAACACTTAGCGGTCGGGCTACAAAAATTAAGAATAGCGCAATTGCCAGTCCAGTTAAAATTACCGGAATAATATGAGATGGGAAAACCAATAGGCCCAAGGTTAAGAAAAGAATAATTTGCATTAACCAAGCAAACCCATCAAAAAACTGACGAAGAGAATTTTTTCGAATTAATTTACTGTTTCCTAAAATAACAGAAGAGATATAAACGGCTAAAAAACCATTTCCACCAATAACTTCGGTGAGGGAATAAGCAATAAAACTTAGCGCTAAACCTAGAACAGGATAAAGCCCTTCAAAGTCTAATTCAATTTTATTAATAAGAAGCTTACTAAGCTTTCCAATAATAAAGCCAGATATAGCCCCAATGCTAATTTGAAGTATAAGCTGAAAAATGGAATCCCAACCATTAAAGTCTTGTGCAACTATGATGCCGGTAAAAAGAGTGGTTAAAAAGTAAGCCATTGGGTCATTACTTCCACTTTCTAACTCCAGCATCGGCCTTATTCCATCACGGAGATTTATATTTTTAGAACGTAAAATGGAAAAAACGGCTGCAGCATCTGTGGAAGACACAATGGCGCCGAGCAATAAAGCTTCAGTAATTGTAAAATCCAATAAATAATAGGTGAACAAGCCAACGGCGCCAGCGGTGATAAAAACGCCTAGGGTGGCTAAAATTCCACCTTTGTACATGATTGGTTTTACAGCATCCCAACGCGTATCGAGCCCTCCAGAAAATAAGATGACGTTTAAGGCAACTATTCCTATAAATTGAGCTACGACAGGGCTATCGAAGTTGATGCCTAATAAGCCTTCTGAGCCGGCTAGCATTCCTACGGCCAAGAAAAGTACCAGTGTGGGAACACCAAAACGGTACGAGGTTTTTCCTGCCAAAATACTCACTAACAGGAGTAAGGCGCCAATTAATATAATTTGAGCTATTACCATTTATTGTTCAATAAACTGAATAGTTTTATGAGTTACTTTTTCTAAATCTGGGGATAATCTTTCTTCATCCCACGGATGTTTAGTTTCAAATACGTGATTGCTTCCTTCTAGCAAAAAGAGTTCACTTTTTTTATTCCATTCATGAAGTTTTTGCGCTTCAGAAACATTCACCGTAGGATCATCTTTTGCATGAATAATTAAAAGAGGTTTCCTTAAATTGCTAGTGGCTCGTTGGATATTGAAACGTTCTTTATTCGCCATAAAATCATTATAAAACTGAATATGATGCGGCATCTGTTGTTGTGTTCTTCCATTTTTTACAAAGTAGAATTCATTCGCTTTCCATTTTTGTAAATCTTCACCTTTTGGGAATCTACTTTCAAAATCAGAAACACCATTCCAAGTAATTACTTTTTTTACTTTACTTTCTTCCTCAGCTTTAATAGATACAATTCCACCCCCTCGGCTATGACCAATTAAATTTACATTTTGGACATCGGCATTGGCATGAAATTGTTTGGTTGTAGTAATCCAATCAATTACCGTTTTTAAATCGTCTAACTGTTTGGTAAAGTTGTCTTGTGCAAAAGCATCTAAATCTGGAAAATCAATGGGTTCTTCCACTGTTCCACCATTATGCGAAAAATTAAATTTAATAAAGAAAAAACCTGATTCAGCAAACTTTTCAGCTACCAAATCCCAAGCGCCCCAATCTTTAAAACCCTTGTATCCATGACAAAAAATAACGATGGGTTTAGGTTGATGCGTAGGTTGAAAATAAACATCGGTTACGATGGGTTTGTTGTGTTCTCCTTCTAATAAAAAATTTTTCTCTCTAATCATAGCTAAACTTCTTTCTCTTCAAATGGAATTTTTGGGTTGAAAATCTCTAAAATTAAGCTTTTCAGTTCGGTTTCAAATTGCTTTAACGTGTCTTTATCAATTGTACTATTTTTTAAATGAATGAAAGGCATAAAACCGGATTTTAAATTTTTAAACGAAATAATTCCAGCTTCAGCATGTTCAAACTTCGTTTCTTCAAAAATCATTCGTGAGTAACATAGTACTTGAAAAGCCTTAGCATATTTATAATCACCTGAGAGTTCACTCCACTCATTTAATTTTAAATCTCGAGATTCTACCTTTCCGGTTTTATAATCTACAATACGAAGTTGATTGTTCAGATAGTCAACACGATCTACTTTTCCACCAATGTTTATAGGAAAATCTAATTCAGGTATAGAAATTTCACAGGTAAGTTTATTTTCAACCTCCTTGATAATAAGTTCATTTGTGTCAACTTCTTTTAATTCCCTTTCTAGAAAATTAAAAATATAACGTTTGGCTATTTCAAAAATGATTAGGTTTTTTCCTTTGTTGATAGGTGCTTGTTTATAAGTCTTTTCGAACTCAAATTTTACTTGTTTTTCAATTTGAGTCTTCATTTTTATCAAATCTTCTTTTACAATTTGCTTCTTTTCAAAAGGTTTATAAAAGTGTTCTAAAGTATCGTGAACTACCGTTCCCAGTGTGTTTGCGGCAACGGTTTCTTCAACTTCTTCCATATCCCGGATATTTAACACATAATTTTTATAAAAATCTAATGGATTTCTAATGTACGTGGTTAAAGCTGAAGGAGAAAAGCCATGGGCAGCGAGCGTTTTAAGTTTTTCGAGTACTTCTGGAGATTTTTCAATCTTTTTTAATTGCTCTTTATTGGCAGGAACATAAGGGTTAAAGAATTTAAATTTTGGTTGATTATGTTCAGGGCTTTCTATTTCCAACTGGGTAATAAACCTACTTTTTTCTCCACTATTTAGTCCGCTGGGTTCTGTGTTGTATAAAATATGGACGTTTTTGGCTCGCTGCAATAGGTGGTAAAAGTGATAGGTGTAAATAGCATCTTTTTCTTTATAAGTAGGCAAGCCGTATTCCTTTTTTAGGTCGAAAGTAATAAACGAATTGGTGCTTTTTCCGGCAGGCAGTACGCCTTCGTTTACCGAGGTTATAATCACGTTTTCAAAGTCTAACACCCGACTTTCCAACATTCCCATAATTTGAAGTCCATCAAAAGGAGAGCCGCTAAAATCCAATTGTTCTGTTGTTAAAGAATCTCGGTAAACCCGTTGGAGTGCTTTAATGGTTTTGATGGGATGATTTTCTGCTAACAGGTTTTGAAGCTTGACAAATAACTGATGAAAATGAAATAAATATTCAGTCTCTAATGGTTTTTCTGAAGCTTTTTCAGGTCTTAGCTGTTGGATGAAATTAATAAAGGCTTGTAATAATTCTCTCGGAGATTGATACTTGGTGATAATTGGATTTAAGATTTTTTCAACTGAAGAACCTAAACTGAAAAGCTGCTCTTTGGAAAGATATACCCAATTTTCTTCATGAATTTTCTCTTGAATTTTTTTAGAATTGGATCCCAGTTGACTTAAAACTGCAGGATGATTTAAAATTTCAACTATTTGTTTGTAATAATAGTTTTGATCTTGCTGAAGCTGAAGTTCGAATATTACTTCAAATAAAGCTGCTAAAGGAGTTTCTTTTAAAGGTAACCCCATGGTAATATTTGCCTTTTCAATATTTTCTGGAAGAGAATTAAGCAAGGGGATTAACAAACCTTCGTCGTTTAAAACTACTGCGGTTTTATTGAGTTGCTCTTTAGTGAGCTTGCTTAAAATTTCTGCAGTTTGTTTAGCTTGACCAATGTTTTTGGGAATTCCTATAACTTCAATATTTTTCTTTTCGCTATAGTGACTGGGCAAATGTTGGAAAGTTTTTTGTTCTTGATAGTAGTTCCAGCTTTTAGCGTATTCTCTTATAAATAGGGAGGCTTCATGAAATTGATCATCGTATAAATATTTGTCGATATCCCAAAAGATTTGACCTCTGTTATTATCTAATATGGTCTGAAAAAGTTTTTGTTCAGCATTATTTAATGCATTAAAACCAAGAAGAACATAGTTTTTATTAGTTGATTTTAAATGTTTTTCAATTTGTTCGGAAGCTAGGCGGTACATCAAACCCTGATACGCTTCTTTATTTTCTACTAATTTATTTTGATAGTGTTGATAAAATTCCGGAAGACGATTCCAAAAGCGTAAGTAATTAGTAACTAATTCGGTTTGTGGATCTGCCAACGACCAGTGATTTATATCTTGAATTCTTGAGAGGTATGCAAAGAAATGATTAGCGTCGATAAGGTAACGGTCTATCTCATTAAAATCGTAAATAAGGGTTTGTGCCCAGCCATAAAAAGTTTCAAAATCTTCTTGCTCTTCTTTTGGGGTTAGTTTTAGGTAGGTTTGGTAAAACTTAAATAAGCTTTGTGTATTATCGATGGGTTGAAGTTGAGCAACATCTTCGATAAATTCTTCTGTGCTTACTACTTCCGGAGCGAAAAGCGAGCTAGTTGTTTTGCTTTTAATTGTTTCTTTTAAAAAACTTCCGGCCCTTTTACTGGGTAAAATAAAAACGGTCTCGCTTAAATTGAAATTCTCATTTCTAAATAAACTTTCTAATACTTCTTCAATAAAACTCTTCATAGTCTAAAAATAAAAAAACGCCTCAGATTTCTGAGGCGTTTTTACTATTTATAAGAATTTTATTTTCTTATTTCTCTCTATTCTTTTCTAAAGATACTTCAACACGTCTGTTTTGTTGTCTTCCTGCAGCAGTTTTGTTAGTTGCAATAGGACGACTTTCTCCGTAACCTTCAGAGGTAATTCTGCTAGCGTCAATACCATCTTGTTCTACCAAGAAGTTTTTCACTGAAGCAGCTCTTTCTTTAGATAATCTTAAGTTTAAAGCATCGCTACCTTGACTATCTGTATGACCCTCAATATGGAAAACAGTTTGTGGGTATTCATTCATAATCTCTGCGATAGAAGTTAAAGCAGGGTAAGACTCTTCACGGATTGAAGATTTTCCTAAGTCAAATAAAATTGTTTTAGAATACTCATTCAATTCGTTGATAACTTCAACAGTAACTTCAGGACATCCGTTGTTAGCAGTAGTTCCTGCAACATCAGGACATTGGTCATCTTTATCTAAAACACCGTCACCATCACTATCTGGCCAAGGGCATCCGTTATTAGCAGAAGGACCAGCTTCATTTGGACAATCGTCAGCGCTATCTTTAATTCCATCACCATCAGCATCTGGACATCCTTTAAGAGCCATTTCTCCAGCTACGTTAGGACACTCATCTTGTGGATCTGCAATACCGTCACCATCAGAGTCAGGACATCCGTTAAATTCAGCAGGACCTGCTTGATCTGGACAAGCATCATCTTTGTCTGGGATACCATCACCATCAGAATCAGGACATCCGTTAAATTCTTTTAAACCAGCAACTTCTGGACATTCATCTTCATCATCGTAGATCCCATCACCATCGGTATCAGTTCCACCGAATGCAATTTTAAATCCAGCTACGTGTTGAAAATGACGGAAACCTCCTTCGCTTTGGTCATCCATAGTATGCTTATAGGTAGTTTGGATGTTGAAAGCGATGTTATCTGTAAACCAGAAATTAAATCCTAATGTTCCATTTACAGTAAAATTACCTTCCTCATCTAACCAAGTATAACCAGGACCAACGCCTAGGTATGGGTCAAACCAACCATCTTCGTTAATAAGGTTTCTAAAACCATATAAACCAGTAAGGTCAACACTATAGTATGTTAAATCATCTACAGACACTCCGTCTATATTATCTATTCTATTAATAGAACCTGCAAGTTCTCCAGAGAATCCTGCTCCAATATAACGAGCAACAGATATACGAGATACAGAAGGTAATATATTATAGTGGTCTGTTTCAAAAAAACCATTAAAAGGACTGTCTTCATTTGCAGGGTAAGAATCCACTGCGTTTACTCCAATTCCGATAACCCAAGGGTTATTTTCGTCTTGGGCCTGTACGGTAGTACACCCCAAAACAAGAATTGTTACTAATAAAAATCTGCTAAGATGTTTCATATTAAAAAGTGTTTAATTTTAAATGTTAATTAAAGCAAAAGTAATTGCTAATGGGTTATTCCCAAAAATAAAACTAATAAATTTTTCTTAACAAAATTCATTAATGGCATAGATATTATTAAATAACATCTAATTCATTTCCAATTTTTATGAATGCTTTAATAGCTTTATCTAAATGGTTTTGATCGTGAGCAGCAGATAATTGCACTCTGATTCTCGCTTTTTCTTTTGGGACTACAGGGTAGAAAAATCCAATCACATAAATACCTTCTTCCAATAGCTTATCTGCCATTTTTTGAGATAGTTTTGCGTCGTATAACATAACAGGAACAATAGCAGAGTCTCCATCAATAATATCAAATCCTGCTTCTTTCATTGCTTTTTTAAAGTAATTGGTATTCCATTCTAGCTTATCCCGAAGGGAAGTATCATTTTCCAACATATCAAAAACTTTAATGGAAGCTCCAACAATTGCGGGAGCAAGAGAGTTGGAAAATAAATAAGGTCTTGAACGTTGTCTCAAAATTTCAATAATTTCTTTTTTAGCAGTAGTATAACCTCCCATTGCTCCACCTAAAGCTTTTCCCAAAGTACCGGTGATAATGTCTATTCTGTCCAAAACATTTTTTACTTCTGGGGTTCCTTTTCCGGTTTTTCCAATAAATCCGGTAGCGTGACATTCGTCAATCATCACCATAGCATCATATTTATCGGCTAAGTCACATATTTTGTCTAAGGGCGCTAATAAACCATCCATAGAGAAAACACCATCGGTTACAATGAGTTTGTGCCGCGCTCCATTTTCGTTCGCAGCTTTGAGTTGTTCTTCTAAATCTTCCATGTTTCCGTTTTCATAACGGTAACGGGCGGCTTTACATAAGCGAACGCCATCAATAATGGAAGCATGATTTAAAGAATCAGAGATAATAGCGTCTTCTTTGGTTAATAGCGGTTCAAAAATACCTCCGTTGGCATCAAAACAAGCTGCGTAAAGAATTGTATCTTCCTTGCCGTAGAATGAAGCTATCCTTTCTTCTAATTCTTTATGAATGTCTTGTGTACCACAAATAAAGCGTACACTGCTCATCCCAAAGCCATGAGAATCTAAGGTGTCTTTTGCAGCTTTAATTACTTCCGGATGTGAGGAAAGCCCTAAATAATTGTTCGCACAAAAATTAATCACTTCCTGTCCGGTGCTAATTTTAATAACGGCATCTTGAGGAGTGGTAATAATTCTTTCTTTTTTATAAAGGCCACTGTCCTTAATTTCTTCTATTTCTTGCTGTAAATGCTTTTTTAAGTCTGGACTATACATAATTATTTTCTAGTTTTTTTACAAAGTTAGATAATCTTAATGGTAACTGTAGGGTAGAGGTACACCAATATTTTTTTCTGAATTTGATAACCTATTTCTGAAATATAATTGGCATATTCATTCACTTGGTCTTCGTGAACTTTGAGCGGATCCCCGGTTTTATAATCTATAATTACAGCTGAATTATCTTGAAGGCAAAGTCGGTCAATTCTTTTGAATCCTTTAGGAGTGATAATCTCTTTTTCATTGAAAATCTCATAGTTTCTGCTGAAAAATTCTTTTAAAGTTGAATGATGAACAATCTCTTCTAATTTTTGCTGAAATTCTTTCTTTTCTGTAGATTGAATAAGTCCGGAATTAATCGCTTTTTGAAGAGCATCAGTAATATCTTCTTCATACATCACTTCCATTAATAAATTATGAATTAAGTTCCCTTTATCGATGGCTTCTTGCTGTTCAGTATCCCAAAGCATTCCAGATTTGGTGACCAAACTAATATTATGATTGGTCGGGGCCGAGGAGATAAACTTCATGCGATGTTCTTCTGAAGCTTCTTCCATCTTGTCATTTTTCGTTAAATTTCCAAATTCATAAATTCGTTCAGTTTCTTGCCAGCGTCCTTGTTTTTTCAAAAAACCTTTCAACAATCCGGTAAAATCTTTTTTCTCTTCTTCCGGCTTTTCAGGGTTTACTTCAGAAATCACATATAACTGATTTTTAGGTCTGGTAAGTGCTACATATAGAATGTTGAGCGCATCAAATTCATTTTCAAATAATAGTTTTTGGTAAAGTGCTGAGGGAATTTCTCCAAAGCCTTCTAATTTTTTGCTAGCGCTTAAATAAGCAAACGGAATTAAATTAGGTTCTTCGGTAAGCGGAACCCAAATATCATCATTTCGAGTATCTTCTAAACTTTGGTTGGCATAGGGATAGATTACTATTGGAAATTCCAATCCTTTAGAAGTATGAATTGTCATGATTTGTACAGCATCTTCACCTTCAGGAGCAATAATGCTTAGCGAGTCTTTTTTAAGCTCCCAATGGTCCTGGAAACCGGCAATTATTCCGGTGTTTTTCTGAGTGTATTCATAGACAAAATCAAGATAGAACTGCAAATAAGCATCGGCTTTCTCTTCTAAATGAAAAGCCCTAACGATATATTCAACCGCATCATAAAGCGGTAAACGCTGTAAAACTTCTAAGTCAAAATAAAAATCGAAGTAGTGAAGGCTCTCAAAAAAATCATTTCCTTCTTTTGTTAAGCGTGAATAGATTTCGTGAAAGTAATTGGCTTCCGGTTGTTGCTGAAGTAAATAATCCATCACTTCGAATTTTACATTTTTATCGGCTGGATTCAGGGATAATTGAAGAATAGCACTAATAAAATTTACTTCAGCAGAATTTTTAACCAATAAGGTTTCAGTGGAAATAATTGGAATGTTGTGTTCATTTAAATAATTGGCAACCGCGTACCCATGTGCTTTCTTTCTCACTAAAATGCAAATGTCTTTTTTACGATAACCTTTATTGTTAAGGTGTTGAATAGTTTCCAGTACTTTTAACGGATAAGCTTCGTCGCGTTCTTCATTATTAATTGCTTCAACAAAACTAATATTTACATAGCCACCATGTTGGTGATGAGGTTCTTGGTAAGAAGTTGCAAATAGTTTTTGGTAGCTGTCCCATTGCAGTTGAGAGGCACAAAAATTGAAAAACTTATTATTGAATTGAACAATTTCCGGTTGGCTCCTAAAGTTTTTAGGCAAAGTTACCGTTTGCTTTTCAATACTAAAAGGGTTGTATCCTTCACAGAGTTCCATAAACTGTTCTGCTTTCCCACCTCGCCATCGGTAGATAGATTGTTTGGCATCGCCTACCAAAAACAACTTTCCGTTTTTTTGATTGTTGAGTTGCTGCGAACTCAAGCTGTTTTCAATAAGTGGCTGTAAATTTTCCCATTGCAAGGCAGAGGTGTCTTGAAATTCATCGATAAAATAATCTTGGTAACGTTCTCCTAGTCGCTCGTATATAAATGGAGCAGGTTGCCCTTTGATGCTTTGACTAATTTTATTGTTGAATTCAGAAATGAGCAGTAGGTTTTTATCTTCTTTAATGGTTTCTACTTCTTTATAAATGAGGTTGAGCAGTGAAAGCGAAGTAAGTTTCTGTAAGATGCTTTGGTAAAAAGAGATACGTTGAATTTTTTCTTCAGAAGAAAAATAAAGTTCGGCTACCTGCGGTTGAATAGCATCCATTACCTGTTTCTTGGCATCGGTTTGCTTTTGTGTATAATGAGGAGCCGAATCTATTTCCGTTTCCCACTTTGTTTTTTTAGAAGTAGATTTTAGATAGTTTAAATCTTCTAACTTACGAAAGTGTTTGGGAATGGATTGGCGGTTGTAGTCTTTATCTTCGAGTCCGTTTTCCTGTAAAAGTTTAAAAAACTGAAGGGCATTTTCCTGAAGGTTTTCTTCAGAATTTTTAATGGCTCTTTTCAATTCTTTTTCAAAAGCCTGAAAATCTTCAAGGTCTTTTTGTGAAAGTACTTTTAAAGGCTCTAAATTATTTTCATTCACCAACAACCTTGCAATTTCATATAAGTCTTTGGCTATGTCCCAACTTTTATCATCGTCTGCTTTCGCAATAGCGAAGTCAATAAGGGTTTGTGTAAGTTTTTTATCACTCCCGGCTTTAGAAATAAGTTTATCTACCGCTTGGGTTAAAATATCGTCGGTATTTAATTCTACTTCAAAATTTAAAGGCAATCCCAAATCTTTAGCGAAAGTACGTAACACTCGATGGGTAAAACCATCGATGGTAGAAACATCAAAAGCGGCATAATTATGAAGAATACTTTTGAGTATGGTTGCGGCTTTTTCTTTTATTTCTTTGTCAGAAAGTTGCGTTTCTTGCTGAACTTCCTCAAAAAGAGCTTTTGAACTGCTTGGGGTCTCTTCTGCAGCAAAATCGCGTAAACTTTTTACAATTCTAGATTTCATTTCTGCCACTGCTTTGTTGGTGAAAGTTATGGCAAGAATATTTTTATAATAGTCGGTTCGGTTAGCTTTAAAGAGAATGGAAAGGTATTTTTTTACAATGGTAAATGTTTTTCCAGATCCTGCTGATGCATTATAGACTTGGAAAGGTGTTGGTTTTATTTCAATGCTCAAAATTTGGGATTTTTAGGAGTAAAAATATAAGCAAAAATGATAAGGTATAATGTTTCTCTATTAAAAACAAAATCTTTAAGTATTTTATAACATTTTTTTATTTAAAATACCAATTGTAATAATTAATTTTGATAGTGAAAATAATATTAACAGTAAAAACAACTATTATGGCTTTTGAACAACCAAAACTAAAATATGCATTTGATGCACTTGAACCTAATATAGATAAAGAAACCATGGAAATTCACTATGGAAAGCATCATGCAGGATATACAAAAAAATTAAATGCAGCTGTAGAGGGAACCGATTTAGAAGGGAAAACCATTGAAAATATTCTAATGAACCTAGATAAATCTAATTCTGCTGTAAGAAATAATGGAGGTGGTTTTTTTAACCACAACTTATTTTGGGAAGTAATGTCACCAGATGGAGGCGGAAAACCAAGTGGAGAACTAGGAAAAGCTATTGAAGATGCTTTTGGTTCTTTTGATGCTTTTAAAGAAGAATTTGCAAAAGCGGCAGCCGGACAATTTGGTTCTGGATGGGCTTGGCTTTGTGTACACGAAGGAGGGAAATTAGAAATTTGCTCTACTCCAAATCAAGATAATCCGTTAATGCCAGGAATTGGATGCGGTGGAACTCCAATTTTAGGATTAGACGTATGGGAGCATGCTTATTACCTAAAATATCAGAATAAGCGTCCTGAATATATCGATTCATTTTTTAATGTGATAGATTGGGAAGAAGTTGCTTCTAAGTATGCAAAAGAAAAATAAGATATTTTTATAAATATCAATAATAAAAAAGGTGGTTGAAAAACCACCTTTTTTTTGCCCCAAATTTTACCATAAACTTAACCTACTTTGTTATGGAATTATAAATATATTATATTTTCATGTATTTGTGAAAATTATTGCTGTTTTTTTATTTTATTTTTAAAATAAATTCGATTAATTACAAATATGCACGCTCTTTATTGCCTTCAAAGAAATTAATAAAGGATCTATTTACCACTCTATTTCCTCCTGGAGTTGGGTAATCTCCGGTAAAATACCAGTCTCCTAAATTCTTGGGACAAGCTTCGTGAAGCTTATCTACCTTTTGGTAAATCACCTCCACTTCAGCTTTGACAGTTTCGTCTGAGAGTAGCTCACCAATTTTTTTAGAAACTTGCTCGTAAGTAAAAGGTTCGTAAATTTCTTTTACAAAGTTTTGTACTTCGCTATCTTCTAAATCAACTTGTTGTTTACATTTCTCGTAAACTTTTTCTACTAAATCGTATTGATTGGCTTCTTTTAAAAGTGCTAGTGCTGCTTTAAAGGCAACAAAATCTTCTAACCTTGCCATATCAATTCCGTAGCAATCCGGATAACGAATTTGCGGTGCCGAAGAAACCACAATGATTTTCTTTGGACCTAACCGGTCCATCATTTTAATAATACTTTTCTTTAAGGTAGTTCCGCGAACAATACTATCGTCTATGATTACCAGGTTATCTTCAGGTTTAACCACGCCGTAAGTTACATCGTAAACGTGAGCTACCAAATCGTCACGGCTACTGTCTTCGGTAATGAAAGTTCTGAGTTTCGCGTCTTTAATAGCAATTTTTTCAGTACGGAGACGATACGATAAAATTTCTTTTAAACGAGCGTCGGTAAGTGTTTCTTTTTCTTCTAGTATTGCTTCGTTTTTCTGACGGTTCAATTCATCTTGAGCAGCTTCCACCATTCCGTAGAATGAGGTTTCAGCTGTGTTCGGGATAAATGAAAATACAGAATTAATCGTATCGTAATCTATGGCCTTTAAAACTTCAGGCATAATAAAACGTCCTAAGTTTTTTCGCTCTTGGTAAATTTCAGCATCACTTCCTCTAGAGAAATAAATACGCTCAAAAGAACAAGCTTTACGCTCTAAAGGTTCGATGATTTTTTTAATAGAAGTTTTTCCGCTTTTTTTCGTGATCAAAGCATGCCCCGGCTCTAATTCTTTTACATCGTCAAAATCTACATTAAAAGCAGTTTGAATCACGGGTCTTTCTGAAGCAACAACTACAGCTTCATCATCTATATAATAATAAACGGGTCTAATTCCGGCAGGATCTCTTAATACAAAAGAATCTCCATGTCCCATTAAACCTGCCATAGCATAACCGCCATCCCAATCTTTGGAAGACTTACGTAAAATTTTAGCAACGTTAAGTCTATTGGCAATATGAGGGGAAGCTTCTTTTTTGCTGTAGCCTTCTTTTTTTAATTTTTTATAAACTTTTTGTACTTCAGAATCTAAGAAGTGACCTATTTTTTCCATTACCGTAACGGTATCGGCTTTTTCTTTTGGATGCTGACCTAATTCAACTAAATTGTTAAATAGTTTAAAAACATTGGTCATATTAAAGTTTCCGGCAACGATGAGGTTACGGTGCATCCAATTGTTTTGTCGCAAGAATGGATGAACGCTTTCGATACTATTTTTACCAAATGTACCGTAGCGAACGTGACCTAAAAACAATTCACCTATGTAAGGAATATTCTTTTTTTGCGCTTCGACGTCTTCGGCATATTCCGGATGTTTTTGCAATTCGTCGTTGATGCGGTCATTGATTTGTGCAAAAATATCTTGAATAGGTTGCGTTTGGTTAGATCTTACACGGCTAATATATCTTTCACCGGGAGAAGTATCTAATTTAATGCTGGCCAAACCAGCACCATCCTGACCTCGGTTGTGCTGTTTTTCCATCATTAAGTACATCTTGTTTAACCCGTAAAAAGATGAACCGTACTTTTCTTTATAGTATTCTAAAGGTTTTAATAACCTAACAAGTGCGATACCGCACTCGTGTTTAATAGCATCACTCATGAACTATGCAGAGATTTAGGGTTGTTGTGTTGTTGATATTGAGGTTAATCTAAGTTGATTTTAAATTGGGTTAATGCTTTAAATGTTTTTAAGCGTTCTTCTATCTCTTCGTCGGTTAAATTCAGCATCCTTTCAGTTCCAAATTTTTCCACACAAAATGATGCCAAATTAGAACCATAAATAATTGCGTTTTTCATATTCTTAAAAGAAGTGTCATTGGTTTTAGCTAGATACCCTACAAAACCGCCAGCAAAAGTATCTCCGGCTCCGGTTGGGTCAAAAACTTCTTCTAAAGGAAGGGCGGGTGCGAAGAACATTTCATTTTTATGAAATAATAAAGCACCGTGTTCACCTTTTTTAATCACTACATAGTCGGGACCCATTTTTTCAATCTCACGGGCAGCTTTTACTAATGAATATTCACCGGAAAGTTGTCTTGCTTCTTCATCATTAATAGTAATTACATCAACTTTGGCGATTACCTTTTTTAAATCTTCTAGAGCATTATCCATCCAAAAGTTCATCGTATCAAGAACAATAAGCTCAGGCTTATCCATTTGCTCAATCACACTCATTTGAACTAAAGGATGCAAATTTCCCAGCATTACGATTTTAGCATCCTTATAAGATGAAGGAACAACAGGTTGAAAATCTGCCAATACGTTTAACTGAGTATCTAAGGTGTCGCGAGAATTCATATCGTTATGGTAACGGCCACTCCAAAAGAAGGTTTTGCCATCTTCTACCATTTTTAACCCTTCAGTATTGATTTCTTTTTCTTTAAGAATTTTGATGTATTCCTCAGGAAAATCGCCACCTATCACTGAAACAATTGCAGTATCTATACCAAACTTTCTAGCCGCAATGCCAATGTATGTGCCGGCTCCACCTAAAATTTTATCGGTTTTACCAAAAGGAGTTTCAATTTTATCAAAGGCTACGGTACCTACAACTACTAATTTATTCATTTTACTTGCTTAGAATTTGTTGCAAATATAAGGTGTTTATAAAAACTTAATAGGAAGCTGAAGTGGATTAATATTTTAATCTCTAAAAAAGTAATCTTTTCTCTAGATCAAATTTTTAAAAAGAATTGCATTTAGTGTTTTAGGTAATAAGAATAAAAATAATATCTATTGCTGATTTTTATCAGTTTTTCAGGATAGAAATAGAAATATTTTTGACCAATAATAAAATTTAAAAATCATGAGAAGATTTGTATTTACAACATTTGCCGCATTATTGATTAGTTTTTCATTTCAAGCTCAAGAAAGTGAAAAAGTTCAAGATAATCCTTGGCAATTTAGGTTGAGAGGAGTAGTTGTTTCACCAGACGAAAGTGCTTCGATAGAAGCGATAGGTGGGGATGCAGATATTTCTACTACGGTTATTCCTGAATTGGACATAACCTATTTTTTTACTGAAAATTGGTCACTGGAACTTATTCTTGGGACTACCAAACACGATGTTGAAGCAATTAATACTGCTGTAGGTAATATTGATTTAGGAAGTGTTTGGTTATTGCCTCCTACCCTTACTTTTCAATATCACTACACTTCATTAGGTGATTTTAAACCTTATGTAGGAGCTGGTTTAAACTATACTATTTTTTATAGTGTAGATGAAGGACCTGTTGCAGATGATTTAGACTATGATAATAGTTTTGGCTTTGCCGGACAATTGGGTATAGACTATATGATTAGTGATAAATGGTTTATTAACCTGGATGTGAAAAAACTATTCTTACAAACCGATGTTACGGTAAATGCTACTTCTGCTTTAGGTGCTACAGTAGGAGCAGATGTAGATATTAATCCTTGGCTTTTTGGATTAGGTGTTGGTGTTAAGCTGTAATAGGTGTTATTTTTATTTAGAAAGCCAAAAAAGCTGCCTTAAAAAATTGTCGGTTCAAAATACTAATCGATAAATATTCAATATTCTTTAGGGCAGCTTTACTGTGTTTATAATTACTTTCTGCCAAAATCAGCAGGGATTTCTCCCCATTCTTTCGTGTTCCATTTTAAAATAGAATTAGAATAGGTATTGTTGTGTAACCAGATTTCTGCCCTTTTAATAAGTTGAAATAATTCTGCATTTTTAGCATTAGGCTGAAGTTTAGTATTGCATTTTTTCTTCTTTACCCAACCCATTGCAATTTTTGAATCTGTATAAATAGGGAGATGACTGTTTTTTTTCTGAAGAAAAGCCAAGGCGTGAACAATAGCTAAAAACTCACCTATATTATTTGTTCCCTGCGGAAAAGGCCCCTGTTTAAATAATTCTTTATTGGTTTTGGTGTAAACGCCCCGATATTCCATTTTTCCAGGATTCCCACTAGAAGCGGCGTCTACATTTAAAGAATTAAAATTAACTTCTTGAGCTCTTTTCTCTAATTGATATAGCGGAACAGAGTTCTGGTGATTCTCTTTGTATTCAAAAAAAGAAACGCTAAAGGCTTTTTTTGCTTCTTCTATGCTTTTAAAAGATTTGTATTGCGCTCCCTTATATCCAGCTACTGCTTTTTTACACTCTTCCCAAGAATTGAAAATTCCTGTTTTGTTTCCCTTCCAAACTACATAAAACTTTTTCTTGGCCATTAAGATTCTTTAAAAAGGATTTGGTCAATTACTTTTGGGAAGTGCTTTTTTTCCAATTGCTGAATTTTTTCCCGTAAAGTTTTTACAGAATCGCTAGGGTGTACATCTACTTTAAACTGCGCAATGGTTTTTCCTTCATCATAGTTTTCATTCACCCAATGTATGGTAATCCCAGATTCTTTTTCTTCGTTTTCTAAAACGGCTTCATGCACGTAATTGCCATACATTCCTTTTCCTCCATATTTAGGAAGGAGTGCAGGATGGATATTAATTATTTTTCCTTCAAATTCATTTAGGATGTTTTCGGGCATCATCCATAAAAAACCTGCCAAAACGATTAGGTCAGGTTGTGCATCTTTTAACAAATGAAGCACTTCATTAGAGTTGTAAAGTGCAATTCTATCAAAATAAAGCGAGCTAATTTCATGTTCGTGAGCCATTTTTAACACATTTGCCCGAATATTATTAGACATGACATGAGCAATTTTAACATCATTTCTATCTTTAAAATGATAGATAATGTTCTTAGCGTTAGAACCTTGTCCAGAGGCGAAAATCACAATTTTTTTGGCTGAATTTGAAGAATCCATAGTAGGAATTATGTAAATTTTAGAAATAATTAAAATATAAAAATAGTTACTTCCTTTAAATTTGTATAAATTAGGGGCACATTTTTTAAACTAAAACTTGTTTTAAACTAAAGTTTTTTATTTTTGCCACTTATTTAAATTTAAAAAAATAAAATTATGTCAGACATTGCATCAAGAGTAAAAGCAATAATCGTTGATAAATTAGGAGTTGACGAGAACGAAGTTGTTAACGACGCAAGCTTCACTAACGATTTAGGAGCGGATTCTTTAGATACCGTTGAGTTAATCATGGAATTCGAAAAAGAGTTTGATATCCAAATTCCAGACGACCAAGCAGAAAATATTGCAACTGTTGGTCAAGCCATTTCTTACATCGAGGACGCAAAAAAATAAGAAAACCCACTTATGGAGTTAAAGCGAGTAGTAGTTACAGGTTTAGGAGCCTTAACACCAATTGGTAACAATATTGAAGAATATTGGGAAGCATTGGTTAATGGAAAAAGCGGAAGTGCTCCTATTACCTATTTTGATACAGAAAAATTTAAAACCAAGTTCGCTTGCGAAATCAAAAATTTCAACTTCAATGAATATTTTGATCGTAAAGAAATCCGAAGGTTAGACAAATTTGCCCAATATGCGATGGTAGCTTCCGATGAAGCCATTACAGATTCCGGAATAGATCTGGAAAATGTAGATAAATATCGCGTGGGTGTAATTTGGGGAGCCGGGATTGGCGGTCTTGAAACATTTCAAGAAGAAGTTAAAAATTTCGCAAATGGAGACGGTTCACCTCGTTTTAACCCATTTTTTATTCCTAAAATGATAGCAGATATTGCCCCGGGTAATATTTCTATCAAACATGGCTTTATGGGTCCAAACTACACAACTGTTTCCGCTTGTGCTTCTTCTGCTAATGCTATTATCGACGCACTCAACTATATAAGAATGGGATATAGTGATGTGATTGTAACCGGTGGTAGTGAAGCAGCCGTAACTCAAGCAGGAATGGGTGGTTTTAACGCCATGCATGCGCTTTCTACTAGAAACGACGATCCACAAAAAGCTTCCCGACCTTTCGATGCTAATCGTGATGGCTTTGTATTGGGAGAAGGAGCTGGTTCGTTAATTTTGGAAGAGTATGAGCATGCCAAAGCACGTGGAGCAAAAATTTATGGTGAAGTATTAGGAGGAGGTCTTTCTTCAGATGCTTATCATATGACGGCACCACATCCCGATGGACTAGGAGTCGTTGCGGTAATGAAAAATTGTTTGCGTAATGCAGGGTTAAACCCTGAAGACGTAGATGCCATTAATACGCACGGTACTTCAACACCATTAGGTGATGTTGCAGAACTTAAAGCTATAGGGAAAGTATTTGGGGATCACGCACCATCTATAAATATTAATTCTACTAAATCTATGACGGGTCATTTACTGGGTGCTGCCGGAGCTATTGAGGCAATTGCTTCAATTTTGGCAATGAAACACAGTTTGATACCGCCAACGATTAACCATGAAACAGTAGATGAAAATATCGACCCGAAACTAAATTTAACTTTAAATAAAGCGCAAAAAAGAGAAGTAAATGTGGCGATGAGCAATACCTTTGGTTTTGGTGGTCACAACGCTTGTGTTTTATTTAAAAAGATAAACGAATAAGCGTTTAATGAACGTTATTCGTAACATATTGAATTCCCGTTCTGGTAAGAACGGGAATTTTTTTGATGCTATACAAAATATCATTGGCTTTAAGCCTAAAAGTATTACCAATTACAAAAGAGCTTTTGTTCATCGCTCCCTAAATAAAAAAGATTCCTTGGGGAACGATTTGAATTACGAACGCTTAGAGTTTTTAGGTGATGCGATGCTTAGTGCCATTATTGCTGCCTATCTTTTTAATGAAGTTCCTGAAGGAGATGAAGGTTACCTTACCAAAATGAGGTCTAAGGTAGTAAGTAGAAAACATTTAAATGAACTAGGGAATGATTTAAATCTCATCCAGTTTATAGAAACCAATATTCCAAAAGACCATTTTGGGCAAAACATTCACGGGAATTTATTTGAAGCTTTAATAGGAGCTATTTACTTAGATAGAGGCTATAAATTCTGTGAAAAATTTATTTATGAGCGGGTCATACATCCGTATGTAGATATAGAGCAACTGGAAGGCAAAGTTATTAGTTACAAAAGCCTTTTAATTGAGTGGTGCCAGAAGCAAAAACATAAATTCAATTATGAAGTTTATGAAGATACAGGTAAAAATGAAGTAAAGCATTTTGCTGTAAAGCTGTGGATAGATGGTAAAGTAATAGCAAAAGCAAGGGCAACCTCCAAGAAGAAAGCAGAAGAAAAAGCGTCTAAAAGAGCTTATTATGCTTTTCAAAATAAAATTAATACAAAACAGTAGGGGTTTCAGCTTTAAATTTGAAGATTATTTAACTTTGTACCCGTGTAAAACTTGTTATCTTGTTATAATTTTATAGATTGAATAATATGGCGGTAAATAAGTTGTGGTTGGACGATTTAGTGGAAGAAGAATTTGCCCTTATTGCCATACATTGTTCAGCAGAAGTTTATAGAGTTGTTTATAACCTAAACAAAATTCTTGGGATAAGCTTACAGCGGCAACCCACAGATGTAGATTATAGCTATCCGGAGGGATTAGCATTTTATGAACTCTATAATTATTATAGTGAAGTAGAAGGTTGTGATTATTACTTGGTTTCTAATAAATTTAAAATCAAAACCAACCATTTACAAAGCCAAGGGTTTTTGTTTGAAGACGAAACTAAAAAAACGGTCAACCTACTTCCCGATTTTAAAAATGTGGACTGCTTTTTAAAAATTGAAGATAATACCGGAGTGGTAAACATAAAAAAACTACTACTGGAAATAAATAAAATAAATCAGATTGTAACAGCTTACGAAGTTGAGCTTAATCAACTAAAAACTATAGAAAACTTAATATTTAGCTAATGCATAAATCTAAGAATACAAAAATTGTAGCCACGTTAGGCCCCGCAACAAGTTCTAAAAAGACTTTAAAAGCGATGCTTGAAAACGGAGTAAACATATTTAGAATTAATTTTTCCCACGCCAATTATGAAGATGTAGAAGAGCGTATAAAAATGATTAGGGAATTAAACGAGCAATATGGCTTTAATGCCGGTATTTTAGGAGATTTACAAGGTCCTAAACTTCGTGTAGGCGTAATGAAGGAAGAAGTGGTGGTAAACAAAGGCGATATTATCACTTTTGCTACCGGAAAGGAATTTCAAGGAACCGCCGAGCGCGTTTATATGAATTACGATACTTTTCCTAAAGATGTAAAAGCCAAAGAGAGAATTTTATTGGACGATGGTAAACTTATCTTTGAAGTAGTTAAAACGAACGGAAAAGATGAGGTAGAAGCCAAAGTAATTCAAGGAGGGCCTTTGCGTTCCAGAAAAGGAGTAAACCTACCTAATACCAATATTTCTTTACCTGCCTTGACAGAAAAGGATATAAAAGATGCAGAATTTGCTATAAAGAAGCAAGTAGACTGGATGGCACTATCCTTTGTACGCCATGCAAAAGACATTAAAAAGCTTCAGGATTTAATCAATAAGCACGGAGATCATAAAATTCCAATTGTTGCAAAAATTGAAAAGCCTGAAGGCGTAAAAAATATTGACGAAATTGTTCAGGCTTGTGATGGTTTAATGGTTGCCCGTGGAGATTTAGGAGTTGAAGTTCCTGCTCACGAAGTACCATTAATTCAAAAAGAATTAGTGTTAAAAGCTAAAAAAGCTCGTATTCCGGTAATTATCGCTACCCAAATGATGGAAACGATGATTAGCAGCCTTACGCCAACTAGAGCAGAAGTAAACGACGTAGCGAACTCTGTAATGGATGGAGCCGATGCCGTAATGTTAAGTGGAGAAACCTCTGTAGGTAAATATCCGGTAGATGTAATTAAGAAAATGACGCAAATTATCCAAAGCGTTGAACATTCTAAATTAATTACCGTACCTCATGATCCACCACATATAAAAACCAAAAGGTACATTACTAAATCGGTATGTTATCATGCAGCTTTAATGGCTAATGAAATAGACGCAAAAGCAATTTGTACCTTAACCAATAGTGGATATACAGCTTTTCAGATTTCAGCTTGGCGTCCAGATGCACAAATTTTAGCATTTACTTCTAATAAACGAATCTTAACGCAACTAAGTCTTCTTTGGGGGGTGAATGCATATTATTACGATAAGTTCGTTAGTACCGATGATACGGTAGAAGATGTAAACCAAATTGCTAAAGATAAAAAAGTAGTTAAAAAAGGAGATTTTGTAGTGAACCTTGCCGCAATGCCAATTGGTAACAAAGGTATGGTAAACACCTTACGTGTTTCAGAAATCGAATAATACGAGTTTATATATAACTTGGGTGTTGCGGGTTGCTTGAAAAAGCAACCCGCCGTGCTTTTTGGTGCGCTTTTTTAAATCATCGCCTACATAAATTTAAGAAGAGCTCAAACAAATCCTTTAAATGTGAAATATTTACAGGCTCAAAAAAAATCGAGAGTAATCAATAAAGTATTTGATAATGAAAAAATGCTTTAAATTTATAATAAACATGAAATAAAGATGAAAAAGAAAATAATGATTATCTATTTGACTCAAATTTTATTGATAAGCGGAATATACTTCATTTTTAATTTCCTTTTATTTGGCTATAATTTTAAGATCTCAATTCTTCAATCGGTGCTTTTTGCTATTTTTTATTTTGTAGGCTTGCCTTATGCTTATAAGCTTGTTTTGTATTTGAAAAAATCAAAACCTTATCAATTGGGAGATGGAGAAGAAATTTTTGTAGATGAAGAAGTAAGAATGTTGAATATTAGTTTTATTCAAAAAGTAAATTTGAAGATTACCGGTCAAAATTTAATTTGGACTTATTACAACCAAAGTAAAGTTTATGACTTACAAAACCTGAATGATATAAAGGTAAAAGAGCAATCTATAATATTCTATTTTCAGCATCAAAAAGTAAATTTTATTACAGAAAAAGCACAGTATATTTTAGATGTTTTGGAAACTGAGCGTCAAAACTCAAACCTTAACTGTACGTAAACTTCTTCTTTTTCTTCCGGTTTGTCTTTTTTATCGGTGTTAAGGTTAGAAAGGGAAATTCCTAATAACCTAACTGAATCTTTCATTCGTTCTTGATATAAAAGCTCCTTAGCGACTTCTAAAATCAATTCTTTAGTAGAAATAAAATAAGAAATAGTTTTGCTTCGTGTTTGTATGGTAAAATCGCTGTACTTTATTTTTAAGGTAACCGTTTTTCCGGCAACCTTACTTTTTGCCAGTCGGCGTTCAATCTCTTCTGCGATGTGTTCCAGGCGTTCCAACATGTAAATTTCAGAAGTGATATTTTCAGAAAACGTACGTTCTGCCCCTAGGGATTTACGAATGCGATTAGGTTTTACTTCACTTAAATGAATCCCTCGAACCACCTTATAATAATAAGGGCCGCTTTTCCCGAATTTCTCCGCTAAAAATTCTTCCGATTTGGTTTTTAAATCTTTTCCGGTGAATATTCCCAATTGATACATTTTTTCAGCAGTCACTTTTCCCACGCCGTGAAATTTCCGAATTTCCAGTTGCTCTAAAAACTCCTCTACCTCTTCAGGGTTTACCGTTTTCTGTCCGTTGGGTTTGTTGTAATCACTAGCAATTTTTGCAATAAACTTATTGATAGAAATTCCTGCGGAAGCATTCAATCCCGTTTTTTCTTTGATCTTCTCTCGTATTTCTTTGGCAATTAATGTGGCACTAGGGTTTCCTTTTTTGTTTTCAGTAACATCTAAATAAGCTTCATCTAACGATAAAGGTTCTACCAAATCGGTATATTCAAGAAAAATACTTCGAATGTGTTGTGAAATTTCCCGATAGCGATCAAAATTAGATTTTACAAAAATAAGGTGCGGACAAAGTTTTTTGGCCATCGCACCGCTCATCGCACTTTTCACTCCAAATTTTCGGGCTTCATAGCTAGCAGCACTTACTACGCCACGCTTAGAGCCGCCACCTACCGCAATAGCTTTTCCTCGTAATTCAGGATTGTCCAATTGTTCTACAGAAGCGTAAAACGCATCCATATCAATATGTATAATTTTGCGCTGTTTATTCACAATGCAAAGTTAATCAATCTTCATATTTGAACCTTATTTTATAACTTACCCTTATGAAAACAAAAACTGCAATTATTCTTGGTGCGACCGGATTAACCGGAAGTTTGTTACTTCAGCAATTGCTAAAAGATGAAAGCTTCCATAAAATCATTCTTTTTTCAAGGAGCAGCGTCAATAACCAGCATCCTAAAATTAAAGAATACCTAATCGATTTATTTCAGCTTGAAAAATACGAAGAGCAGTTTCAAGCAGATGTAGTGTTTTGCTGTGTAGGGACTACGCAAAAGAAAAGTCCAGACAATGAAACTTATCGAAAAGTAGATTTTGGTATTCCTGTAGCAGCTGCGAAATTAGCGAAGCAGAATAATATCCCGAAAATGATTGTTATTTCAGCGCTTGGCGCCGATAAGAACAGTCGTTTCTTTTATAATAAAACCAAAGGTGAAATGGAAGAAGAAGTGTTGGGCCAAAAACTTTCAGAGGCTTATATTTTGCGTCCTTCGTTAATTGACGGTAATCGGGAAGAAAATAGACCTTTTGAATTTGCTTGGAAACAAGTCATGAAAGCCGCTAATTTTTTAATGGTGGGGCCTTTAAAAAAATACCGCTCTATCAAAGCTGAAACCATTGCAAAATGTATGCATATTTTGACTAAAATTAGCTATTCCAAGACAATTATTGAGTCAGAAGAAATAAAGCATATAGTAGTAGAACATTAGCCGCTGAAGAGCATACGAATTAAGGGTTTGTTAATTTTTTTGTATCTTACAGAAAATCAAACTTTTAATGTATAGAAGAAAAATTACATTTTATTTATTCATTGGTGTTCTAATTTTTTCTTTCAGTTGTAAGAAAGAAGTAGTGACTTCAGAAGAAAAATCTGCGTTGATTTCTGAAAATGTTGAGTTAGCAAGAGATCTCTCACAAATCAAAGAAGATGGTAAGCTAACGGTCATCACCATTTATAATTCCACTAGCTATTTTTTATATCGAGGGAAACCCATGGGTTTTGAATATGAACTGGTCAAAAAATTGGCTGAGCATTTAAAACTCGAATTGGATATTAAAGTTGCCAATGATATCGACCATTTGTTTGATATGCTGAATCGTGGTGATGGGGATTTGGTGGCATTTGGACTTTCGGTGACGGAAGACCGAAAAAAACAAGTAGCCTTTACTGATTATCATTATTTAACGCATCAAGTATTGGTGCAAAGGCGTCCTGATAATTGGCGAAGGTTACCGATGTACAAAATAAAAAAGCAACTGATTAATGATCCAATCGATATGATTGGAAAGAAAGTGTATGTAAGAAAAAATTCTTCCTATTACGAGCGATTAAAGAATTTAGAAAAAGAAATAGGAGGGAAGATTGATATTCAATTTGTTTCCGGAGATAAAACGACAGAAGATATCATAAAAATGGTGGTCGAAGATAAAATTGATTACACCATTTCAGATTACAACATTGCTGCGATTAATAAGACGTACAACCCTATTTTAGATATTGATACCGAAATAAGTTTTTCTCAACGAATTGCTTGGGCGGTTAGAAAAAACTCTCCAGAATTATTGGTAGAAATCAACTCTTGGTTGAAAAATATTAAGAAAAAAGATTTTTACTATGTGGTGTACAACAAGTATTTTAAAAATAAGAAGTCTTATCGCAGAAGGATTAAAAGTGATTTTTATAGCAAAAATCAAGGAAAAATAAGTCCGTACGACGATTTAATTAAAAATAACGTAGAAAGGTTAGGTTGGGATTGGCGATTGTTAAGTTCTCAGATTTATCAAGAATCTCGGTTTGAACCCAATGATAATTCGTGGGCTGGAGCTGTTGGATTGATGCAGTTAATGCCCGGAACAGCTAAGGATTTAGGAGTAAAGAATATGAACGATCCTTCTCAAAATTTAAATGCAGGAACGCGGTATTTAAAACAGTTACATGAAAAATTCTTTAAGGTTGAAGATAGCATACAGCGAATTAAATTTACTTTGGCAGCATATAATTGCGGACTAGGTCATGTAAGAGATGCTCAACGGTTAACCAAGGCTTTTGGTGAAGACCCTTTTGTTTGGGATGATAATGTAGAAGATTATTTACTGAAGTTGAGTTCTCGGGAATTTTTTAATCGACCAGAGATAAAATACGGCTTTGTAAGAGGACGTGAACCTTATTTATATGTAAAAGAAATTTTCCTCCGGTATGAACATTATAAAAAATTAATTCCTTTAAAAACTCCAGATACCTCTTCTCAAGTAGTATCCAATTAACTAGAATTTAACATGTCTTTTACTTATTGAAATAAATAATTCTATATTTTTGTATCGTGAACGATTTAATCGTAAAAGATAAAAAATAGTTAAGTTATGAAAACACAATATCAAACAACAGTTTCTGCCACAGGAGGAAGAAACGGACATGTAAAAAGCGAAGATGGATTTGTAGATTTTGACATTTTATTGCCAAAAGAACTAGGAGGAAAAGGCGGAGCCACAAATCCTGAACAATTATTTGCAGCAGGTTATGCAGCTTGTTTCGATAGCGCTTTAAATTTAGTCATCGGTAAAGCTAAGGTGAAACCAGAAAAAGAAACAACCGTAGTTGCAACGGTCGGTATTGGCCCAAATGATGAAGGAGGCTTTCAATTAGCGGTAAAACTTAGCGTTGAAATTCCTGGAGTAGAGAAGGAGAAAGCGCAAGAATTGGTAGAACAAGCTCATCAAATTTGTCCTTATTCTAACGCTACTCGCGGAAATATAGAAGTTGAGTTAGAAGTGGTATAATTCATTTTTAAAAAATAAAATTCCCTTTTTGCTTAGCTGTAGAAAGGGAATTTTTTTATTACTTTCAATTCTGAAGAAATTAATTTTCAAAATCGCTGAAAGATGAGTGAAAAATATGAAGCTTTAAAACTGGATAATCAACTTTGTTTTCCGTTGTATACAGCTTCGCGGTTAGTGATTCAACGTTACCAACCAATGTTAAAGGATTTAGACATTACCTATCCGCAGTATTTGGTATTAATGGTGCTTTGGGAAAAAGACGAAGTGAATTTAAGCACGATTGCTGAAAAACTTCAATTACAATCCAACACCTTAACACCACTTTTAAAAAGACTTCAGCAACGTGGTTTTTTAGAGCGTAAACGTTCTGAAACCGATGAACGTAATATAGTAATTACGTTAACCGAAAAAGGAAAAAAACTTAAAGATCAGGCGTGTGATGTCCCGGGGCTATTGGCTGAACAAATTCCATTATCCATGGAAGAAGCGAAAGAATTGTATCGATTATTATATAAAATGATTGGTGAAATGAGCGAAAAGTAATTCTGGTTGAATTACTATTTTTGGCACAAAATCTCCTCCTATTTTTAATTTCTTAACTTTTTTCTTCAGCAGAAAAATTTATCTAATCTTCAGATTTTCTGGTTTTAATAGTAAAACTGGGTGCTTCATAATTATTATCTAAATAATCTTTTGGAATCGTCGTCATATTTCCATCCCGTTGAGCACGGTAATGTGGAGATAAAATTTCAATATCCATTTCATTACAGCAGTCTTGAATGTTTTGATGTAAATCTGAATAGATAAGCGCTTGTTTGTTGGCGTGTTTCGTATAAGCGTTTAATTGGTATGAAACATAAAAATCATCTAAACTGGTTTGTAACACAAAAGGTTTCGGCTGTTTTTCAATAAGATTGGTGCGCAAAGCAGCTTCAATTAAAGCTTCGTAAACCGTTTTGTACGGTATATCATACCCCAAGGTTACTGTAGTATTGATAATTAAACCTTCCCCCTTTTCTTTGGTGAAGGTAGAATAATTCACGGTATTTCCACTTAACACCGCTGAGTTCGGAATTGTAATTTCTTCGTTTTTAATAGTTTTCAACCGGGTAACCAATAATGTTTTTTCAATCACATTTCCTGTGGTATTGCCAATATTAATTCGGTCACCAATTTTAAAAGGTCGCATATAGGTAATAACCAATCCGGCTACCATGTTTGCAATGGCTGAAGAAGAACCGAGCGAAAGTAAAACTCCAAGAAATACCGAAACACCTTTAAAAATACTAGAATCTGAACCGGGCAATAATGGGAAAATTAGCACGAACATAAAAGCATACAGCAAAAACCGAATAATAGTAAAAGTGGGCATGGCCCAATCGGGATGAAACCCGGAAACTTGTAATTTTTCATCTTCAATTTCAGAAAAAATATACTTTACAGCTCTCACAAAATAGCGCATCACAAAAATGATCACTGCAATTTTAATCAAGTTGGGGAAGTAGCTCCAAATGGCAGTAAATACCTGTCCGAATGATGAAAAAATTAAACCGAAAAGATAATTAGACCAACCTTGGGTAAACTCAAACACGCTGAAAATAAGCGGAAAGAAAATATATACCACTAGCAGAATTAAAAACCATTTTAAGATTTTAACTATAACTAAAATGACATTGAGTTCCTGTTCAGGAGTGATGAACGTGTAATTATTATATGTCAGGCTTTTTAACCATTTATCCTTTTTGCGTTCGATTAATAGGATAGTTTTTTTGTTTAAAAATCCAATTAGTCTAAGTGCCAACCATAATCCTAAAAGAATTAAAATGACAAAACCGACTTTTAAAAATATGTTTTTGGGGATGTATTTACTTTCAGAAATATCGAGATTAGCAGAAATTATATCCGTATAAAAATGGGCTAATTCCTTTTTCGATTTTTGAGTTTCAAGCGTATCTAAATCCGTAATATTAAGTAGGGTTTGATTACCATATACGATTTCTAGGTTTTCCTTATCGGTTAAAATGTTGAGGGAATCTTTTGAAAAGCTATTGGCATCGATTTTTTTAATCCTTTCAGAAATAATTTTAGCTCGTTCTGCTGCCGATAAGTCCCCAGATTTATGATAGATAGAAAACAATTCCTCACCCGCCTTTCCAATTACAGGAAAGCCTCCCTGTTTCACGATAGAATCTTGACTAACAGATGGAAAAACTATAGCATAAGAGAAATTTATAACACTTAAAAAAAGAAGCAAAATAAATCGCTTAAAAAACATAGCGCTAAGTTTTAAGCCATATAAATGTGGCTAATTATGAAGTTAAAAATAAATAAATTATTCATTTATTAAGATTGAAAAAAATTAAAATGAAATATTTTACTTTTGAAAGAAAAGCAACATGGTAGAAATAGAACGAAAGTTTTTGGTGAAAAATGAAGAATTTAAAAAAGAAGCATATCAATCATTTCACATCAAGCAAGGCTATTTAAACGCTCATCCAGAAAGAACCACGCGTGTAAGAATTAAAGGAAACAAAGCTTTTATTACTGTAAAAGGAAAATCTTCTGAGAATGGTTTGTCCCGTTTCGAATGGGAAAAGGAAATAGAGGTAGAAGATGCAGAAGCTTTATTGAAATTATGCGAGCCCGGAAAAATTGAAAAAACTCGCTATTTGATAAAATCGGGAAAACATACTTTTGAAGTAGATGAATTTTATGGTGATAATGAAGGATTAATTATTGCTGAAGTAGAAATGAATTCTGAAAATGAAAAGGTTGAACTTCCCCATTGGTTAGCTACTGAAGTTACCGGAGAACGGAAGTATTATAATTCAGCTTTAACACAACAACCCTATACCACTTGGAAATCATAAAAGCTAGAAGTTTAGATAAAAGGAATCGCCTTGCAAAAATAAATTCTACAAGGCGATTCTAACTAACCAAAAATTACAAACTATAAATCTTTATTTCCATCCTCCACCTACAGCTTGGTAAAGGTTGACGATAGAATTTAACTGGTTGTATTTTGCTGTAATTAAATCAAGTTGAGAGTTAAGTGCGTTTTGTCTAGCCGTTAAAACTTCAAGATAATTGGCTAAGCCATTATTTAATAATTCTTGAGAATAATCTGTAGCAATATCATAAGCATCAAATTCTTTTTGTTTTACTTCAATCTTATCAGTAGCAGCTTCATAGTTATATAAAGCATCGGCTACCTCTTTGGTTGCCGTTAAAAAAGCTTGCCTAAATTGAAGTCTCGCTTGCTCTTGTTGCGCTTGAGAAGCTTCATACTGCGTTTTTATTTGTCTTCTTTGAAAAATAGGTTGCGTGATTCCTCCTATAATCGTGGCAAATAAAGAATTTGTATCCAAAAGTTCTCCCAAATCCAATGATTGTAAACCTCCCGTAGCTGTTAACGTAAGGGATGGGTAAAAATTAGCTCTTGCCACATTTGTCATTTCAAAGGCGTTTACTAAACCATATTCTGCCTGAATTACATCTGGCCTGTTTCTTAACAATTGAGCAGGAACACCGGTTTTTAATTCTGTATCTATATTTTGTTGAGCAAGAGAAGTTCGGTTAATATCTTCCGGTTCTTTGCCTAATAAAATAGACATAGTATTTTCCAATAACCTTATTTGATTGTTGGTGTCAATAAGTATGGCTTGTGCCGTATACAATTGAGCTTCGGTTTGCTTTACACCAACTTCCGTAATGTTCCCGGCTTCTTTTAAAGCTTTATTGGTCTCTAAACTCTTCTTTCTGGTTTCTATAGTTTGCTCGGTTATTCTTCGTTGTTCATCTAACGAAAGCAATTGATAGTAGGTAGAAGCAATATTAGCAATTAGGGTGGTTTTTACCGCTTGATGTGCTGCAACACTTTGCAAATAGGAAGCTTCATAAGCTCTTTTTTGGCTTCTAATTTTTCCCCAGATATCAGCTTCCCAAGACAGGTCTGCACTTAGTTCATATTGATTTAATGAAGAGAAAAAATTTCCAAACTGGCTATTAGATGAAAGTTCTTGATGAGTGTAGGTGGGGTTTATCGTTACAGAGGGGAAATAACCCGCCTTACCTTGTTTCAGGTAAGCTTCAGCAGATACTATTTGCTGAAGCGCTACCCGAATATCAATATTGTTTTGAAGACCTTCTTCGATGTAGTCTTGCAAAACAGGATCTGTAAACATATCTCTCCAAGAAACATCTGCCATAGTAAGGCTATCTTGAGGAATATTGTCGGTTCTAAAATTTTCTTCATTTACAATTTCCGGTTGTTCATAGTCTTTCGCTACAAAACAAGATTGTAAGCTTAAAAAAACAAGTGGAAGTATTGCAAATTTATATTTATATATAATGTTCATAGCAATTTTTATTCTTCGTTATTAGCGGTTACGGCTTCTGGTTTTTTCCCTATTTTTTCTTGTAGCCATTGAAATAGAATAAATAAAATAGGGATAACAAACACTCCTAATATAGTACCTATTAAAAGGCCTCCAACAGCTCCTGTACCAATAGAACGGTTACCTTCTGCACCTACACCGTTTGCTAAAACTAATGGCATAAGTCCCAAAATAAACGCAAATGAGGTCATTAAAATAGGCCGTAGACGGGCTTTGGCTCCATTAATCGCAGACTCTACGATAGATTCTCCACTTCTTCTTCGTTGGATAGCGAATTCTACAATTAAAATCGCATTTTTAGCAAGTAAGCCTACTAACATAATTAAGGCAATCTGAAAATAAATATTATTTTCTAACCCCATCATTTTAGTAGAAAAGTATGCGCCAAAAATACCCAGCGGTAATGAAAAGATTACAGAGAATGGCAGTAAGTAACTTTCGTATTGTGCAGAAAGTAAAAAGTAAACAAACACAACACACAACATAAAAATAAGAATGGTTTGGCTACCAGAACTTACCTCTTCTCTGGTAAGACCAGAATAAGCCGTAGTGTAATTTGTACCTAAGCTTTCTGCTTCTTTTTGGACAATAGCAATACCATCACCAGAACTATATCCTGGGTTCATTGCGACCGTTAATTTTGTAGAGTTAAATAAATTAAAACGAGTTACAGATTGTGGTCCATATACTCTTTTTAAACTCACATACTCGGTTAATGGTGCCATAGAACCACTATTGGTTCTTACAAACATTTTATTTAAATCTTGTTGATCTGCCCGGTCTTGTGGGTAAGCTTGAATATAAACCCGATACTGTTTTCCAAATCTTGAAAAATCTGCGGCATAAATACCCCCTACATAACCTTGTAAGGTAGAGAAAATATCACCTACATTGACTCCAGTTTGCTTAGCCAATGGCATATTGATATCCATTTGATATTGTGGATATTTTGTGTTGAAAGAGGACTGTGCATATTGTATCTCTGGGTGAGCCATTAACTTGCCTATAAATTCTTTGTTTGCCGCATCTAGCTCTTCAAAACTACCACTTGAACGGTCTAATAAATTAACTTCAACACCAGAAGATGCCCCAAAACCAGGAATACTTGGTGGAGAGAAGAAAATGATATTAGCTTCAGGAATGGTTGATGCAACACCAAATAATTGTCCGGTAATCGCTTCTACAGATAGGTCATCAGAATCTCTTTCTTCCCAGTTATCAAGTTTAATAAAGCCTAAGGCGTAATTACTACCTTGACCATTTAATAAACTAAACCCATCTACCATGTTAAGTCCCTGTACACCGGGTAAATCTTTAACTTTATTGTATAATAATGAAGTTACTTGGTGGGTTTTGTCTAAAGAAGAACCTGCTGGTAATTCAATATTCGCAAAGACAATACCTCTATCTTCATTAGGAACAAAACCAGTAGGAGTAGTGCTAGCTGTCCACCAAATACCTACACCCGATAAAATTAAAATAACGGCTGTAATCCATTTGTTTTTGTATAGAAAATGTAATGATTGCCCATATCGCGTAATTGTCGCATTAAAACCACGGTTAAAAGCTGCATAAAAACGCTGTAAAAAGTTTTTCTTTTTATCTTCATCGTGAGGCTTTAAAAATAAAGCACAAAGCGCGGGACTTAATGTTAAAGCATTTACTGCTGAAATTGCGATCGCTACAATAAGAGTAATCCCAAACTGTTCATAAAACACCCCAGTAGGTCCCTGTACAAAGGTTACGGGAATAAATACAGCAGCCATCACTAATGTAATAGAAATAATAGCTCCTGATATTTCACTCATAGCTCCTATGGTTGCTTTTTTAGCATCCTTTTCTCCTTCATCTAACTTGGCATGGACAGCTTCTACGACAACAATAGCATCATCTACTACAATACCAATGGCGAGTACTAGTGCAAATAGCGTAAGTAGGTTGATGGAGTAACCAAACAAACTTAAAAAGAAGAAAGTACCAATAATAGATACCGGTACTGCTATTGCCGGGATTAATGTTGATCTAAAATCTTGTAAGAAAATAAATACAACAATAAATACGAGAACAAAGGCTTCAATCAAAGTGTGAACTACTTTGTCTATCGAAGCTTCTAGAAATTCATTGGTGTCGTAAGGAATAAATACTTCGATTCCTTCCGGAAAATCTTTCTTTAATTCGCTTAATCGAGATTTAATGTTCTCGATAATTTCTTGTGCATTAGAGCCTTTAGTTTGGTAAACCGCCATACTCACACTAGGGTTTCCTAATGTGTTTGAACTTACTTGGTATGATTGTGCATCTAACTGAATATCTGCGACATCTTTTAAACGTAAGAATTTACCATTTCCTAAGGCTTTGATAATAATGTCTTTATACTGGCCTTCTTCTTTATAACGTCCAGGATACTTTATGGTATAGGAGAATGTCTCTCCGTTATTTTGCCCTAGCGTACCGGCAGCGGCTTCTAAACTTTGCTCATTTAAAGCACCAATTACATCAGAAGGCACTAAGTTATAAGCGGCAAGTTTATCAGGCTTTAACCAAATACGCATGGCATAATCTTGACGCGAAAATACATTCACATCACCAACACCAGAAACCCTTTTAAATTCTGGTACCACATTAATGTTGAGGTAGTTGTTTAAGAAGGTTGCATCATAATCGGGATTGGTGCTGTAAAATGACAAGAACATTAATGCACTGGTCTGTTGTTTTTGAGTGGTCACCCCGGCCTGAGTTACCTCTTGTGGTAAAAGCGGGGAGGCTAAAGCTACTCGGTTTTGCACGTTTACCGCATCGATATCGGGATTGGTATTTTGTTCAAAATAAACCGTGATTTCTGCCGTACCATTGTTGGTCGCTGTTGAAGTAATGTAAGTCATACCTTCAACACCGTTAATTTGTTCTTCAATGGGTATAATTACACTCTCTAAAACCGTTTCGGCACTTGCTCCTGTATAGTTTGCTGAAACTTTTACAGTTGGCGGAGCAATATCTGGGTATTGCTCAATAGGCAATGTGGTTAACCCAAGCACCCCTAGAATTACGATAATAATAGAGATTACTGTAGAAAGTACAGGCCTTTCTATAAATGTTTTTAACATAATTTTCTATCTAAATAATTATTGAAATAATTGTTTAACCGGTTTTGCAACGCTATCAAACGCTACTTCTTGTGGCTCAATTTTAGTATTAGGTCGTAACTTCGATACTCCTTTAGCTACAATTTTATCCCCTTTTTTTAATCCTGATTCTACCACGTATAAATTACCTACCGCAGCTTTAGTAACTACTTTTGTACTGGTAACTTTATTTTCTTCTCCAACTTTGTAAGCAATGATATTACCTTGTTGTTCAAAAGTTGAGTTTTGAGGAATAACTACGGCATTTTCATAAGTCTGAGGTATTTTAATAACCCCACTATTTCCGTTAGTTAATAATTGATTGGGGTTTTCAAAAACAGCTCTAAAGCTTACCGTACCTGTATTCTGATTAATTTGCCCGGTAACCGTTTGAATTTTTCCTTTTTCTGCATAGGTCTCTCCATTGGCCAATTGTAGTAAAACAGGAGGGAAGTTATTTACTTTATCTTGAAGTGTTTTTCCTTCGGTATTTTGAATAAAATCTATATAATCACTTTCATTCATCGAGAAGAAAGCATAAACTTTTTGAATATCTGATACTGTCGTAAGGGGAGTAGCATCTGTAGGACTAATCAAGGAACCTTGTCTGTAATTAATTGATCCCACAAAACCATCTACCGGACTTTTTACCGTACCATAATCAATATTTGCTGCGATACTTTGATAGCTGCTCTTAGCTTGCTGAAGTTTTGCTTTAGCAGTCTCTAATTGAACGTTGCTGATAATTTCTTTTTCAACAAGAGGTTTTAATTTATCTACTTCTACTTGAGCTGCATTTACATTAGCTTTAGCAGCGGCAGCATCTTGATTTAGACTTTGAGTTTCAAGCTTAAATAAGGCTTGACCTTTTTTTACCTTTTCACCTTCATCAACTAATACTTCTTGAATGTATCCTTGTACCTTAGCGCGCACCTGACTGTTTACAACACCTTCTATACTTGTTGGGTAAGAATTATAACCTGTAACAGTTTCTGTGGGGACAGTAATTACAGGAAAAGGTTTTGCTTGTTGTGCTTGGGCTTGTTGCTGTGAGTTCTTATCTTCATTACCACAAGATACAAGAAGCAGAACACCTGCTAATAAACTTATATTGACTAATAATTTTCTCATTTTATACGTAGGTTATATTTATTGGGTTTTAAGTTTTGACATTTTTTCTATGGTACTTTTCATATTTTCTTGCTGTTTGGTTAAGTAAGCTTTGTAAAGAACTGAGATGCCTCCGTGTTCTTTAAATTTATGCTGATTGTATAATGAATTGAATTCTGTAATCTTACTGGTTAAAATAATTTCTTTCTTAATTTTTTCTAAATCTTCTTTTAAGGTGTTGATTAAGTAGCTTTTACTTGCTCGAAAATATCTTTTACGGTCACCAGATTTGGTAAAATATTCTACCTTCTTTAATTGGAGGAGAAGATTGAGTTGTGTTGAAACAGAACTTTTGCTAGCACTTGTCATTTCTAATATTTCATCAAACGTATGTCCGTCATAGGGCGATAATATCATAATAGCATATATTCTTGCAGCTAAAGGAGCCATTTGGCTTACCTTTTCAAAATGCAGCCCAACTTCTTCTATTAATTTTTTTTTCTCTTCAGAACAACATACCATACTAAGGAGTTTTTAGAATTTTGTTTGCAAAGATATGGTTAGTTCGGAATTAACCGAACTAACTAAACTTAAAATAATGTTAAATAAATTGTGAAGAGATTTGTTCGTTTTGGACTAATAGAAGCAAGGATGGTTTAATTGAAATTGGTTTCTATTTCAATTCTTCTTGATAAACTATTCCCTTGTTGGTCGGTAACAGTAAGTAAATGTTTGCCAGGTTCAGGCTGGTAAGTGATCTCGTGAAAAGTTTGTGTAGCTTCAATAAACTTTTTATCGATATACCAATATACAGTCGTTTCAGGGTTACGATGCGCTAGTTTAAAAACCACGGGATTAGTTTGTTCTTTAAAATTCTTCGGAAGTAAAATGGCTTCATTTTTCTTTGGGTAAATAAACTGCATCAAGTGTTCTCCTTCTTTTAAACAACCTGATTTAAAAGGTGGAAGGCTTTGGTATTCTGGATGTTTGGGCGCATAATAATATTCCATCACCGGCGGAAGTGAAAACCAGTTTTTCGTTTTCATTGCTGCCAATTCATAACAAGAAGAATTCACCTGAAATTGTTCTGATTCATCTAAGAACACTTGCTGATGATAAGCGCAAACCATAGTTCTCGTTCCATTTTTAGGAATCCAATCTTTTTCTGTTTTATCACAATAAATTCCAGCTAAATGACCGCTTTTGGTACAGATTTCAGTTTCAATTAATTCATCATAAGGAATTTTAAAACCTTCAGCTTTTGGCAATTTATCAAAGCTTTCAAATAAAATTGGTGCAGCAGCTTGTAAACCGGTTAATCCGGGACGGCCTTCACCGTCTGCGTTACCTACCCAAACACCAACGGCAAAACGAGCATTTACACCCACTGCCCAAGCGTCTTTAAAACCAAAACTCGTACCGGTTTTCCAAGAAATCGCTTGTGCATTCGAGAAAAAAGTCCAGTTTTCTTCTCCAGTAGGTCGGTTCACCTCTTCCAAGGCTTTTAAAGTGTGATAAATGGCTCCTGCGTTAAACACTTCAGGCTGAAATTGATTTTTTCCAAAAGCTGCTTTTTCGCCAAGCTTGTATATAGGCTCCAAAAACTCATTCGGTTTATATTCACTTGAAGAAACATTAAAATGATTCAAGGTCGAAGCCATTCCTGCATAAGCCTTGGTGATATCCCAAAGCGAACTTTCAGCACCACCAAGAATTAATGAAAGTCCATAATAGTCTGCCGGTTTATTAATGTTTTTCTGCTGAAGTTTTTGCAGTTGATGATAAAATTTTTGCAATCCGTAATCCTGAAGCATGCGAACCGCCGGGACGTTGAGTGATTTTGCTAAAGCGACACTGGCGGGAACGGCTCCGTTAAACACTTTATCAAAGTTTTGTGGACTGTAACCATTCACCGAAGTAGGAATATCAGCAATTAGGGTGTGTGGAAGAAGACTTCCTTCATCAAGCATTGCGGCATATAAAAAGGGTTTTAAAATACTTCCTGTACTTCGTGGCCGCTGAATAATATCTACAAAATGGTCGTGTTCTGAAGTTGTAGGCGAATTCCCAACATAGGCTAAAACTTCTCGAGTATGAACGTCAAGGATTAAAATAGCCAAGTTATGAATTTCATTTTGGCGTAAGGACTCATAATTTTTCCTTGCAATTTCATTGATTTGCTGCTGAAGCGAATAGTTGATTGTTGAGGTTAACTGTGTTCCTTGATGATCATTTCGTAATTTTTCAGTAAGATGCGGAGTGATTTCCGGAAGTGCAAAAGGTTTTCCCGGAAGTTGTTCTGCTAAAGCTAACTCGTAAGTAGTTTGATCGATGACTTCATTTTTAAAAAGTTTTAAAAGCAATCGGTCACGTTTTTGTTTCAAGATTTTCTCATTCTTTCCCGGAAAGATCAGAGCCGGTGCGTTTGGTAAAACCGCCAAAGCCGCTGCTTGTCCCCAACTTAAATCCTGTGAAGAAATCCCGAAATAGCGCCAAGAAGCGGTTTCTAATCCCACTACATTTCCGCCGAAAGGAGCGTAAGTTGCATAAAGATTAAGGATTTCTTTTTTGCTGAACCTCAGTTCTAATCGGGTAGCTTGAAAAATCTCAATCACTTTTTCCCAATACGTGCGTTCTTGATTTTTACGGGATAAACGGATCACTTGTTGCGTAAGTGTACTTCCGCCACGACGACCTTCCGTAGTAAGGTTCTCCCAAAGCGCTTTGGTAATTGCGAACGGATTAAAACCGGGATGCCAATAAAAATATTCATCTTCAAAATTCAAGATACATTGCTCAAACCGATGCGGTACGCTGTCTTGTTTGGGAAATCGCCATTGGCCGTCATCGGCAATGCGAGCGCCCAACATTAAACCTTCCCGACTTTTTAAAACGGTAGAAGTCGGTTCGTTAAAGAGCTGTTTTGGCAAACAAAAAAGCCACACCAACCCTAAAACTAGCAGCAAACCAATTTTAATAGGATGTTTTTTGAGGAAGTGAAGCATTCTAGGTTAATCGTATTTACAGATTCCCCTAAATTAACTATAAAAAGCCATGATCCTGATTTTTTATAGGTTTTGTTGGTCGTAAATTTGAATTGGTGGAATGAATCATTGTAAGTCGTTATCATCTTGAACCTGTCCGTCTGGTAGGCGGGCTTGATTCAGGATCTCCTCTCAATTTTTTGTTTTCAATACAGTATAAATTCCAGACCTGCCTAACAGGAAGGTCTGGAATGAAGAAAACCCCTTATTACAAATTCTGGATAATCAAAATTTAATGATGAAGATCATTCACTCACAATACGATCATCTGCATTATCAATTAAACTTAAATTGGTACATTAAATTAATCATTGACCTTCTTAAGTCGGTGGTAGGATTTTCATCCTTTAAAAACACCGCCCAATTTTGGAAACCCAACGTGATTTTAGAGTTTTGGCCATTTAAAAAATAGTGAATACCTGCTTCATAGAGCGCAAAAGGATCATCAATGATTTCTAAATCTGAATATTGTATTTGAAAATACCCCTGAAGTCCACTAAGTCTATCTTTTACCTTTTCAAACTTTCTAAAGTAACCTACTTGAAACAAATAGATGTTCCCTGTTCCATTAGCAGCATAAGCAGTTCCTGCACCATTTAAAGCTATTCCCGAACTGCTGTCCACTACATTGTCAACGGCTATGTTTCTTAGGTAATTAGGACCTATATCGTGCTTAATAAATGCTCCATAAAGTGTCCATGAATGATTGTTTTTGAGTTTTTGTTCATAATAAAGATCAATAGCAAAAGAACGACCATCGTGTACCAAGGTATCACCTACTGCATTGATACTTCGGGAAGAATTGGTTTGATACATAAACCCGGCTCCAAGATTAAGAATATCTTTAGCCCCTAGATAAGTACCCGCTGTAAATGCTCCTGCTTTTTCATTTTCCAAGAATTCATATTTTACATAAGCAGAAGTATTCAAACTTTGGGGGTCATAAAATAATTGTGACCGTTCACTAAGAGCACTCTGTTTATCTCTATTGGCAGGCTTGGCTATAGCTGCGCGGTAGTCAAACTTACCTAATTGCCCATGAAAAGCAATAGAAAGCTTTCGATAGCGATCGTCGTGAAAATTTAAATAAGGACCAGAAGCAAAGTTAACATCCAATCCTAAAGAATTTGATGAAGATGGAGCGGCATAGCGCGATAATCCCGTATAAGGGTTTTTACCGGCCGTGATACTAATTTTTTCGTTAAGGCTATAAGTAATATAAAGTTCGAGTAGGCGTGGCTCATTCGTAGTTTCAAAAGTATTGAGGTTATTATTTCCTAATAAAAACTTATAGCTTAGCTTATCCATAAGATTCCCTTTAATCCCTAAGCGATAACGGCGAACTGAAATATCCCAAAAATCATTTATCGATTTACCATTAACCGTAGTCCCGGGATTGACTTCAGCATAACGCATCCAAATTTGACCTGACCCATATATATTAAAAGTGGGTTGAAAGCTGTTTTCCTTTTCTTGTGCATTTGCAAACCCTATGATTAAAAAACAAACCGAACATAGCCATACGGGTTTAATAAACAAGAAATTAAAGTTTTTTTTGTAATGAGAATGAAACATAATTTTTGGTTTAAGTTGAATTAATTTTAGCTTCAAGTTAAAGCGACAGATTCCCTTTTAATAATTTATAGCTACCTTCAAATAAGTTTTTATAAACTGTTAAATGTATGATTCTGTGAAGGTTTGGTTGGTTAAGCCATCACAGAAAGCTAATTGCTTTTATTGAATAGATTCTGTGATGTTAAATTTTTCTGGAAAATGAAAAGGGTCTATGTCCCATAGATAGGGCAAAATAAAATAGCTAATTAAGCTAACGACGATAATCGATAAGATATTCATAAATAGCCCTGTTCTTACCATATCTGGAATTTTAAGATAACCAGAACCAAAAACTACGGCATTTGGCGGAGTCGCAACCGGTAGCATAAAAGCACAAGAAGCTACAAGTGTAGCAGGAACCATAAGCATATAAGGATGTATTCCAAAAGAGAGTGCCATAGGAGCTAATACGGGAAGCAGCATGGCGGTAGTGGCCAAGTTAGAAGTTACCTCAGTTAAAAAATTAATAATGGTAACCATTACTAAAATCAATATAAACAGTGGCAAACCATTCAGGTAAACCATTTGTGCAGCAATCCATTCGGCAAGTCCTGTTTTAGAAAATCCTGCGGCTAAGGCAATACCTCCGCCAAATAGTAAAATAATACCCCAAGGCAATTTGATTGCTTCGTCCCACTCAATAAGAGGTCTTTTTTCTTTCTTAGCAGGAATAGTAAACAATAATATCCCCGCGGTAAGAGCAATAATAGTATCATCTATAGCAGGAACTAATTGTTGAAGTAAAGGTCGGCAAATCCAACATATCGCGGTTAAAGAAAATATAATGGCTAATGCTTTTTCTTCGTAACCGATTTTACCCAATTTCTGAATCATTTTTTTAATTTCAGATTTTCCCCCTGGAAAACTTATCTCCTCAAATGAAAAAGCTTTCCTTGTTAAATAATACCAGCATATGATTAGCATGATAATACTAATAGGTAGCGCAACTATCATCCACTGGAAAAAACTAATTTTAATTCCATATAAGTTTTCTACAATTCCAGCAAGAATTAGGTTAGGAGGTGTACCAATGAGTGTTGCTATACCTCCTATAGAAGCACTATAAGCAATAGCCAACATTAAGGCTTTACCTAAATTATTATTTCCTCCAGAGTGTTTTTTATTAAATTGGGAAATAATAGCTACTCCTATAGGCAGCATCATTACCGAAGTAGCGGTGTTGGATATCCACATAGATAAAAATGCGGTGGCCAACATAAAACCTAAAATAATACTATTTACTTTAGATCCAACTAAATTAATAATATTTAGGGCAATGCGTTTATGAAGCCCCCAGCGCTCAATGCCAATAGCTAGAATAAACCCACCAATGTATAAGAAAATATACTTATGCCCATATTCTTGAGTAACATCACCCAAGGGCATAACTCCTAATACAGGAAACAACACAATAGGTAACAATGCGGTTATGGCTATAGGTACTGCCTCAAAAACCCACCAAATAGCCATCCATAATGTGACCGATAGCACTTCGAATGCCTCTGGCGTCATTCCGGCTGGAAGATCTATAAATTGTAAAATAACAAATGATAATGGTCCCAGTATTAAACTTATAAACTTGTAATTAATGGAGGGCTTATCATTTTTTTCTGTTTGGGAATGATTTGTTTTTTTACTAGCGTCTATCTTATCATGATTTGAAGAAGAATCTTCCGTCTCAAACGTTTTCGTTAAAGTATGTTCTTTTAGCATAATTATAGATTTTATTAGAAAAGTAGTAATGTGAAGCTTCTATGAAATTGAGAAATCTTCCATAAAATTTTTAGCAATAAAACAATAATTAATCAAAAAAATGTTATTTCATTAAATTTTAAGGCATTTTATTGAATTTTATTGAATTCTTTGTAAAATACATTGATGAAAATTAATTAATCACCTATTTTTATTGCCTCATAATTATATAATCATGAAAGAACTTTATACAGACTTTATTGAAAAACTTCAAAAACTTTATGGAGATTTTAATAAGGATACCAAAAGATTCTACAAGGCTAGCAATTCTAAGATTTCTAGAGATTTAGGCTATAGTGATGCGCAATTTTCCAGACTTATCAATCAAACAGCAACAGAGGGGGAATATCAACGTGCACTTTTAAATATTAATCGAATTTTAAAGATTGAAGAACTCGAGAAGCTTCAGGCTAAAATTCCTCAAGAACAAAAAGCTGTAAAACCTACTTTTTCAAAGCTAAATTGGCTTTGGCCACTAAGTTTATTCCTCTTAATTCTTATTATTGGTTATATTTTATGGAAACCAAGTTCATCTATAATTGAAAAAGAGGTAATTAAAGAAGTGCCCGCAGATTATACCCTAGAATGGGCATTTAATACAAAATTTGTAAATCCCTATACTAAGCTAGATGAATTACCTAATGATTGTAATTACCCTTGTTATAAATTTCAAGGGATATGGCATTTAAAGAATCCCTATAAAATTCCTCTATATATGGAAAGTAGAGGATTTCATTATCAAGCTGTAGAGGTTCGAATGTATGCTAGATGTATGAAAGAAAAATCGAGTAGTGGGGATTTATTGGAAGGTTTAGAATACCAAAAACACGAAATTTGGTATGATAAAAATGAGCAGCCTATTGATTCATTTATCAATACCTTTTCAGGATTGAAATCTAGCTATAAAGATCTAGATTTATCTAAAAATCCAAATTTTGTAAAAATAGCCGAAATACATACCTTTTTTAGAAATGAATTTACCATAAGCGATTCACTATATCGTACCGGAAAAGTGATTGGTAGAAATATGGAAATGGTTCCTGATGAAATTATAAGGCAAAAATTATCTGATGATCAAATTGAAATTATAAGGCAAAAACTATCTGCTATATCCAATAAAGGATTAGAAGATTTTTCGAGACCTGTTAGTTGCTTGCCGTCACCATTACCTGCAAAGAATTTTAATCTAATAAAAGAAAAGGACTCTCTGGTTTTTAAATGCCAATTAATGACCAATAAAATTCCAATCGATTATACCAAAATTTATATTCTGGAAAATCAATATATAAAAACCAATTGCAGGACCTTTTTAGAGGAGTAACTCTTAAGGCGATCAATCATCATTAAATTTAAGGTATTACTTTAACCCATTTTCCTTTTGTCCTTGCCAAATAGGTATTGTCATACATGGCTTCAGCCTGTGTGCCCGGTAAATAATAAGTTCCTAAATAGGAAGCATTTAGTTTTACCGAAAAGACTTTTATTTTTTTACTGCCTAATTCAAAATAAAAATTCACACGATCATCCCGAATATCTTTATAATCTGCATCCCCATCTGCACCTCCGGCTAACTCTGTAAAACTCGTGTTCACCACTTCCCAACCGCTAGGGAAAATTTGCGAAAGCGCAATGTTATCAACACGATCCATCGAAGTATTGGTAACACTTACTTTGGCGATGACTTCCGTTCCTTGTCGCAGTTCAGAAATATCTAAGTTGTTACCGGCGCCATCTAAGAATTCTGTTTTTATAGAAAGTTTACTTTGTTCGGTTAATTCTTCTCCTAACGGAAGTTTTCCGCTTTGCGAAACGGTCACATATAGAATATTGTTTTTTAGATTTTCAACCATCAGATTATTGGCACCCATTTTCACCGCCAAATTGCGTTCTGCTAAGGCTTTACTCGTTTTAATACTTTCGCTATTTCCATTTAAACGATACTTAACTTCTACCGCTTTTCCGCCGTTTTTGTTGGCCATTTTCGCTAAAGCTAGTAGCGCATAAGCAGTTTCTTGTGTGCTATACCATCTTGAAGAAGAAAGATTTTTAGCTAAAGAAATAGCTAATTCCCGTTGTTGTGGATCTCCTAAAATCACCATAGTTTCTAGAGCCATAGCTTTATTTCTAAACGGAGATCCGTAGGTGTAATAATTATAATCTTTCGTTTTAAAATTAATATTGGCGGTAGAAGCTATGTCTTTTGCAACACTTTCTTTTCCTGCTAAGGCATAAGCCGCGGCTAATCGCCATTTAGCATCATTGCTCATTTCTCCCGATTCGCGTAAACGGTTCATCGCTGCCAATTCCGGTTGTCCTGCCAAAGCTAAGGTATACAGTCGGTAAGCTTGGATAAGACTCGAATTGTATCGAGTTCTAGCATTTCGCCATTGTCGGGCTTGGTTTTGTTGGTAACGTATCCAGTTGCTCAAGAAGGTAATAGGTAAGGCGTAGCCTTTTTTCTTAGCTTCCAGCATAAAATGTCCGGCATAATTAGTTCCCCATTCATCGGCTTCAGTATTTCCCGGCCAATAGCTTAAGCCACCACTAGCGGTTTGAAAATTATTTAACCTATCAATAGCATGTTTTATATTTTCTTCAATTTCTTGTTTTTTGTTAAATGAAAGATCAAAAATATCTTCCATAAATAACTGTGGAAATGCTCCTGAAGTTGTTTGCTCGACGCAGCCGTGAGGATAATGTATTAAATATTCCATCCGTTTGCTGAAATCCATCGGCGGAAGCGTAGAAAACTCTACAGAAGCCGAATTACTTCCTTCAACACCAAAAGTAGTCAAGTCAATTTCTTGGGTTTGCTGATTTTCTAAGGTATAGGTCGTCGATTTTTGCGTAATTGGATTCGGATTTTCTACATCAATTTCCACGAATGTTTTTGCTTTCTCGCCGTTACCCGAAGCATAAATCTGAAAAGTTTGTGGCTGATTGGTCGCGTTGACTTCAAATTCAAAATTTACAATTTGTTCGCCCACCTCGTTAAACAAAATATTTTTGGAAGTTTCCCCAATAGCCTTAAAAGCTTCATCGGCTTTTACCTCCACTTTTACATTTTTCACTTGTTTTTCCATGGCAAAAACCGTCACCGGTAAAGTCACTTTTTCTCCTGGAGAAAGTTTTCTAGGCAAGGAAGCTAATACCATTAAGGGTTTTCTTACAGGAGTTACTTTTTCAGCATTTCCGTAAGCAGAAGTTGAATTATCTCCGGCAACCACCATCGTTTTTACCGAACCAACATAATTTGGCATAAATAGATGATGTGTTTTCGATTCGCCGGCTTTTAAGTGAAATGGACCTAAAAACGTCACCACCGGTTTAAAGCGATCGGCTTTTCTGTTTTTGGCACCAGCTGCAGCATCGCCACCTCCAATTTCATAAATATTATCTACGCTTCCTGAATATGCACCAATCACATCGTCAAAAATATCGAAGGTTTTTACACCTAAAGCTTCGCGAGCATAAAACGCACCGTGAATATCAGGAGTAGTATAGCGCGTTAAATCAAGTAAACCTTCATCGACTACGGCAAGCGTGTAGGTCATTTCCCGACCTTGAGCTTCATTCACTTTTACCGTATAATTTTCTTCCGGTTTTAAAACTTCTGGCATGCTAATTTCCGGATGTAATTTCGTTTTTGGGTTTTCTACCATGAGCGGAATTACTCCATATAATCGAATTGGCAGATCATTTTTGGTTTGAGCGTGCGGTTGCAATAAAGAAATATTCACATAGACATTTGGTGCCATTTCTTTGGTAAGCGGAATCGAAACTTGGGTTTCACCCTTTTGTGTTTCTACCCATTGTTTAGAAAGTACTTCGGTACCATTTTCAATACTAATAAATGCTCTTCCTTTACTGCCGGAAGGGAAGGTGATCACGGCATCTTCACCAACTTTATAGTTTTCTTTATCGGCAGAAAACACTAACATTTTAGAACTTTCTGCATTGGCTCCAGATGGGCGCTTCCACCAATTACGATAGAAATAAACTGTTTTTCCGGTGGCATGCCCCGACGCTTTATCGATAACCCGAATTAAATACCGACCGCCTTGTTGTTCAGGAATATTCAACGTAAATTGGCCTTTTCCATTGGCTCCTGTAGAAACGGTGAAATCTTTAATAGGTCGGTAAGTATTGGTGTTTTCGTAGCGAGAAAGATTATCGCGACCACGACTCCACCACCAACGCCATTCAATCTCAAAGACTTTAACTTCAAGTTCGCGATTACCGGCAATTTCTCCTTGCGCATCTACACTCACCACGTCAAAAACCGTATTTTCATCAGTATAATACGAACCGTAGCGATGAGGTTCTGGAGCGAGTAAGCCTACAAAATAATCGTAGGGAGCTAATTTTTTAGAGAATACATCGATAGAAAAATCGCCACCACCTTCAAAGACTTTGGTTAAAAAAGTTGCTTTGAGCATTCCCGGTGCTTTTTCGTTCAAATCTATTTTTTTACTGAAAGAGGCTTGTCCTTCCGAAGAAAGTTGTGTTTCTAATAGCGGTTGTTCAATTTTATCAAAGCTTCGAACTGGATCGATAAAGTCGTATTGTGAAAATTTATCGAAAGCACTTGAGGTTGAAGTTAACGTGACTTCCATTTCGGCTTTTAGATTTCTTGCCGGAGCACCGTGTAACCACGTAGCACTTAATTTCCCTGCAATAGGTTGATTGGCATCGAGAATTTCATCGTCAAAATCAAGCTTAATTTTTAACCGGTTAGGTTTTACGGTGGCAACTTTTAAGCTTTTAGAAAAGTTAGCACCACCAACGTGAACCGTAGCATTCCAATTTCCGGTAGGATCGGTGTCTTGCGTTGCAATAGGAAAATAATAAAATCCTTTTTTAGCTTGTTGTGGATTCACATTTTCACTTAAAATTTCCTGCTTTACCAATTTGCCACGAGCATCGGTAACTTCTAATTTTATGGGATGATTTTTAGGTAGTGGGTTGGCTTGGTCGTTAAGGACAAAGCTTAAGTGAATGGTGTCTCCAGGACGATGAACGCCACGTTCGGTGTACAAAAATCCTTTTAAGCCTTTTTCAAGAATTTTTCCGGAAACATCAAATTTACTTAGCGAAAGTGCATTTCCGTCATCTAATTTGGCATACGCATAATTCTTTCCTTTGTGCGCAATCGCAAAAGCAGCTTTTTTATCACTATCGATAATCCCAAAACCATCTTTATCTGTAGTTGTTGAAGCGATAAGTTGCTGCTGATAATTATAAATATCAACTGTTACGCCGGGTTCTGCCGTAGCATTTAATAAATTGGTAGTTGCAAAATGGTAGGATCGGTTGCTGCTTTCTTTGACAATAAAACCAAGGTCAGAACCTAATACATTGGTGATGGCAAAACGATTTTCACGATAGTATGAACTGCTGCAAGGATTGTCGCGTTCTTGCCAGTTGTAAGGGGTGTCTCGCCAATCATAAATTTCGTTATCCCAATACTTTTCTTCGCGTTCTTCTTCATCAGTAATATTAGCATTGTAATAGTATTCCTTTTCTTCCGTATCGGTTTCGGTTTGTTCAGTTTGGTTTCCACAGTCAAAAGTGCTGTAGGCCTTTTTAAAGCTAATTTCTACCTGATACATCGCCCCGGGATCGGCTTTGATAAATTCTGAAATATTGAGTGCGTGCGCCTTCCAAGAATTCAACTCAAAATCACTGTTGGTTTTTAGTGAAATGGTTTTTTTCGCGATTCTTCTTCCCACACGACGAATATTATAGGAATCATTCTCTTGCAAGTCGGCATTTTGTAAAAATTGAAGCATATTATCTTCATAAATCTTAATCACGCGAACATCGACGGCCGAAAGGTTGACGCTTTCAAAATAAATAGGTGTTTGTTGAGAATTTGGTAAGATAACACCTTTAGAAACTAGGCGAACCGCCGGTTTGATTTGCTGAAAGGAAACCGTTTCTGAAAAATTCTTTTTTAAGTTAAATCCGTAGCTATTTTTAATTCCTTTAAAAATATCGACTTTTACCGCGCCGGTAATTCGGTTAGAAGGGTAAACGTGCAAAACATTACCATTCACCTCAAAGCGTAGTTTGTTTTGGTTTTCAATACTCACTAAACCTTCAAAGTTTTGATTTTCCTTTAATGGGTCTGAAAAGTTAATCGACACAGAACTTTGCTCACCACGTGACGATCTTAAATCGATAACCGTAAAGTTATTTTGTCCTGGAATGGGGAACGTATTTTTTCCTTCGTTATCAGCTTTTATTGGTTTTCCATCCCAAGAAATTTCTACTTGAGAATCATCAATATGGCGTTGAATGCTATCGATGGTAAAGGAGAAATAATTGGCATCGGCTGCTTCATCCGGCCAAGTGATTTTTAAATTTTTACCGTCTTGTTGGGCTTCGATAATTTTTTTAGCATTTTTTAATTGAATCACATCGGATGCTTCTAAAGTTCCGGTGACGTATTGCCATTCTTTATCGTAAGACTGTAAATTATCGAGGTTAATTTTGAAGTTAGGCTGAATGGTTTTAAAACTAAAAGAAAACGTTTTAAAACCATCTTTTACATCATCATATAATTCATTTAATGCTAATTTTACAGTGTATTCGGTGTCTGGTTTTAAATAATCTTTTGGTTTAAAAAGAAGGGTGGAGCTGTTCTCTATAAGTAACTTTCCTTGGGTAGGAGGGGTTACTTTTACATATTCTGAAGGAATTTCCTGCGTCATTTCAAATTGCTCCAAAGGTTGCGCTAAATCAATACGAATAGGATTGGCAATAGAAGTTCTTCCTTGCGTATGGAAAGAAATATACTCCCGAAACTTAAATAAGTTGTCGGTATTTTCTGAAGTAGAATTTTTGTCTTTACAAGCGGAAATAAGGCATAAGCATAGCAAAGCAAATGCTCGATAAACGTTTTTCATGAAGCAACGAGGTTTGTTGATCTTTAAAGTTAGTAAATATAAAGAACAATTCCACTAGAAAAACTAGCTGGAAACCGTGAAATTTTGAGTTTGTTTATAAAACTTCTTTTCTTAATAAAGTAATGAAACCCTCTGCCAGGTGGGGCGCTTTCATGCCATTTCCAATGCTTTTTTCTTGATCTTTGAAAATTACTTAAGTTTTTCTAACACTTCATTTTTATACGATCGGCTAATGGGAAGCGCTTGGTTGTGAATTTCGATAAATTCGTGGGTGTAGGCTTGAATGTGTTGTAGGTTAATGATAAATGAACGGTGAATTCTTAGAAAAGAATTTTTGGGTAGTTTCTCTTCATATTCTGAAAGGGAATCGCGTGTGATCCAAACTTTTGCAGAAGTATGGAATTTTAAATAATCGCCGGTACTTTCCACATAAAGAAGTTCTGCTAAATCAACTTTTACCATCTTCCTGTCGGCACGAATATAAATGGCTTCGGGAGCTAAATTACTTTCTTTGGGAAATGAAGTTTTTTCAGTTGGATGAAGATCAGTGTATTTTTGAATGGCTTTTAAAAAGCGTTCAAATGAAATGGGTTTAAGCAAATAATCCAATGCTTGTACTTCAAAGCCATCGAGTGCATATTCCCGGTATGCTGTCGTAAAAATCACTTGTGTTGGTTTTTCTAAGGCTTTAGCAAGCGAAATACCTGTAAGCTCCGGCATATTGATATCTAAAAACAACAAATCGATAGATTGTTGTTGAAGCCGTTTAAAAGCTTCCATCCCGTTTTTACAAGTCCCTACCAGTTCTAGGGTATCTATTTTTGCGATATAGCTGCAAATAATTTCTCTCGCCATCGGTTCATCGTCAACCACCAAACAAGTAATTTTCTTTTCCATCGTTTTAAAAGCTGAGTTTTAAATCTACTATAAATTTTTGTTCCTGCTGAAGAATTTTCAATTCGTGTTTTTGTGGGTAAAGTAACTGTAAACGCTTCTGAATATTTTTAATACCAATTCCACTTTGTTGAGTTTCGTTAGCTTGACAAGTATTTTCAATATAGAAATGAAGTTGATGCTTTGTTTCTTCAATCTTAATTTCAACTTGTAAAAAGCCGTTGATGATTTTCCCGTGTTTAAAACTGTTTTCCACAAAAGGCAGAAATAGCATCGGACTGATTTGCCGGTGAGGACTTTCAATTTGCTGGGAGAATTCAACCAAAAGCGTATCCTGAAAACGCATTTGCTCTAACGCAATATAATCTTGAATATGATTTAGTTCTTCTTCTAAACTCACTTTTTCTTTTTGGGTTTGGTAAAGAATGTAGTCTAATAGATTGGAAAGTTTTAAAACCATTTCTGGTGCTTCCTCTTTTTTGGATAATGTAAAACCATAAATAGTATTCAGTGAATTGAACAAAAAATGCGGATGAATTTGCATTTTCAAGGTATCTAATTGCTGCTTTTTTAGTTCTAGTTCAGTAGTTAGAAATTGTTGTTTTAGTTGTTCTTTTTCGTTGGAAGTTTGATATAAGTAAATGATTACTTGAAGTACAATAGCGAATAAGATAATCATTAAAATTCCCAGTAAAATAAATGGTAAAGTTTTAGTGATGGGAGTAATTCCTTCATTTTGAAAATCTTGTAAAAACACCAACGCATATAAGATAGATTGAATACTCAGGTAAGAAGTAATAATAAGTGTATAGCAACTATACAAAGCAAACCAAGCATATTTTTTGAGTATTAAATACTTAGGTATTAAATAATAGGAAAAAACATAAGTGGCAGCCATTGTCACTGGCATTAAAAAGAAGGTGAAGCGATTTACATAAGCTGTGTTGGTGCTTCCGTAGCCCAAAAAATAGGTGAAAAAGAAATAGATCCCCATCCAAAAAATCAGGTGAAGGAGTATTTCTAGAAGTTTTTTTAAGAGTTTATTCCGCTTCATAACCGTCACAATTTCCGCATTTTCAATGAAACTTCCGCGGTTTTGCGACCAATTACATGTATTTTTCTACAGATAACAGAAAAAATGCGGTGTTCAGGAGCTTCTCATAAAATCGGTTAAAACCAAGTAGAAATAGGTTGTCGGTCGATTAAAAATAAATCGGCTTGCAATTGCCTTTAGTTTTGAAATGTGTTTAACTTTAAAACTGAAAATTATGCAAACGTTATCTCTTTATCTTATCCCAAATGTAATTAGTCTTTCACTTACCGATAGATTAAATGAAGGTGGTCCGCTTTTTATGTATACCATACTCTTGGTGTTGCTGGCCATTGTTATATTATTTGTAGCTGAATTAATTCGAAGGAAAAATTTACAGAAAACCATGAGCTTGATAAGTTCTTTAAGTCTTTTTGCTTTGGTATGGGGATTTTTAGGTCAGCTTATCGGTTTAATTTCTGCTTTTGATAGTATTGAAGCGATTGGTGAAAGTTTATCGCCAGCTTTAATTGCCGGTGGACTTAAGGTAGCTTCGTTAGCTCCGGTTTTTGGAATGATTACTTTTTTGATTGGGAGAATTGCCATTATTATATTTACGGTGTTGAAGAAGGAATAGAATAATTGCCAAAATATTCTCTTTAAAAAAGCTTTGAACTTTTCTTCTTATTAAGAATGAATGCAGTTCAGTAATTAAAAATTCCCCTCTTTTAAAAGGAGAGGGATTTTTTGCGTGTATTTTAATAGTCCACACGTTATCTAAATCATTTGCTCTAAATATTCTTGGTTGGTTATGGGTATTTTAATTTGTTTTGATTGTTTATCGTAATAATGATGGAGATCCTCCTTTTTATTAATTATTAAAATCTTAATTAATTTATAAAATTTTAATAATCAATTCATTATGGGTATATTTAAGTTATATTTGAAATAGTTAACTTCAATAATTATAAAATTTAATTTTATGAAAAATCACTACTTAATAGTAAGCTTGTTGACCATTTTTTTGTTTTCTTGTAATAAAGATGATAACGACTTTCAAAGCACGAAAAATATTACCAATACCAATTTAAAAGGAGCAGTTCAAAAAGGGCCGTTTATAAATGGTACTTCCATTGATGTTTTTGAACTTGATAATAATTTATCCCCAACGGGAAATGTTTACACTTCTCAAATTCTAGATAATTCTGGATTATTTGAGTTATCAAATATATCGCTATATGAGAAATATGCCGAGCTTAGGGCTAATGGGTATTACTTCAACGAAGTTACAGGAGCCAACTCTAGTGCCCCTATTATCTTATCTACATTAACCAATGTTGCCGATAAAACGACTTCTAATATTAATATCCTATCGCATTTGGCAAAAAATAGAGTAAAATATTTAATGGAGTCTGAAAATCTTTCTTATCTAGATGCACAATTACAAGCTAGGGAAGAAATACTATCTATCTTTTCTATGGAGAAACCTGATATAGCTGATTTTGATTTATTGGATATTACGGTAAGCGGAGATGATAATGCTATTTTGTTGGCCATTTCTGTAATTACACAAGGATATAGAACAGAATCGGAATTAAGTGATTTACTAGCTAACATAAGTACCGATATCACAGAAGATGGTAGCCTTGATGATTCAAATACTCAAAGCTTGCTTATTAATGATGCAAGACTTTTTGATTTAGCGGAACTTAGAAATAACGTTGAAAATCGTTATCAAGACTTAGGAATGAGTGTGACTATTCCAGATTTTGAAACCTACGTGAATACTTTCGTCGATAGTACTTCTTATACCTATACCAATTATATTGATTATCCTGAATATTCAGATTATGGTGAAAATGTTCTTTTTTCAGATAAAGAAGTTTTCAGTTCTAATCAGCTTAGCTTGGCAGCTGAATTACCAAGAGGAACCTCTTTAAAAATAGTAATTAAAAATGGACAATGGTCTTATGTACAATTACCTAATGCACCGATCAATTGGAAAGCATCCAATTATGATAACGTAAATGAAACTCAAACATTTACAGTACAAGAGAGCGGAAAAGCTAGTGATTTGATAATAAGTTTTCAATCAGGAAATCATGTGATAGAATACTATGAAAATGGTGCACAGACTCCTACACGTATCAAAAATATTGAAATCTAATTAAAATACCTCTTCATCATTTTAGTAGTAGCTACATAAATGAATAACTTTTTTGGCTCATACTTTTAATAAAGGTGGAAATATATAATCGTTATTGAAAAAGCATTGAAATGAACAAGATATAGCTTTAAATTTTTTAACTTTAAGAGCTTAAAAAACTAAAATTATGGCTATTCAAAAACCGTTTAATCTGAATAAGTGGATTGAAGAAAATAGAGATACCCTCAAACCACCGGTAGGAAATAAAAATTTATATAAAGACGCCGGCGATTATATTGTAATGATTGTGGCCGGACCCAACGCCAGAAAGGATTATCATTATAATGAAACCGAAGAATTGTTTTATCAGTTAGAAGGCGAAATAGAAGTACATATTCAAGAAGATGGAGAGAAGAAAACGATGAAACTAGGCGCTGGAGATATGTATTTACATCCGGCAAAAGTGCCTCATTCTCCCGGTCGCAAGGAAGGCTCTATTGGCTTGGTAATTGAGCGAAAGCGAGCTCACCTAGAAGCAAAAGATGGTTTACTATGGTTTTGCGACAATTGTAACCATAAATTGTATGAAGTTTATTTTCCATTACATGATATTGAAAAAGACTTTTTAAAACACTTTAAACATTTTTACGGAAGCGAAGACTTACGCACTTGTGATAATTGCGGAGAAGTAATGCCAGTGGATAAACGCTTTGTAGCCGACGAATAAATAATTCTCAATTTTTAGCTGTCGTGTAATAACTTCAAGCTCGTCAATTCCCGTAAAAACCTGTTAAGATTTTTGTATAGAAAATGGGCTTGAAGTTAAAGTTTGTTGCCGGATGCATGTGACATCGTTTCAGTGCACAAAATCACTTGAACGGAGTAATTTTTAATTTCTTAATATACTATGGATTGTTATTTTTAGTAGAAGATGATCTTTCTTTTTTTGCTAAAAAATCGACATACTGTTCGTATTTTCTCTTTTCCTCGTCAGAAGATTTCTCTAAGTAAGTAATCATTTCTTCAAGCAAATGGGAAAGTGAATAAATAGTGTTTCTTTTTCTGTTATTTAGTTTAAGTAAATAAGAAAGTAGATAGAAAATAGCTGCTATTGCAAGAAACAAAAATCTTAAATACCTAAAAATAATAACAATCCCTTTTTTTTCTGAAGAAGAAAGTGGTCCTTCATATTCTTCAATAAGTAAAATAAACTCGCCTGGTAAAAAGCAAAAAACAGTAATAACTAAGGAGCATATGGAAAGTAGGAGGAAAGCTATTTTAAGTAAATTAAATGTTACATTTTTAGAAAACTTTATAGCTATATTTTCCTTTATCTTACTATAAGCCTGCTGAAATTGTCTTATCCTTACGTTGGTTTCTTGTATTTTGAAGAGTTTATATTGCCTAAGCTCTTCATCAATTTTACTCGGCATAATGGAATAAAGAATTAAAGGTTAGATGATAACAAAAATACTTAATTCTATTTTAAGAAGATTGAATTTTTTGTTTAACAATAACTTTTAGTATAATCTAGCTAATTTCGGATTTAAATTTTTAACTGATAAGTTGAAGTTTGTATCGAGATAGGGTTTCCCATTTACTTCTTGATACAATTTATAGTTTCTCGAAATCATTCGAAATAAGACTTCAACAGATTTATAATGACAAAACTGAACTCGTCATCCTTGACTTGATCCAGTATCTCATCACTCTTATGCGATTTAGAAACGACCCACGCTAACCTTACCGGCGAACATATAAATTATTGCGAATTACGGCTCATCAAAATATTACAAGCTGTTCTTATAGCTCTAATTTTAAATCTTTAAAAATTTCTTTGAACATTTCGCCTGGGTCAATATCAATTGCTAAAGCAATTAAATACAATTCATCAGCTCTTAGTTTGGTAGATTCATTTGAACTTAACTGAGATAGCCTTGCCTGACTAATTCCTGTTCTTCTTGAAACCATTGCTCTATTAACTGATTTTCTTGTTAAGTATAGCCCTAATGAAGTCATAAACCTTTCGAATTTGTAGAGATAAATTTAATTCTTAGAAATAAAACTATAGAAAGTCTATATTTTTATTTTATATTTTTATAGACTTTAGATATATTTGTTTAGAAAGTCTAAAGAATTATTATCGATACTTATATATTATGAGAAAAAGATATACTAAAGCCGATTTAGAAGAGATTGTTTATAGACAATTAGAGAACTTAAACGCAATGCACGATTTATTGGAAATTATGAAATTCCAAAACGATTTAATTCAAAACATCAATCAGACATTAAGGGAAGAAATAGGTCAATTTAAAGAGAAGCAATTTATGTATCCAAAAAGAAGGTCAAAACCATAAAATATGAGTAAGTTTATTCCAAAATTGCTATCAACAATTAAATTTATAATTGATAAGTTGAAATTTGTATCGAGATAGGGTTTCCATTTACTTCTTGATACAATTTCTAGTTTCTCGAAATCATTCGAAATAAGACTTCAATAGATGTAATGACAAAACTGAACTCGTCATCAAGTATAAAGCCTGTCTAAGGTCGTATAGTTTAGATTTAGAATGAACACATTTTACAAAGTCTAATAGCATTAGCGGTCTATATTCTCTAACTACTAGAATCACGTCATTCCCTTAATATCATTACTCCAAGTCGGGTAGGCAAAAATCATCGCTTTTAGGTCGTGGCAGGAAAGACCGCCACACATTGCCATTACAAACATATTAATCATTTCTCCGGCATCTGGACCTACCAGATGAGCGCCGAGAACTTTTTCGGTTTCTTTGTCTTTAATCACTTTAAACGCATAGTACTGATTGGCAATACGCTTAGAATTGAACCAGCTGGGTACCGATTTATGCTTTACTACATAATCAAATCCTCTTTCTTTAGCTTGTTGTTCTGAAAGTCCTACGGAGGCCACGTTGGGCAGTGTAAACACTACAGAAGGTTGCGGTGGATAATGCGCTTCGGTTTTATTATATTTCCCTAAAAGGTTCGCTGAAACCACCCGCGATTCCTGGGAAGAAAGTGGTGTAAGCGGTAATCCTTCACTATCGGAAACATCTCCGCAAGCATAAACACTTGGATTGCTGGTGTTTTGTAGATGCTCATTTACGGTAATTCCTTTATTGGTAAAAGCTACGTTCCCTTTTTCTAATTCTAATTCGTCAATGGAAGGGACACGTCCGGCAGTATTAAAAATCAGTTCTGCTTTTGCAGAAATTTCTTCTCCGTTTTTCGTTTCTGCAG
>CETS01063472.1_pt1 | contig 61102 bp, 56 predicted proteins | sample 356391 | NCBI WGS metagenome assembly CETS01 (sample SAMEA2622673, study PRJEB7988) | marine metagenome | isolation source: saline water (ENVO:00002010), including
TGCGTAAGAACGGGATTGTCAATCAAGGAGCCGCAATCGGCCTGATTTTATTTTTAACCGGATGTAGCGGAAATGACGAGGCAAACGAGGCCACTCCGTCTACTGCAGCGATTGAAGCACCTATCATCTGGCAGACAGGTGAACTCGAAGAAAATCTTTCAGCCTTTGCGGTAGCTAACGAAGGTAGCGCTGAATTCCTTGTCGGATTCGAAAATGGCGGCCTTCAACTCATCGACTTTGATGGCGCGCCAGTTTCTGAACCCGGCCCTTACAGAACGGGAAGCCTCGGATCAGGGACGCTGGCAACAATTCAGGGGGCAGACCTTGTTCTGTTTCCTGGCGCATCCCGTAATGCCGACAACCTGGTGCTCTTCGTGTACGGAGACGGGCTACAGGCGCCGATTGAGATTGGACTTGATGCAGAGGTGGCCGGAACCATTCAGGGCACCTGTGCGAGCCCTGCAGACTATGACGGAGCAATCCTTAATGTTGCCTACTGGACCGATCTGGACAGCTCAACACTTATCCGCGGCCGCGTGCGCGCCGAGGGCGAGAACCTGATCTACGAACCGATCGACCGGATTGGCTTTGAGAAATATCTGACAAGCTGCGACCTCGTTGCAGGTGCGGTCGTCGCGGGAGGCGGCTTCGGCCTCGAGATCCGCGATGCTGAAAATACACCAATCTCTATCGCGCTCACGGATGTTCCCGTGAAAGCCAGCGGGATCATGGAAGGCGACGTCATTCAGGTCGCTGCCAGCCTGTCGGGAGGCGATGTCGTGATCGCTGATAGTACAGGCGCCTCAGCGGAAGTCTTTTTCCGTGCGGGCCTATCCTCTGAAACTCCAGAAACGGTTGGCCACCTTGTACTCAGTGACCTCGGGACCGAAGACAGCTTCCCGAACGGGTTTCTTGCCGTTGAAAGCCAGAATTCGGCTGGCCCGCCTCAGCTCATCTTCGTTGATCGTGTCGATTTGTTCGATCAATTGGCGGCCGAAACTGAGTAGCGCGCTCGAAAGACCGTCCTGATCGCGGCAATAAGAACGATCACGCCGAGTCCCTGATGGACCAGAGCCAGCGAAAGCGGTGCTGCGTTCATCAGGGTCAGAATTCCCCACAAGACCTGTGCACCAATCGCCGCCAACAAGAAATTGGTGCCGTATACGTTTGATCGCTCGCGTCCCACAAAAGCGACAACAACAGCCAAAATCGTAATCAGATAGGCAATGATCCGGTGATTGAACTGCGCCGTTGCGTGGTTCTCGAATATATTTCGGATACCAAGTTCCGAGGCCCAATAGCCCTGAGGCACAAACTCGCCCGCCATCATCGGCCAGTCTGTGTAAGTGCGGCCGGCATCAAGACCCGCGACCAGAGCACCGGATGCCATTTGCAGAAAAATGAGAACCGCCAACACGACCGGTAGAGCTGGAAGCGGTACTCTGGAGACGATTTTCGATCGCTGTCCAAGCTGCATCCAGTACCAGGCGATAAACCCGATAATCAAAAGCGCCAGACAGAAGTGTGTCATCAGTCGGTATGGCGCGACATCGACGCGCGACGTTTCACCGATACCGCTTGCAACCATCCACCAACCGATCGCGCCCTGAAGGCCACCGAGCACAATCAGAAAACCGAATCGAAAGGCCCAGCCATCTTTCAACCATCCGCGCATCATGAAAATGACAAATCCGATCACGGCCACGAGCCCAATGAGCCGACCAAGAAGTCTGTGCCCCCATTCCCACCAATAAATGTACTGGAACTCTGCCATATTCATTGAAGCGTTTTGCAGCTGAAACTCGGCCGTCTGTTTGTAGAGGTCGAAGAGCTTAGTCCATTCGGTCGAAGACATCGGGGGCAAGGCGCCTGAAATCGGCTTCCATTCAGTAATTGAAAGACCTGAATCGGTGAGACGGGTCGCCCCGCCAACAAGGATCATCGCGTAAACCAGCAAACCGATGAGAATGAGCCAGCGGCGCATCCATAAACGAGCGGGCTTGGAAATGTTACGAGACGGTGACTGGATGTCTTGGGGCATGCGTTCTAAATGCAGCTCCAGAAGAATTTGGCAAGCCGAACCGGAGCCCCTGCGGCTTTCTGTCAGGAGAGACAATGCGCAAGTTTATCGCCATGCTGATCATCATCGCATTTCTTGCAGCCTATATCGGAGTGGCTGCTACGGTCGGCAGCATGCTTGTCGATGCGCCGCGATGGGTTCAGCTGATCTATTTTGCTGTGGCCGGTATTGCCTGGGCTTTCCCTCTCAAGCCGTTGTTTGACTGGCTTGGCAAGAAAGAGAAATCCCAGTCCTGACAGTCACGCTTTGCCGTCTGACTTTTTCTCTTTCGAAGACGAATCCTCAATGACCTCCTCCGGCATCACTTCCGGATCCGGAAGGTCTGACTTTGGGTCTTCAGAAGGTGTCGAATCATCAGAGGGCTCAACTTTTCCATCGCTGGTCTCAGGCAGCACTTCAGGAGATGGAATCGCATCTTCTGTAACGACAGTCGCTTTGCGCGGAGACTGATCATAACTCGCATCCAGAGCTGCGAGATTGCAGAGGATAGTTTCACCTCCCACAACCGTCATGCCTGGTTTTAGAGATAGTGAAGCTGCGCCTGGAACAAAGACATCACACCAGCCACCCAGACGACGTACGCCAATCTTGCGCCCGGCCCGAACGCCGTCTCCAGTTTCGAGTTCGATATCGAGACGTGGCCCAAGACCCCCTGTGGCGACCCTGAGACCAACTGCGTGCTTTTCATCCGTCGTCAGAAGGAACGCTTCCTTCAGGTCAGAATCGTCTGGATCTCGGGCCAGTGAGGATGGCGCACCCGGCTCAACAAGAAAGCTATCGACTTTACCCGTCATTGCCGCTCGTATGCCGTTCACTGAAAATGGCGATGACGAAATACGAATGCGCTGAACTTCCAAAGTATCCCATCGGAGCTCTCGTGGCGGCGAAACAGGGGAAATGCTTTCGACCACACCATCACACGGCGCCAGAACGATGTCCTCTCCCTCAGGTGAGGTTCGATCCGCATCGCGAGAAGCAAACAAAATGGCGAAGAAAATCAGGATAACGATAAAGGACAGTATCCAGTGAAGCCCTCCGAGGATGATGGCCAGAACAAGGGCCAGAGCGCCAAAGCCAAGCCCTTCCAGATCGAATTCTGCGCGATACCATGGAAGCCTGGTCGAAAAACTTTTTTTGGCCATGCTGGTTTTCACTCCTCAATCGAGACTGTCTGACGATCTTCATCGCCCTGCGAACTCTGCGTTTTCCACATATCAGCATATAGACCGTTTTGCGATAGAAGTGCCTCATGAGAGCCGGATTCCTCAATGCGACCCTCATTCAGCACAATAATCTGATCTGCGTTTCGGATAGTGGACAGTCTATGTGCAACCGTAAGGGTTGTGCGGCCTTTAGATGCCTCGGAGATCGCCGCCTGCACGCGCGCTTCTGTCTGACTATCAAGCGCTGAAGTCGCCTCATCAAGGACGAGAATGCCGGGGTCCTTCAGAATCACCCGCGCGAGGCCTACTCGTTGTTTCTCGCCACCTGATAGTTTCAGGCCGCGTTCGCCAACTCGCGTGTTCCATCCATCTGGCAAGCTTTCAATGAACTCCAAGAGCTGAGCACGCTGGGCTGCGGCTTCAAGCTCTGCCTGAGTGGCTTCGGGATGTCCGTAAAGGATATTCTCTCGAATGGTGTCGTTGAATAAGACCACATCCTGCGGAACGATCCCGAGCTCCCGGCGCAGGCTTGATTGAGAGAGGTCTCTGACATCCTGTCCATCGATCCGGATCGCGCCGTCTTCGACATCAAAGAAACGAAATAGCAGACGCAGGAGTGTGGACTTTCCGGATCCAGATGGGCCAACGATCGCAAGATGGCGGCCGGGTTCAATTTCGAACGAGACGTCTTTCAGCCCCTGAAACCGCCCATCGTGACTAAAGCTGACATTTTCAAACGTCACGGCGCCTTCTGCAGCTTTGAGTGGCCTGGCATCCGGCCGGTCATCGACTTCTGGCACCATGGCCATCAGCCCAAACACTTTCTCAAGATCGACGACTCCCTGTCGGATTTCTCGCCATCCCCACCCCAGTATGTTGAGGGGCCGATATAGATTGAGAAGCATGGCAAATACCGCAGCGAGCGCGCCAACCTCGAGATTGCCCAATGCGACCTGCCAACCTGTCCAGCCCAACATCGCAAGCAGACCGAGGTTCATGATCAGCTCCTGGCCATTATTTAGCAAAGCCAGGGACCGGATCGTTTCATTATAGCGCTGGTTATACGATTGGAATGCTATGTCGAACCGGCCAGTTTCCCGCTCCTCAGCCGCAAAAGCCTTCACCGTTTCAAAATTGGTGAGACTATCCATAGATCGCGCTCTCAATTCCGTATCCGCGGTATTAAGCGTACGTCGCTGTTGCGCGCGCCATTCAGTCACGATGAGGGTAAAACCGATATAGACCGCAATCGTAGCAATGGCGATCAGTGAGAGCACTGGCGAATAGGTAACAGCCAGAACAATCGCAGCAAGCGCCAGTTCGATCAGCGTGGGGCCTATATTAAACACCAGGAAACGTAGAATGACGTCCATGGCTCCAGATCCCCGTTCAATAATCCGGTTTAACGCCCCTGAGCGTCGGGTCTGGTGAAAGCCGAGCGACAGCTTTTGTGCTTTGCCAAACGCCTCGACGGACAAATGTCGCTTGGCGTCCTGACTAACCGGCGCAAACATGGCGTCTCGAATTTGCGGGAACGCGGTTGAAATATATCTGATGCCCACAAATAGTCCGAGTGCCAAGAACAGCGGCGTCATCGATTCGCCCGGCTGATGCTGAGTCGCTTTTGTGATTGCATCTCCAAGGTAAAGTGGAGCGGCAACACTCAGGAATTTCGATCCTACCGTCAGCGCCAGTGCGATAATCATCCGCACGCGCCAACGCTGCAAAGAGGGATGAGCCAGAACGCTACCAACGCGATAGAGTGCTCGAGGGATACCACCTTCTGCTGACTCGATGGCATCCTGGTCTGTCGGTGAAAGAGATTTCATGCTTGTCAGATAGGAAGAATGTCACATTCTTGCCAGTGATAGAAAATTGTTCATCGCGTCGGCCTCAATCTGATGCCCGGCGCAGAATTCGGAAGAGAGTTATGAAGTCGATTTGTCTGTATTGCGGTTCGTCAAACGATGTGGAGCCGAAATACCTCGACCTTGCACAGCGCCTTGGCGCCACGCTTGCTGATCGTGGCTACCGCCTCGTCTATGGCGGAGGAAGCGTTGGCCTGATGGGTGCTGCGGCGACGGCGGCTCACAATGCTGGAGGCGCTGTCCTCGGCGTCATGCCGCGCTTCCTTCTTAGCAAGGAGCGCATCTTCGATTCTGTTGAGCACAGGATTGTCGATACCATGCATGAGCGCAAACAGATGATGTATGACGAAAGCGACGCTTTTATTGTTCTTCCGGGCGGCATTGGAACGCTCGAAGAAGCGGTTGAGATGCTCTCATGGGCCCGCCTCGGCCTTCACAGTAAGCCCATGGCTTTTCTGGATGAAGGCGAGTTCTGGGATCCATTTTTCGAGCTCATGGACCATATCGTCGGCGGGAAATTTACGCCCGCCGAGTTTCTTGACCTCTTTGCTCACGCGAAAAGCCCGGAGGAGGCAATTCAGGCGCTCATATCCAGATCAAAGCAAATGTGACGTGCCTGCTATTCTGAGAGACGCTGACGGCAGCGTTCTTCACCCAGCAGGACCATAACGCGGTTCATTTCCGGGCCGCGTTCTTCTCCTGTCAGAGCTTTCCTCAGTGGCATGAACAGACCGCGTCCTTTGCGTCCCGATTTCGCTTTCAGTTCGTTGGTCCACTGACTCCAGCTGTCGAGGTCATAAGGTCCTTCAGGCAGCTCAGCGAGCGCCAAAGCGATGTATTCCCTGTCCTCATCACCGGCGTACGGCGTTTCGATCGAACCAAAGAGGATGTTTGACCAACCCCGTGCTTCCGGAAAGACAGCGATATTGCCCTTGATCGTCTCCCAGAATAATTCAGCGTCCACATCGTGCGGAACAAGGTTTGCCCCCCTCAGGCGCTCCACAGCTTCCGCCGCGGGCATTTCCATGAGGAGTGCCGCATTGAGTTTCATCAGTTCGGCATCATCAAAGCGCGCCGGTGCCCGCCCGATCTTTTCGAATGAAAATTCGGAGCTGAGTTGATCCAGAGACTCCTTGATCTCGACATTGTCACTCGTACCGATTTTCGCGAGCAGGCTTGCAATGGCCATTGGCTCAACGCCTTGCCGGCTGAGCTGCTCAATTGAAAGGGAGCCAAGCCGCTTTGACAGCCCCTGCCCGTCCGCGCCGATGAGCAGAGGTGTGTGCGCCATATCCGGCGCACTCCCGCCAAGAGCATGGAAAATCTCGATCTGCGCGCCAGAATTGGTAACGTGGTCTTCGCCGCGCACGACGTGGGTAATGTTGTATTCGATGTCATCGACAACGCTCGGGAGCGTGTAGAGATAGCTGCCATCTTCACGCACCAGAATTGGATCTGACACCGATGAAGTATCAATGCTTTGACTTCCGCGAACATGGTCATCCCACTCGACGCGATCCCCGGAGAGCTTAAATCGCCAGTGTGGGCGGCGTCCTTCAGCCTCAAGCTTTGATTTTTCTTCATCAGTCAGAGACAGGCCTGCTCGGTCGTAGACCGGCGGGCGTCCACGGCTCAGCGCGATCTTGCGTTTGCGCTCAAGTTCTTCAGGGGTCTCATAGCACGCATAGAGCAGACCTTTTTCTTTCAGCTCCGCCACCGCAGCATCATACTTATCAAAACGGTCGGACTGGTTGAACGTCTCATCCCATTCAAGCCCCAGCCAGGTGAGATCCGCTTTCAGGCCGTCTTCATATGCCTTTGTAGAGCGCTCAACATCCGTATCATCGATACGAAGCAGGAATTTACCACCCTGCCCCTTCGCGAAAAGCCAGTTGATCAGTGCAGTACGCACGTTTCCGACATGAAGGCGGCCAGTTGGAGATGGCGCAAAGCGAACGACAGGTGAGGACATAGCTTCTATTCGGCAGTTAGGGGTTTCAGTTTCGCGTTCAGATGCGCGAGGTTTGGTTGGATAAGGCCCATGAGTGCGCTCGCCAAGAGGGAAAATCCACCCATGAAAGCGAGCTGATGGCTAAATGACACACCCAGATCGATCAGAAAGCCTGTCAGGAAGGGGGAAGCGGCGGTCGATGCAACCATGGCCGCATAAGCGAGCGCCCTGATTTCACCGAGATATTTCGCCCCGAACAACTCAGGCCACAGCGCACCCAGAAGCGCCGCAGCGCCTCCCGCTGTCATACCAAGCCCGCTATAAAGAACCGGTATCATCGCCTCAGAAGGCAGAAAACCTGGAATGAAAAGCGCCAGAGAAAGCGGCAGCAGGTAGAACGGCAATATCTGACGCGCCTTAAAGCGATCAATCGCCCAGCCGGTCACAAGACTCGACACGACCTGCGCAACGGCAAAAAACAGCATGGAGCTCACCATCACGACAGGTGACCACCCCGTGATTTCTGCCAGATGTTGCTGGTGAAAGAAAAACGCTGTCACCATAAAAGGCGGACACAGCGTGGCCAGTAGAAGCGCATAAAACTCAGGACGCCGTGAGACCTGTTTGCGTGTCCAGTCCAGCACAACTTCGACGTCCACATCTATCCCGTCGGAGGCTTTTGCGACCTGGTCAGGCACACGATCAATCCGAAGCAACAGTGCGACCAGAGGAAATGCAATAAGCAGCAGCACCACCGCCCCACCCGCCCAGAGAACGCTAAAGCCCAGACCGGCAATCACGAAAGCAGCAATGCCAGGCATAACGGCCTCTGAGATCGGAAATCCGAGCCCAACGATACTGACCGCCTTGCCACGATTGTTGAGGAACCATTTGCCAGCCGAGGTCATTGCGACATGCCCGCAAAAACCCTGTCCGAATAGTCTCAAGCCAAAAATAGAAATCACCAGAATAAACAGGGAGTAGACGGAAAACGCCATTGCGAAGCACGCGAGTGCCAGTCCGAAAATTGTTACAGCAGCAGCCCGTCGTGAGGACCACCGGTCCGCCAGGTAGCCGAACTGAGAGACGCAAACTGCGCTGGCAAGTGTCGAAATCGAATAAGCCAGTCCGAATTGCATGTGCGACAAACCGAGCGCGGACCGAATGGTCTCATTCGACAGCGAAATAAAATAGGTCTGTCCGAAGCCCGAAAAGAAACAGAGAAATAAACCCGCCAGAAGCCATCTGGCGTTAGCGGCGACGAATTTAAGCATCACGCCAACGGTTTGTAATCGGGTAGCGTCGGTCACGGCCAAAATTCCGGACACCAATCTTAGGTCCCGGCGCAGACTGGCGGCGCTTATATTCGGCAATGTAAAGCAGGTGCTCGATCCGCTTCACGGTTTCGCGCGCGTGACCACGTTCAATAATCCGTTCTACCGACATCTCATAGTCGACGAGACAACGCAGGATATCATCCAGGTCTTCATACTCTGGAAGACTGTCCTGGTCGGTTTGCCCCTCACGCAATTCTGCGGACGGTGGCTTGGAGATGATTCTCTTGGGAATGACCTCCCCCTGCGGCCCTCGCAATCCGGCTGTAAAGCCTGAATTTCGCCACGCAGATAACTGAAAGACTTCAGTTTTATAGTAATCTTTGAGCGGATTGTAGCCGCCACACATATCGCCATACAGCGTCGCATAACCCACGGCCATTTCAGACTTGTTGCCGGTTGTGACGACCATCTGCCCGAACTTGTTGGAGAGCGCCATCAACGTCACGCCGCGAAGTCTCGACTGGATATTTTCCTCTGTCGTGTCTTCAGACTGATTTTCGAATTGCTCTGCTAACATCTGATCGAGCGCATCAACTCCAGGTGCGATCGATACACTGTCATAGCGGACGCCCAGCGCCTCTGCACAGGCTTTGGCGTCCTCAAGGCTATCCTGGCTGGTGTATTTCGATGGCATCATCACACACCAGACTTTGTCCGCACCAAGGGCGTCGACAGCAATAGCTGCGGTGAGCGCGGAATCGATACCGCCTGACAAACCGATGATGACACCAGGAAATCTGTTTTTCTCGACATAGTCTCGAAGCGCAATGACGGAGGCTAAATAGTCAGCCGCCAGACCAGACCGCGGGGCTTCGCCAGTTTCAAACTCAAATGCTCCGACCTCAGCATCAAATCCAACCGTTTTTATTCCGGTCTGGAAATCGCCAATCAGCCATTGGTGTCGTGTCTTGGCCGTCCAAGCATAGGACGCGCCATCAAAAACCAACTCATCCTGTGCTCCGGCCTGATTGATGAAGAGATAAGGGAGGTCCTCTCCCTCCCACGCTGAAAACGCCGTCATCCGCTCCTGATGAATCGTACGCCGCCATGGAGATGCATTGATGGCGAGTAAAAGCTGTGCGCCTTCTGCTCGTATTTGCTGAGGCAAGGTGGTGAACCAGATGTCTTCGCAAATGGCGACACCGATTTTTACGTCATTGAGCTCAAAGCAATGCGAACCGAGTTCGCCAGACTGAAAGACACGACTATCATCGAAAACGCCGTAGTCGGGCAATTCGTGCTTATCCCAGTGCTGGCGATCAGTGTCTGAGCGCAATAGCACCGTACTGTTGAAAACATGATCGCCTCGGTGAACGGGAGCACCGATCAAGATGGCTGGATCCGAGGCAGACAATCCCTCTTCAAGAGCTATCAATGCATCTTCACAGGCTTCAGCTACGCGCGGCTTCAGAACCAGATCTTCTGGCGGATAGCCGAGAAGAAATAGCTCGGGAAAGACGAGCAGGTCTGCTTTGTCTTTACGCGCCTGTTCCAGAGCATGCTTTGCAAGCTCCAAATTGCCGGAAATATCTCCAACAATGGGATTGAGCTGAGCGACGGTGATCTTCAAAGGAGTTGCCATGCCGCCCCATTACACGCTGATTCAGAAAGAACAAAGCGTCAGGAGAGCGCTTTTGCTTCTGCTGCCTCTGCCATAGCCACAGCACGTACAGCGCCGTGCCCAGGAACGGGTGAACTCTGATGGCCCTGACAAGATCTGAAGAAGCTCTCATCTGCAGCGCCCAGCGGGTCCGGCAATGATGCAGATACGTCGACCTGAATATCAAAAGGCGTCGTGTTGACGACTTCGCGCGTCAGAAAATTCACGCTGATCTCGCCCGACTCATAAACCACCCGCATGGAGCGTTCTCGCGCTTTAGCTGCCCGGCTCGCCTTGAGAACAGCTTTTGCGCCGCTTGAATAGGTGAACTCTGCGGAGGCCTCGTCCAGATGATCTGTGTGGATTTTCCGGCCAGCGGCCGAGACGTCCTGAAACTGTCCGTCGATCAGGCAGCCTGCAAGATCAAGATCGTGAATCATCAAATCCCAGATGACAGAAACATCTCCCGCACGCCCCTCAGGCGATGGCGGCGAATATCTGACCGACTCCAGGCTTAGCGGTGGCTCCTCAATCCGAAACATGCCCATTGCCTTTGCAACGAAGCGTTCCTGGTGGCCGACCTGCAGGATCAGTCCGTTTGAAACAGCAGTCCCGGCGAGCTTTCTCGCTTCTACCTCATGAAGCGCCAGAGGCTTTTCGACCAATACATGGCGATTGGCATTCAGCGCTGCCTCTACGAGTTCGGCATGATAGGTGGCTGGAACAGCGACAATAATCGCGTCGCTTCGCTCGAGCAGTTCGGAATAATCTGTAAAACTTTCCACGCCGAATGGCTCAACTGCTTTCGCGCCGCGAGCCGCATCCACATCGAAAATGCCGGATAGCTCGGTCGAGGCAGACGCTGCAGCTTTTTGCGCGTGATAGGTTCCAAACACGCCGGCGCCGGCGACTCCGACCTTGAGTTTTGACACTATGCGCTCCTGTTAGGCTGGAAAGGGGTGAGCCTCTAACAACTCCGACTGGGTTCAACCAATCAAAGACTATTGCAGTTTCCTACACAGGTATGAGTGCTGAAGGAAACGCGAGAATTTCCGCTGATTGCCGCCTCAAACTGGCGGACCAGGATGTTTCCCTCTCGGGTTGCAGAATGCTTCGTCTCTATTTTGCCCAGGCCAGCAATCTTTAGACAGTAGGGTTCGGCAGACATGCTGTTTTTTCGTCTCAGCGTACGAAAGAAATGATTCGATCTCGGATTTTCGGCTATCAAACTTCAACCGAGACGTGCCTCAGACCCGAAAAATCACTAAAATCGCTGTGGAGAACCCGGGTTTCTGCAGAAATCGCCCGGTTTTACGCGGTTTTCCCGTGCAATTCCTTTGACGAATCTGACTTGCTACTCAATACATGTTGTCAGCGTTTCGTTGAGGAGAACCAAATGAACAAATCAGATCTTTCCAAAGCCGTTGCCGAGAAATGCGACACAACGCCGAAAAATGCAGTTGCAGTTCTTGATGCCGCATTCGACGTGATTGCTGAGGCGCTCAAATCAAAAGACTCAGTCACGATTGCTGGCTTCGGCACATTCGCGACGAAAGAGCGTGCTGCTCGTGAAGGCATCAACCCTTCTACACGTGAGAAGATTCAGATCCCGGCTAAAACGGTTGTGAACTTCAAACCAGCAAAGCCGCTCCGCGAGCTTTAATTCCATTCCGGAATTAGAAACGCCAAACGGCTGAGGATTACTCCTCAGCCGTTTTTGATTCCGGAAGCCGTCGCGCAAACTTTTCAAGCACGATCAGTTGCAAGATCGATGCGATGACTGATGCTATTAGAACAGCCTCCAGCATGCCTTGCACGCCTCGCCCCATTCCCACTCCGAAGACGTAAGCCAGCGGAACCATCACGAACATATAGCTGCCAATATGAATGCCTGCAGGGAGCCAGGCGAGGCCTCGCGCGCGAGAGGCAAGCGCAGCAACATTCTGAAGGCCGTCAAAAATCAGAATGAAGGCTGCGAACGTCACCAGACTAGCCAACATCGGATGAAGCAGAACACCCCCTACTTCTGCATCTCTCTGCACAAACACCAGCGCAATCAGATCATGGGCCATCAGCAACCCGACAGCTGCTGTTACACCGACCATGATGCAGGTCACGACACCGAGGCGTGACGCGTTAACGACGCCGTCCGGATCAGATCTGCCGTACCGCTCCGCTACTCGAACGCTTGTTGCCGTTCCCAAACCCAGAAACAGCATGAACACAAACCCGATCACCTGGAAGACCATGCCGTACAGCGTCGCAGCAACAACGCTGATCCATCCAGCCACCACATGCGTGAAGTTAAAGGAACCGAATTCCGCGACATTGCTGATGACCATGCCCGTTCCAACCTTAAACTGTCGCGAGAACTCACCGGGTGGTGCCGGAGCAGATGGCTTGAAGGCTGGCGTTGCGATGAAAGCCACAGCGAGAAAAACTAGGAACATGCACCAGCTGGTTCCCGCCGTCGCCATGGCTACGCCAGTTGCCCCCATTTTTGGGAAGCCAAACCAGCCAGCGACAAAAACAAGATCGAATGCGATGTTGAAGGCAACGCCGCAATACATCACGACGGCGACAAATGTCGGTCGGCGCAGAGCTTCCAGATAGAAACCAATGGCCGAGTTGAGAAGTTGAGCGATCAGCGCGATGGAGAGAATGCGGGCCACAGATGTGACGCCGGCATGCATCTCGCCCTCAAACTGCAATAAACGAAAAAGCGGTGCCGCTCCCACCAAAAGGAAGGCTGCTGCGACAGCTCCGAAGACGAGCGCAACCAGGCCACCCCGACGAAAAACCCGCCCGGTATCGCTGGCTTCTCCCCTACCGGAAAGCTCTGCCGTGATAACAGACACGCCGAGCATAAGACCCATGGCAGCGCCCATAAACACGCTGACCGGGAACCAGGCGATCAGAATATAGGGGACCTCCTCAGGCGCGTTACGTCCCAGGACGATCGTGTCAGTGAGCAACATAAGCATAAAAGCCGACCGCGAAATCGCGATCGGCAGTGACAGCTTGAGTAGATCAATGACATCCGACAAGCGGGCCCAAGCGGGCCATTCCCGCCTGGACATGGCTTTAACTCCTTATCAGGCGATGGATTTTGCCTGTTCCTGAATTCCAGACTGCTGGGTCATGGACTGGAGCTTCTCTGCGATCATGAAGGCAAGTTCAAGTGCCTGTTCGCCATTGAGACGAGGATCACAGTGTGTGTGATATCTCGACGACAGATCGTTCTCGGAAATGGCCTGAGCGCCACCAATGCATTCAGTGACATCCTGCCCGGTCATTTCGAAGTGGACACCGCCGGGATATGCCCCCTCAGCCGATACGATATCGATGAAATCGCGTACTTCGGACAAAATGCGATCTACGGGCCGGGTCTTGAAGCCGTTTTCAGTCTTGAGCGTGTTTCCGTGCATAGGATCACACGACCAGACCACCTTCCGGCCGGACGCATTCACGCTTCTCACGAGAGACGGCAGCCCCTCGCGGACATTCTCGGATCCGAAGCGTGCGATGAGCACAATTCGCCCGGCTTCGTCCTTCGGATTCAGCGTTTCGATCAGGCGGAGTAGTTCATCTGTCTCGAGGCCTGGCCCGCATTTGATACCAATCGGGTTTTTTACGCCTTTGCAGAATTCGACATGTGCGTGATCAATCTGACGGGTCCTGTGACCAATCCAGAGCATGTGCGCAGACGTATCGTACCAGTCGCCTGTCGTCGAATCCACGCGAGTCATGGCTTCTTCATAGCCAAGAAGAAGTGCTTCATGAGACGTGTAGAACTCAACCTGCTGCAAGTTTGGCGTTGATTCAGGTGTCACGCCGCAAGCGCGCATGAAGTGCATGGACTTGGAAATCTGATCAGCAAGCGCTTCGTACTTCTCGCCTTGAGATGAACGCTCAATGAAGCCCAGCATCCATCGATGGACGTTGTTCAGGTCGGCATAGCCGCCCTGCGAGAATGCACGCAGAAGGTTTAGCGTCGCCGCTGACTGAGAATAGGCCTGAAGCAGACGCGTCGGGTCCGGTCGTCGGGTCTCTTCGGAAAAATCCATACCATTGATGATATCGCCGCGATAAGAGGGCAGCTCCACGCCACCAATAGTCTCCACAGCACTCGAACGCGGTTTGGCGAACTGGCCAGCAATACGTCCAACTTTCACCACTGGCTTTTCTGCGGCAAAAGTCAGGACAACGGCCATTTGAAGGATCACACGGAATGTGTCGCGAATAGCGTCCGGATGAAACTCCTTAAAGCTCTCAGCGCAGTCACCGCCCTGTAGCAGGAACGCTTTCCCTGCTGCAACGTCTGCCAGACGGCTGCGCAGACGCCGCGCTTCGCCAGCAAAAACAAGCGGCGGATAGCTGGCGAGCTGGTTCTCGACCTGCTGCAGTTGGGCTTTGTCCGGATAATCTTCCGGAATGTGTTTGGCTGGCTTCGCGCGCCAGGATGATGGCGTCCAGGACATATCTCTCTCCATGAAGGGGCGGACAACACCATGTGACCCGTTTTTGCGCAAGTATATTTCTCTACAGGCGCGACAATATGGTCAAAATAGAATGTATTTTCTCGTCCGGCCCAAAAATGGCTACAGTCATGTGACTTGCTGTAACTCAGTATTGTCTAGAATTGAGTATAACAAACCACTCAAAAAATATGCACCCCACTCAGGCGAGCTCAGGGGGAACATATTTCTCGCGCATTGTGACAAGCTCTTCCGACATTGATGGATGAAGCGCACAGGTTCGATCGAAATCCTGCTTCGTCGCACCCATTTTCACTGCGATTGCTACCGCCTGAATAATTTCAGGTGCTTCAGGCCCCACAATGTGGCACCCCACAACGACTTCATCACTCTGGCGAACCACGAGTTTCATCAGCACACGATCTTCGTCGCCTGAAAGCGCATTCTTCATCGGCTTGAAGGTTGTCTTGTAAATGTCGACCCCATCAAACTGATGACGCGCCTCTTCTTCGGTCAGCCCCACAGTGCCCACGGGCGGCTCGGTGAAGACGGCAGATGGAACATTGTCATACTCGAAATGACTGGCCTCATCCTGGAAGACAGTCTCGGCAAACGCCTGGCCCTCCCGGATCGCCACAGGCGTCAGGTTCATACGGTTTGTGACGTCGCCGACAGCCCAGATGTTGTCGATATTCGTTTTCGAATACTCATCGACATCAATCGCGCCGTGTTCAGTTGTCCGAATGCCCGCCTTTTCGAGACCAAGACCGTCAATTGCAGGCCGGCGTCCCGTAGCCATCAGAATAACGTCTGTTTCGATATCGTCGCCATTGCTCAACTTCACCGTCAGGCATTCCGTTTCTTCGTCCTTTGAAATCGAGTCGAAGATTGCCTTAGTGACAACGCGCACGCCTTTCCGCTTTAGCGTTTCGTGAACGTGAGTTCGGACATCCCAGTCAAACCCGTTGAGGACAGTCTCGCCGCGATAAACCAGACAGGTTTCGACCCCAAGGCCCGCAAACACACCCGCAAACTCACAGGCAATATACCCGCCACCTGCGACGGTAATGCGCTTGGGCAGCTCCTTCAGGTGAAATACCTCATCAGATGTGATTGTATGCTCCACACCTTCGAGGTCGTCTGGGCGCCACGGCGTCCCACCCGTCGCAATCAGGATCTTCTCTGCAGAGATCGTTTTTCCACTCTCGCAAAGCTTCAGCGTATTTTTGTCCACAAATTCCGCGCGTTCTTCGAACACATCGACGCCAGAATTGTTGAGATTTCTCAGATAGATACCAGAAAGACGATCGACTTCAGCATGCATGGAGTTCATGAACTTCTTGAAGTCGAAGGAGACCTCGCCCAGCGACCATCCAAAGCCTTTCGCATGCTCAAGATGCTCTGCGAATTCACTCGCATAGACCATGAACTTCTTCGGCACGCATCCGCGGATCACACATGTGCCGCCGATACGATATTCCTCAGCAATCGCAACTTTCGCGCCCGCAAGCGCCGCTCGACGCGCAGCACGTACGCCGCCCGATCCTGCACCGATGACAAACAGGTCGTAGTCAAAACTCATATTCAATACTTACCCTTCGAATTCGAGGATCTCAGCGCCGTCATCATCTCCAAGGATCACCGTTCGGGCGATTCCGAGAAACAGACCGTGCTCGACAACCCCGGGAATAATGGACAGCGCAACGGCCGTCGCGCGCACATCAGGAATAGCCTTGCATTCGCAGTCCAAAATGTAATTGCCGCCATCAGTCACCAGCGGCTTACCGCGTGATCCCTGCTCGCGAAGTTTCACATTTGGTTTGCTCACCCCGGTTGCGCAAAGGGCGTCATAGACCTTTTTTGCCGTAATGGTGAAACCAAAGGGGGTCACCTCCACAGGCAAGGGAAATTTCCCCAACACGTCCACAGCTTTGGCTGAGTCTGCAATCACGACCATATGATCTGAGGCATTCGCAATAATCTTCTCCCGCAGGAGTGCCGCACCTCCGCCCTTGATCAGGTTGGCCTGTGGGTCGACTTCGTCAGCGCCGTCCACCGTCAGATGAATGCGCTCAACGTGCTCAACGGGTGTCAGAGGGATGCCATGCTTTTCAGCCAGCTCACGTGTCGCTTCGGATGTGGGCACGCCTTTGATCGACAGACCATCAGCGACTTCATCAGCGAGAAACTCGACAAAAAAGGCTGCCGTGGAGCCGGTGCCAAGGCCGATCGTCATGCCGTCTTCGACATAATCCATCGCAGCAGCTGCCGCGTTCCGCTTCGCGTCATCCTGAGACATTACCCGTCCTGACTCTTTCTTGCTTTCATTTCAGTATGATACGTCTTCGCCCAGCCTTCGATATTCGTCTGACGGCCGCGCGATAACGCCAATGCGTCATCCGGTACATCATCAGTTACGACACTTCCAGAGCCAACGAAGCTACCATCGCCAAGGGTGACAGGCGCCACCAATGCAGAATTGGATCCAACAAATGCATTATCGCCGATCACTGTCTGATGTTTGAAATATCCGTCATAGTTACAGAAAATCGTTCCTGCACCGACATTCGAACCTGAACCGATCTTTCCATCTCCAAGATAGGAGAGGTGATTGGCTTTGGATCCCGGCCCAATCTCTACATTTTTAACTTCAACAAAATTCCCGATATGCACGCCTTCAGAAAGAAACGCTCCAGGTCGAAGCCTGGCAAAGGGGCCAATCTGACTTTTCGGGCCGATTGTGCATCCTTCGAGGTGAGAGAACGCGCGGATCGTCACTCCATCGCCGATTTTCACTTTTGGCCCGATAAAGACATTGGGCTCCAGCGTCACATCAGAGCCAATTTCGGTGTCTGCGGAAACATATACGGTCTCAGGGTCGATCATCGTCACGCCTGACTCCATAAGAGCGTTGCGGCGCTGCTTCTGAAATACCGCTTCAGCTTCTGCGAGTTGTACTCTGGAGTTCACGCCCAGGACGTCATCCTCTTCGCAGGCAACAGCCGTTGCCTTCAACCCGGCCTCACGGCCCAGCTGAATGATATCGGTCAAATAGTATTCGCCCTTGGCATTGTTATTCGTCACTTTGCTCAAAAGATCGAACAAATGTTCAGACCGCGCAGCGAGAACTCCTGAATTACAGAAGGTCACCGCAAGCTCTTCGTCTGAGGCATCTTTCGCCTCAACGATCCGGAGAAGTTCGCCGTCGTCAGAACAAATCAGGCGACCATAACCTCCGGGCTCATGTGCGTTGAAACCAAGCACCGAAATATCATTGCCCTGCTCCAGAGCAGTGAAAGCCGCCTCAACGGCGTCGGCCGGCAGGAGTGGAGTGTCGGCATACAGAACCACGACATAACCCGAAAAGCCCGCTAACGCCTCGCGCGCGCAACTTACGGCGTGCCCCGTCCCCATCGGTGGATCCTGGACTGCAATATGATCAGCGCCAACCCTGTCTCCTGCGATCTCTTTCAGATCGTCAGAATGCGTACCAATGACAAGAACACGGCGGTCGCACTTCAAGGTTTCTGCCAGTGCCAGAGACCAGTCAACCATCATGCGCCCACCGACTTTGTGCAGCACCTTTGTGGTCTTCGAACGCATGCGAGTTCCCTTACCCGCTGCCAGAATAACTGCAGCTCTCGGCATGGTAATTCTCCCTTGAAGCCCCCTTACCGAAAGGGATTACACCCTGTAGAGGGTGGGTCAATCAATGTGTTTAGGAGAGAGTCGTGCCCTGGGCCAACAAGACAATTGTATTCGACCTGGATGGAACGCTTGTCGACACTGCGCCTGATCTGCATGCGGCACTCTCTTACGCATTTGAGCTCGACGGTTTGAAGGCCGTCAGTCTCGACACTATCCGGCATGCGATCGGCCATGGTGCGCGCGCGATGATCAAGCGCTCAGCTGAGCTGTCTGAAATAGAACTGGATGAGGCGAGCGTCACGCGGCTGCATGAGAGCTTCCTTGAATATTATGTCGCTCATATCGCTGATCTGAGCCGGCCTTTTGACGACATTGAAACCTGCCTCAAACTTTGCAAGTCAAGAAACGCCAGACTCTCCGTTTGCACCAACAAGACCCAAGCCCTGGCAGAAGAAGTCCTTCAAGCGCTCAATCTTACCCAGTACTTCGATTCAATTGTCGGTGCTGACAGAGCTTCGCAGAAGAAACCTGCAGCAGCACACATAAAAGAAGCCGTCGACCTTGCCGACGGCTCACTTGAAAATGCGATCATGATTGGGGACTCTTCGACGGACGGCAAAGCAGCCCAAGCGGCGGGGATCCCCTTTATTTTCATGACATATGGATATGCGGACGATGCCATCGAGCAGTGCGAGATACTCCAGAAGCTGGACTCCGCTGATACTCTGACGAGCGTGCTTGAGACCTGGATTAACCAAGCCAGTTAGCCGCGCTCATTTCCATCTTCTGCTTTGGCTGCCGAACGATAGCGTCGTCATTTCTCTCACGACGTGCCGGCATACCATTTACCATATTGCTTCGGACGTCAGTGCGGCCTGACCTCATCGCTGCAATAAAGCCAGCTTCAACCAGGTCGATGTCCACATCATAGCCGCGCTCGCGCCAATACGCTTCAATTTTATCTTTGAGTTTTCTGGCACCATCAGTAGTGCAAAAGTCTCCACTCATTCTCTTTCTCCTGGATCAAAGATTATATCTTGTGCCCTTCCTGATCCTGGTAGCCGTCTTTTGCGGCCTGTAGGTGAGATATAAAACCGATCCAAACAGATCAAGCATCATCCCAATATAAACAAATTTCGCCCCATTTTTGTCTTGTTTAGTCGCGTGTTTTCGGCATTTTTTAAATATAAATAATTTTTCATCTTCAACTACTCCTCAAGAGTAGAAAAAGAATCACCGGTTGACGCGAATACAAAACCTGCATATCGAGGCGCTCGCATTGGTCTGGGCGATTAGCTCAGCGGGAGAGCACTGCCTTCACACGGCAGGGGTCACTGGTTCAATCCCAGTATCGCCCACCAGACCATCCGAAACTTTTCTTCCATTGAACAACCAGTCACCGGCCAATTGGTTTCATTTCTTCTTTTTTCGAAGAACGGTTCACGGTTATTTGGGGAGAATGGTGTGCCCAGCAGGAATCGAACCTGCGACCCACTGATTAAAAGTCAGTTGCTCTACCGACTGAGCTATGGGCACGACCGAGGGGGGCATATAGACTCACGAACGTTGCGGGTCAATGAACAGACTGCCGCATTTCGATACTTTTTTTCGCCATTCTTCGGTCTTAAGACTATTCATCAGTGAAGACTGGATCAGACACCAATGGCATTTGCAGAAAAGTCTATTGTTTTTAGCCTTGTAGCACTTCTTGCTGCGCATTCGGCATCTGCTCAGGAGCGGAGCGTGGTTTCTCCACAAAGCGCGCAGGATCGCGGCATAATCGAATCAAGTCGCGACACGACAGTTTCAACTCTGAAGCAGACGCGCGACGGGCTGGGTGATGCAGCGCTAGCGCCACTCGAGGATTTAAACCTTCGACGTGATGCGATTCCGGAACTGATCGCAGATCTGAAAACGCCATACGACCCGCTCCCTGATTTCAGATGTGAGACGATCGCCAGTGAGGTGAGAAAGCTCGATACCGTTCTTGAGAATGATGTCGATGTGCAGCTGAAACTGGCGCAGGATAATATCGATACAGACCCAAAACTATCTGAGAGAGCTTCAGATTTTGCGCTCGACCAGGTGTCGTCTGAAGCGCGGTCATTCATCCCCTTCCGAGGCGTTATCCGTCAGGCAACAGGCGCGGCGTCACATGCAAAGAAACTTCAAGCCGCCTATGATACTGCCCGACATCGGCGATCCTACCTCAAGGGGATTGGCGCCGGGCGAGGATGTACCTACCCTGCAGCCCCGTATCCGATATCCATGGACTCTCTAACCCCCGATAGTGCTCCCATCCGCTATGATGGCTCGCACCCGCTGGAGAGACCGCAACCGCAAGCCAGTCCTACAAACCTTATTCCGAATCGGGTCGGATCCAGCGACTTTTAAGCTCGGCTCGGACGTCATCAAACGTCCCCGCCTCAATTGCGTCCCTCAGGCGCTGCATCAGAGCCTGAAAAAATGCGGTGTTATGCCAGGAGAGAAGCATAGGCGCGAGATATTCGCCCGCCTTGAAAAGGTGGTTCAGATAAGCCTTCGAATAGTCCCGGCTGGCCGGACAATGAGAGTCTGGATCGAGCGGAGAGTCATCTTCGGCAAATCGGGCATTCTTGAGATTGATCGGCCCATCCCAGGTCCATGCCTGACCATGACGGCCCGACCGCGTGGGCAAGACGCAGTCAAACATGTCCACGCCGTGAGCCACCGCTTCCAGAATGTCGATTGGTTTGCCAACACCCATCAGGTATCTGGGCCGATCCTGCGGCAGATGTGGCTCAGTAAAATCAATGACTTCAACCATGCGGTCATGTCCTTCTCCCACAGCCAACCCGCCAATCGCATAGCCTCCAAAACCGATCTCTCTCAGCCCTTCGGCCGATTGCTGACGAAGATCCTCGAAATCTGACCCCTGGACGATCCCAAACAGGTTCTGCGTCTCCCGCTCGCCAAAAGCGGCTTTCGATCGCGCGCCCCATCTGAGAGACATCTCCATGGATGACTTGGCCTCATCATGGGGAGCTGGGTAGTTCGTGCACTCATCGAGTTGCATGGAGATATCAGCACCGAGGTGATCAGCCTGTATCTCGATAGAGCGCTCCGGGCTCAGGAAATGCTGCGACCCGTCAATATGCGATTTGAATGAAACCCCATCCTCGGTCATTTTTCGCAGTCCAGCGAGGGACCAGACCTGAAAGCCGCCAGAATCGGTCAGGATGGGTTTGTCCCACCGCATGAACTTGTGAAGACCACCCAGCCGTTCGACCCGATCACTGCCCGGTCTGAGCATAAGGTGATAGGTATTGCCGAGCAATATATCAGCGCCGGCATCCGATACCTGATCGGTATAGAGCGCCTTCACAGTGCCCGCTGTGCCGACCGGCATGAAAGCAGGCGTTCTTATGTTGCCACGAGGCGTCTTGAGCGTGCCCCGGCGTGCACGGCCGTCACGGGCGTGAATCTGGAAAGGAAAGTCAGTCATTGGGTATCAGGAGGCTGGCATCGCCATAGGAATAGAACCCATAGCCGGATTTTATCGCGTGCGCATAGCAAGATTGCATGATGTCAGTTCCCATCAGAGCGCTTACCAGCATGAAGAGGCTGGATTTCGGGAGGTGAAAATTGGTGACGAGGCCATCCACCGTTTTGAACTCATAGCCCGGTTGAATAAATATGTCGGTTTCACCCGCTCCGGCTTCGAGTTGACCTGTTTGGGCTGACCGGGCCTCCAGCGTCCTTAGTGCCGTTGTGCCGACCGCTATCACCCTATTCCCATCTGCTTTGGCCGCTCTGACAGCGGCGACGGTCTCTGGGCTCACTTCACACCATTCAGAATGAAGGCTTCCCCGAGACAAGGCCTCATCTGTGAGAGGTGCAAAGGTCCCTGCACCAACGTGAAGCGTAACAAACTTCATATTGATGCCCTGCTTTTTGAGAGACTCGATCAGCGGCGCGGTGAAATGGAGGCCGGCGGTGGGCGCGGCGACTGAACCGGCCTGATCGGCATAAACGGTTTGATAGTCTGCATGATCCTGGGCATCTGAGGCGCGCTTTTTCGCGATGTATGGCGGGATCGGCATGCGGCCTATTTCATGAATGGCGGCCCAGAAATCAGGCTCGGGCATGTCGAAGTCGAGCCTGATCTCTCCAAGCATACGTTTCTCTACAAGCACGGCAGACAGCGATTCAGAAAATCTGATGCGGTCACCCTCTTTCAAGCGCTTACCAGGGCGTGCGAGACACACCCATGTGCCACATTCATCTTTCTCAAGAAGATTGACTTGAACATCTATATCCTGACCGTTGAGGTCGCGCGCCAGCCTCTGCCCAAATAACAAGGCGGGGAAAACGCGGGTATTATTCGCAATCAGCAAATCTCCAGGCTTCAGGAAATCTCCAATATCGCGAAACACGGCGTCTTTGATCGGCTGGTTGCCAATTTTGACGAGTAGCCTGCTGGCATCACGTGGTTCAGCCGGACGAAGCGCAATGCGTTCATCCGGCAGATGGAAATCAAATTCTGAGAGGTCCAAAATGAGTCCTATTCAGACACAATCGTTGGCACAGCAGGCAGAGTGCAAACATTGGCACCCGCATTCGCCTCAAGCACAGGAGCAAAAGCTGGTCCGTCGGTTTTCTGGACGAGAACGCGTGGCTGCTCATCCTCAGGCAGATCAGCAACCAGATCAGCAGAAATCAACATATCCGGAATCTTCACCGGTTCGCCCGTCTTGATCGAATCGACAACATCCTGACCTGCCACGACTCGCCCCCAAGCAGTATAGCGGCGATCAAGATCATGAGTCGTGTCGCGCATCAGAAAGAACTGCGTACTGGCCGAGTTGGGATCATTCGTTCGTGCTGTGGACACGACGCCTTTGCAGTGCGGGATCCAGCTTTCAACAGCCTGGTCCTTAGTCAGGCTAGCCAGATATTCTGACTGTGTCTGAACGGGAAAGCCCATTATATATCCATCTGTTGCGGAACTGTCCTGTCCAAACTTTTGCATGCTTGGTTCGGAACCGTCCTTTTTAAGCGGATGGCGGCGGAAGACGAACTCACCTTCAATATTCGGCCAGTTCTCAGCCTTCTCCGGATTAATCGACTCGATGTCACCACCCTGAGCCATGAACCCATCAATCACGCGATGAAACACCGTTCCGTCCAAATCACCGCTACGAGCAAGCTCTGTGAAACGCTCTGTGTGACCGGGCGCAGTAAATTCAGCGAGCTCGATCAGGATGATCCCCTTCTCCTGACCCCGGCCATCCATAACACGGAAGCGAAGCAGGTTCTCTGGCGCGACCTCACGCCAGTTTTCAGTATCCTGAAGCGCGTCCTCAAACGGAATTTCGTTGGTCGTCTGCGCCCACGATGGCAGCGCGACGCCCAATGAGAGCGCCAGGGTGAGCGACGTTACAAGTTTCCTCATGGCCTGAGCTTTTCCTTCAGTCTTTCTGCAATGGCCGGAGACACGAAATGCCCGACCTCACCATCGAGCTTTGCTATCTCTTTCACAAGCCGGGATGCAACAGCCTGATGCTGTGGATCAGCCATTAAAAACACAGTCTCAATCGCAGGATTGAGCTTCTGGTTCATTGCGACCATCTGAAATTCGTACTCAAAGTCGGAGACAGCCCGCAAGCCACGGATAATGACGTTCGCATTACATTCTTCGGCAAAATGCATTAGCAGATTGTCAAAGGGGCGAACGTCTATCTCAACCTGCCCCTTATAGGGCTCAACTTCCTGCCAGACCATTTCCACCCGTTCGTCGAGCGAAAATAGCGGCCCCTTGGCCTGGTTGATCGCAACGCCAATGACAAGCTTATCAACCAGCTTTACGGCGCGTCTGATAATATCCCGGTGACCGTTCGTCAGTGGGTCGAACGTTCCCGGATACATTCCAATCCGATGAGGCAAATCTGTCTCCCGTCTAAGAGCCCTTACGCTTCATCGGATGTATCGGACTTGTCTTCCTGTTCAGCAAGCCTTTCGACCGAAACAACTTTCTCGTCGCCATTCGTTCGGATGACTCTCACGCCCTGAGTTGCGCGTCCGGCAAGCCGTATCTGATTAACAGGCGTGCGGATCAGCTGACCACCGTTGGTCACCATCATCACATCATCGGACTCATCGACCGGGAAGGACGCAGCCAGATAGGCCTCTTCCGTCAGCTTATGAGCGATAAGCCCCTTACCACCGCGACCGGTCACCCGGTAATCGTAAGCCGATGCCCGTTTGCCCATGCCTTTGGTAGTAATAGTCAGAATGAATTCTTCTGCAGCACCAAGTTCCACGAGACGCTCCTCGCTGAGAGAAACATCATCAGAAACCTCGTCGTCTGGTTCAGACGAAACAGTTTCGATTTCATCATCGGTCTCGTCGACCGCGCGGCGCATCGCGGCGGCGTGCTTGAGATAGGCCCGGGCTTCGGCTGGTGTGACATCCATGTGGCGCAGTACGGCAAGGGAAATCACATGATCCCCTTCTGCAAGCCGGATACCTCTAACGCCACTCGATGTACGGCCGCTAAAGACGCGCACGTCATCGACTTTGAAGCGGATACACTGAGCATTCGCTGTGGTCAGCAGGACATCATCGCGTTCACTACAGATCTGGACATTGACGATACCATCATCCTCATCCGGTTTCATGGCAATCTTGCCATTGCGATTGACCTGAACGAAATCCATCAGCTTGTTACGACGAACCCCGCCTTTACGGGTCGCGAACATCACATCAAGGCGCTCACGTTCTTCCTGATCTTCAGGCAGCAGCATGACGCTCGTAATCCACTCATCCTTCTCAAGCGGAAGAATGTTCACGAGCGCCTTTCCACGAGACTGCGGACTGCCAAGCGGCAGGCGCCAAACCTTCTGCTTGTAGACCATGCCGGTAGACGAGAAGAAAAGGACCTCAGCGTGCGTGCTTGCCGCAAAAAGACGTGTGACAAAGTCTTCGTCTTTCATCGCCATGCCCGAGCGCCCCTTGCCGCCTCGGTGTTGTGACCGATACGTTGTCAGCGGCGTCCGCTTCACATAGCCGCCATGCGTAAATGTGACGACCATATCTTCGCGTTCGATCAGGTCTTCGTCGTCAAGATCGAGGTCGCTTTCGACGAACTCTGACCGCCGCGGCACGGCGAACTGATCTTTGACCGAATTCAGCTCTGCCCGAATGATGTCGAGGATGCGGCTCCTATGGCGGAGAATATCAAGATAATCCGCAATCTTCTCAGCCAGCCCCTTGGCTTCATCGCCGATTTCATCCTGTCCAAGCGCCGTCAGCCTGTGCAGTCGGAGTTCAAGGATGGCGCGCGCTTGTTCGTCAGACAGACGAACCGTCTGACTATCTGACACAACGGTCCGCCGGTCAGCGATGAGGCTGATCAGAGGCATCATCTCCGCTGCAGGCCAGTTGCGTGACAGAAGCGCTTCACGCGCGGAATTCGGATCGGGCGCGTTCCGAATGATACGAATGACTTCGTCAATATTGGCAACTGCGAGCGCAAGGCCCACAAGCACGTGAGCGCGGTCACGTGCCTTGTTGAGTTCGAACTTTGTCCGACGCGCAACAACTTCCTCGCGGAAACGCAGGAAAGCAGTCAAAATATCCCGCAGGTTCATCTGCTCTGGTGTACCGGCGTTGAGGGCCAGCATGTTCATGCCAAAGCTCGTCTGAAGTTGCGAATACCGGTGGAGCTGGTTCAGTACGACTTCCGGAGACGCATCCTTCTTCACTTCAATGACGACGCGAATGCCAGTCCGGTCACTTTCGTCGCGGAGCTCTGCAATTCCCTCGACACGTTTCTCACGCACAAGCTCTGCGATCTTCTCGACCAGTGACGCCTTGTTCACCTGATACGGAATTTCGGTCACCACGATGGCTTCGCGACCGTTTCGCATGGTTTCAAAGCTCGAGCGCGCACGCATGATGACCGAACCGCGCCCCGTCAACAGGCCTGAACGGGCCCCTGCCCTGCCAATGATCAGTCCACCTGTTGGAAAGTCAGGACCAGGAACGATCTCCAGGAGCTCGTTGTCGTCAATAGCCGGATTATCGATCATTGCGAGCGTGGCATCGATCACCTCGCCAAGATTGTGCGGCGGAATATTGGTCGCCATACCAACTGCGATACCGCCAGCCCCGTTGACCAGCAGGTTCGGAAACTGGGCTGGCAGAACAACCGGTTCCTGCTCTTTGCCGTCATAGTTTTCCTGAAAATCGACAGTGTCCTTGTCGTAATCAGTCAGGAGGTAGTTGGCCGTCTTGGCAAGCCGACACTCGGTATAACGCATGGCCGCCGGCGGATCAGCGTCGATAGAACCAAAGTTCCCCTGACCATCAACAAGCGGCAGACCCATCGAGAAGTTTTGCGTCATGCGAACGAGCGCGTCATAGACCGCACTGTCACCATGTGGGTGATACTTACCGATCACATCGCCAACCACGCGCGCCGACTTGTAGTAAGGTTTGTCGGAGCGATAGCCGCCAACTTGCATAGCGTAGAGAATACGCCGGTGGACTGGCTTGAGCCCGTCGCGAACATCTGGCAACGCGCGGCTCACGATCACGCTCATGGCGTAATCGAGATAAGAGCGCTTGAGCTCGTTCTCGATTGTTACGGGATCGACACCGTCTTCCGGCATTTCCTCTGGCGTATCGTTTTCTGATGACAAAACAGGGTCTCTTTTTGTGACGAAGCGCCGACAGGCAGCGACTCATTTTTATTCCCCGAACACTAGCATCCGGGGACTAAGAGGCAAAGGCGTGTCGCCCGCTCGACTAGAATGGAATCTCGTCGTCCATATCCTGGGAAAAGTCCTGCTTCGGACCATCCATCTGGCGTGGAGCGCCATACCCGCCATCATCAGAACGCCCACCACCAGAGCTTGGCCCATCGCGGCCATCCAGCATGGTCAGCGTAGATCCGAAATTCCGGAGCACGACCTCAGTCGTATATTTTTCAGTGCCGCTCTGATCGGTCCACTTGCGGGTCTCGAGCTGGCCTTCCACATAGACCTTCGAGCCCTTGCGCAAATACTGCTCAGCGATCTTCACCAAGCCTTCGGAGAAAATGACAACCCGATGCCATTCGGTCTTCTCGCGGCGCTCGCCGGAATTGCGGTCGCGCCAGGACTCAGACGTCGCGACACTGAGGTTCGCAATAGAACCACCACTCGGCATGGACCGAATTTCTGGATCTCGTCCGAGATTACCCACGAGAATGACTTTGTTGACGGAACCAGCCATGGCTTATGTCCTTTCTGACATCAGAATCTTGAATCTCTGAAGCGTTAACCGAATTACAGGTGAGAACACGAGTCAAACCCGCAAATAAGTGACAGCTTCCTGTGCATCTTGCCAAATGTTCTTTTTATGTTCTGTATGTCAATGCCACGTCACTGCACTAGTTAACACACACCCTCGAGCAACAGGCCCCTTTCTTTATGAGCGAATTAGCTGAAATCCGCGTTCGCGGCGCAAAAGAACACAATCTGAAAAATGTCGACGTGAATATCCCGCGCGGCAAACTGGTTGTGATGACCGGTCTGTCTGGCTCGGGTAAGTCATCGCTCGCCTTCGACACGATCTATGCGGAAGGCCAGCGTCGCTATGTCGAGAGCCTTTCAGCTTATGCGCGTCAGTTCCTGGAACTGATGCAGAAGCCCGATGTAGAGAGCATTGAGGGCCTGTCACCGGCCATTTCGATCGAACAGAAAACGACCAGCCGAAATCCGCGCTCGACCGTGGGAACGGTCACAGAAATCTACGACTATATGCGGCTGCTGTGGGCCCGGGTCGGCACGCCATACTCCCCTGCAACAGGACTCCCCATTGAGAGCCAGACGGTGAGCCAGATGGTAGATCGCGTGCTGGACCTACCCGAAGGCACACGCCTTTATCTGCTCGCGCCAATCGTTCGCGGTCGCAAAGGCGAATACCGGAAGGAGTTCGCTGAGCTTCTGAAGAAGGGCTATCAGCGCGTGAAGGTGGATGGCGAATTCTACAACCTCGAAGACCCACCCACGCTCGACAAGAAATTCAAACACGATATCGACGTTGTCGTGGACCGGATTGTCGTCCGGGAAGGCATGGAACAGCGGCTTGCGGAGAGCTTCGAAGCCGCGCTCGACCTCGCTGATGGCATCGCAGTAACGGAATATGCTGACAGTGCTGAAGGCGAAACGCCAGAGCGGATCATGTTTTCAGCGAACTTCGCCTGCCCGGTTTCTGGATTTACAATCCCTGAAATCGAGCCGCGCCTGTTCTCGTTCAATAACCCGTTTGGCGCATGTCCAACATGTGACGGCCTTGGAGAGCAGCTAAAGATCGACGCCGATCTGATCGTGCCTGAACGCGACAAGTCGTTGCAGGAAGGCGCCATCGCGCCCTGGGCGAAGTCGACTTCACCTTATCAGACCCAAACGCTGCAAGCGCTCGCGAAAGCCTTTGGCTTCAAGATGAGTGACAAGTGGAGCGCGCTTTCAGAGGACGTTCAGAACATCATTCTGAACGGCACCAACGGCAAAGAAGTCCAGTTCGTCTATGACGATGGCATGCGCCGATATGAAGTCAAAAAGGCTTTTGAAGGCGTCATTCCAAATCTCGAGCGTCGCTGGCGTGAAACAGACAGCGCCTGGGTTCGTGAAGAGATCGCAAAGTTCCAGTCTGCGCAGCCTTGCCCGGTTTGTGCCGGGAAACGTCTCAAACCCGAAGCGCTCGCTGTAAAAATAGGTGGTCTCGATATTTCGGATGCGACCAGTTTCGCAATCCGCAATGCAGACGAATGGTTTTCGAGCGTCGAAGGCCATCTGACGCCTCAGAAGGTGGAAATTGCATCCCGTATTCTCAAGGAGATTCGAGATCGTCTGCGCTTTTTGAACGATGTCGGCCTCGATTATCTCAATCTCTCACGTTCATCAGGAACGCTTTCAGGTGGAGAAAGCCAGAGAATCCGGCTGGCCAGTCAAATCGGCTCAGGCCTGACCGGTGTGCTCTATGTACTGGATGAGCCAAGCATCGGGCTTCACCAACGTGATAACGAGCGCCTCCTCGGTACGCTCAAACGCCTCCGCGATCTTGGAAATTCGGTTATCGTAGTTGAACACGATGAAGATGCCATTCTGTCAGCTGACCATGTGATCGATATGGGGCCGGCTGCTGGCGTTCATGGCGGTGAAATTGTCTCGGAAGGTACGCCCGAAGACATTATCTCCGATCCAAACAGTGTGACCGGCATGTACCTGTCTGGTGAGCGCGAGATCGCCATTCCGGAGCGACGTCGTTGGTCCAAAAAGACGAAGTCGATCAAACTTCTCGGCGCGCGCGGAAACAATCTCAAAGATGTGTCGGTCGAGATCCCGCTTGGAACCTTCACCTGCGTTACCGGCGTTTCAGGGGGCGGTAAGTCCACACTGATTATCGAAACCCTTCAGAAGGCGCTCTCCCGCAAGCTCATGAAGGCTCAAACCGTTCCAGCGCCGCATGACGGGCTGGAAGGCATTCAGCATCTCGACAAAGTCATAGACATTGACCAGTCGCCAATCGGGCGGACGCCGCGATCCAACCCGGCCACCTATACAGGTGCATTTGGTCCTATCCGAGACTGGTTCGCAGGCCTGCCAGAATCCAAACAGCGTGGCTACAAGCCCGGACGCTTTTCATTCAACGTGAAAGGCGGACGCTGTGAGGCCTGTCAGGGTGATGGTGTCATCAAGATCGAGATGCACTTCCTGCCTGACGTCTATGTCACCTGTGACGTGTGCAAGGGCAAGCGCTATAATCGTGAGACTTTAGAAGTGCTCTATAAGGGCAAGTCTATATCTGACGTCCTCGATATGACCGTAGAGGAAGCTGAAGTCTTCTTCTCTGCTGTACCGTCAATCCGGGGCAAGATGGAAACTCTGAACCGCGTTGGCCTCTCCTATATCAAGGTTGGCCAGCAGGCGAACACGCTCTCCGGTGGTGAAGCTCAACGGGTCAAGCTGGCCAAGGAGCTTTCAAAGCGCGCGACAGGCCGAACGCTCTATATTCTGGATGAGCCGACAACAGGTCTTCATTTCGAAGATGTCCGCAAACTGCTCGAAGTGCTTCATGAACTGGTCGATAACGGAAACACCGTGGTCGTGATCGAACACAATCTCGACGTGATTAAAACTGCGGACTGGATTCTCGACCTGGGCCCTGAAGGTGGCGATGGCGGCGGTGAACTGGTGGCCAGCGGAACACCGGAGGATGTCATCAGGGTTGAGCGCAGCTGGACGGGCCGTTTCCTGAAGGAGACTTTTGAGCGTCAGGAAAGCCGTCGGGCCGAACGCGCCAAAGCAAGGGTCGCCGAAGCAAAATCCTCCAGGAAAGACGACGCCTAAGGCAACTGGCTGACCGACTGTATGACCAAGGGCTATGAGAAATCCCACGGATTGAAATAAGCGAACCTTAAGCCTGATCTGATCAAATGCCCCCTCGACAAAGGGGGCATTATGGCTTTTCTGGACAGCTCGCTGCATGCAAAAACCGATGAGAACCGGCAGTCCCTGTACAGTTGGTTCTCTCCACTTTTTGCCCGTGATAAAGCTATTCTGAATCCCGTCGCTGATGCGGTGCTCTTCTATACAACGCCGCTCTGGTGCGTGCTGCTATTCTGGTCGCTGTCCGATACCCCACTATGGTACACGATGGAGGCGTTTGACTATCAGCATGGCCCGCTGAGCTTCCTGGCTGGCGTTTTGACCACTTCGCACCTTCTCGCGGTCGTCTTTCGTAGTCACGTGAACCAGTCTGTTTTCCGGCAATGGCCGCTTCGATTCACGATCATTCCAGTGCTATTGTTCATCGCTCTCTCGATGAGCCTCTGGTTTCTCGTGATTGCTGCAGTCATCGCGGTGTTCTGGGACGTCTATCACGGCGCTATGCAGAATTTCGGTCTCTCTCGCATCTTTGACTCGCGAATGGGTAACGATCCAAAGGCAGGGCGCCTTCTCGATTCCATGATGAGTCTCGTTCTGTATGCCGGCCCGATCCTCGCGGGCGTCACGCTGGCCTTTCATGCGGAAAGCTTCAATAATTTCGCGGAGATTGGCCTTTACGCACTCACAGTGGTCCCGACAGAGGTCACCGGGCATGCCGTTATGATTCGCTGGATTACGATCTCTGGCTGCCTGTTATTCATCGGATTTTACATTGCCGCTTACTGGAATCTTGCGCGCCAGGGATACAAGGTCTCGCCGCAAAAGGTCATCCTGATGGCTTCGACCGGTCTGGCTTCCGTTATCGCATGGGGTTTCAATCCTGCTGCGATCGCCTTTGCAGCAATGAACCTGTTCCACGCCATTCAGTATTACGGCATTCTCTATGCGCGTGAAGGCAAGACCCTGTCATCAACGTTCAGGTTTAATGGGCTTCCAAAAGCGCTGCGCGGCATTTTGGTCTGCGCGATCCTCTTCATTCCCACACTGGCTTTCGGCGTCTGGGAGTTCTTTGCAACGCCAGGCTGGGATATGATCCTTGCGCTGATCCTGACGGTTACCCTCATGCACTATTGGTATGACGGCTTCGTCTGGAGTGTGCGGAAAAAGCAGGTCTGATCAGGCTTCGGGATCAAATCCCTTATACATGAAGGCCGACAGGCCAGCTCCAGCCAATGTGAACGGGATGCTGAAAACGCTCGTCAGAAAGCCAAACACAAATCCTGATAAGGGATTGAGAACGACATCACCCGCTAAAGGACTACCGACGGTGATCGGGATTCCAGAGACGGCACTCGACACCCACACGCCAGCCATCATCAGAATCCAGAGCGGCGCAAGTGTCAGGAGCAGAGCGAGAATCACAGGGCGCACATGGCCTTTGGTCCAGCTCCAGGTCTCAAACATCATGATCCGCTTCCGCATCAGGGTGGCCGCAGGAAAGGTGACAAGCCGAGCTGCCAGATAGAGCAGAGGCAAAGAGGTCAGAAGCAAAATGACCACAGAGAGGAATGTGCCCCTAGGAGAGCGGCTGAACTCCTCCATAATCTGCTGAAATGCTTCCGGATCATCCGCAATAGCAGTCATATCCGGAGCCAGCATTGCAAATAACGGTAATGTCAGAAGGACGACGACGAAAATTGCGACCATGCCCAGAAAGAACAAAAGCGCGTAATAAATGATGTGCGCGAAAAAGAGCCGTATTTCATCTTGTCCAAATTGAAGACCGGTGAACCCTTCGAAACTGCCGGCCAGCGCAAGCCGTAACGCCATGGCGAGACAGCTAAACGTGATCGCCAAACCCAGAATGTTTCCGAGCAGATCAAGCGGAACCGCACCGCCATTCAGTGTTGAACACACGGCGGCCATAGTTGCGCCCGCGATCAGCGCCCGAACGAGGAACGCTGGCAGCGTGCGAACAAAAGAATGGATCGTAAAGCTCCAGCTGTATTGAGCGGCGCGCAAAATGGGCGGTTGACCGTGCTCGTTCATTTTAACTCCAGACAGAAACAGCTTCCCGGCACACTTGGCGCACCAGTCACTTAAATTCAATTGGTTTCGGCAAAAGCCCTGACCGATTAAAGTCCTCATGAACATGTTCGTCTTTTAACAATTCGGAACTTGCACTGGTTTCTGCGATGCAGGCTGAAGACTAGGCGTTGACCTTGCTCGCAGAGTGCTCAATTTAGCCGCATGAAACCAGCACCTATCCACATTATCGGCGGCGGCATGGCTGGCAGCGAAGCTGCATGGCAGGCCGCATCACTCGGCGTCCCGGTCATCATCCATGAAATGCGCGGCACCAAAGGTACGCCTGCGCACAAAACAGACCATCTTGCCGAACTCGTTTGTTCAAACTCCTTCCGCTCTGACGATCATGAGCTAAACGCCGTTGGTTTGCTGCATGAGGAGATGCGTCAGCTGGATGGTTTGCTAATCCGTACAGCGGGCGACCACCAGGTTCCCGCCGGGTCTGCGCTTGCGGTCGATCGTGACGGATTTTCCGCGGCTGTCACCAGGATTCTTGAAAGCCATCCTCTGATCGAGATCCGTCGTGAAGAAGTGCCTGCGATACCGCCTGAAGAGTGGGATAACGTGATTATCGCGACCGGCCCCCTCACCTCGGATGCTTTGGCGCATGCCATTGGACAGCTCACAGATGAAGACGATCTGGCCTTCTTTGATGCGATTGCGCCAATTCTCGAATTTGAATCGATCAATATGGATGTGGCCTGGCGTCAGTCCCGCTATGACAAGCCGGGTCCACAGGGTGACACCGCGGCCTATATCAACTGTCCGATGAATGAAGAGCAGTACAATGCCTTCATCGATGCGCTACTCGCCGGGGACAAGACTGAGTTCCGGGACTGGGAAAAAGACACACCATATTTCGAAGGCTGCCTTCCAATTGAAGTCATGGCCGAGCGCGGCAGAGAAACACTTCGGTTCGGCCCCCTCAAGCCTGTCGGTCTGACCAATCCACGCGACCCGGATGTGAAATCGCATGCTGTTGTTCAACTCCGGCAGGATAACGCATTGGGCACATTGTGGAATATGGTGGGCTTCCAGACAAAGCTGAAATACGGCGCACAGGCTGAAATCTTCAGAATGATTCCGGGACTCGAAAACGCCGTCTTCCATCGTCTCGGCGGCATTCACCGCAATACTTTCCTCAATTCTCCAAAGCTTCTGGACAAACAGCTTCGGCTGAAGAAGATGCCGCGCCTGCGCTTTGCCGGTCAGGTGACAGGTGTCGAAGGTTATGTCGAAAGCCAGGCCATGGGGCTTCTTGCGGGTCGATTTGCAGCGTATGAGCGCCTGGGCCAGAAGATAAGCGTTCCTCCGCCAACAACGGCGCTCGGTGCTCTGCTGGAGCATATCACCGGCGGTCATCTCGCGGCAGGCGGCACCTTCCAGCCGATGAATGTGAATTTCGGATTGTTCCCAGGCATTGAGGGCGTTCCGACACGTACCGAAGATGGAAAACGACTTCGCGGCAAAGAAAAAGGTCGCGCCAAGAAGCGCGAGATGACTCGCCGCGCTCTGCGCGATCTCGATGATTGGAAAACAAGTCTTCCGGGAGCGCTTCAGCCCGCCTGATCGGCCATTTGAAGAAATCTCTTTGCCAGTGAGTCTTCACCAGCAAGAAACATTCTCAGGATCTTCCAGCGCTTCATTACAGCGGAGCGCTGGCGACCTGAGAGCCAGTCTGGCGCCAGCGCAAAAGCGCTGACAAGAGGCCAGAATTTATCGCTCAGGCGATGGAGATTATGTGCGGCCTGGGTGAGATTGCTCTCCAATCCTTCTGGTATGCCCTTGCCGTCGGTCAGGCTATAAACTTTGGCCAACTGCTCAATTAACTCTGCATGTACCGTTTCGTTCTCTTGTCCTGCAAGCAATGAAAGGAGCACAGCGTGGCCCTTCGCCAAGACACCCGTGTCGAGATGGCCGTCTTCCCGAGCTGAGATAAGGTCTGCAATTTGATCCTGTGTCAGACCACTTTGTCTAAAAACAAGCTTCAATAAATCAGCGTCGCCCGGGAGAGTTTCATCCGGATTAGCGATAAGCGCCTCAAGTTGATCCTGCCACCATTGGTATCTGATCTGTCCAACCAGCGGGTCTGAAACGGAAGCCATGATCCGCAAGAGTTCGCCATCCAGTCCGAGAATAGCCTCAACACGATTTCTCTCTCGTATTGGAAGGAACCTGCTCCCTAACCACAGCGTTTCATGATGACGACGGGCCAAAGCTTTGGCTCGCTTCGAAATTTTTGGGTGAATCGGCTTGGTGTCAGACATTCGCAACACAATATAGCGGGTGCGCCCAAGTGCGTTTGCCAGATGGACACAATGACGAGGAGTTATTCATGGCTTTTGATCTTCCGAGCCTTCCCTATTCACGTGATGCGCTTGCACCGCACATTTCCGAAGAGACGTTGAATTTCCACTATGGAAAACACCATCAGGCATACGTCACCAACCTCAACAAACTCATTGAGGGCGGCCCGATGGAAAATGCATCTCTGGAAGAGATCATCAAGCAATCTTCTTCTGATGCTTCCAAAGCTGGGGTCTTCAACAATTCCGCACAGGTCTGGAACCACACATTTTACTGGCATTCAATGAAGCCAGGTGGCGGCGGTGCCCCAACTGGAAAAATCGCCGAGCTCATTGACCGCGATTTTGGATCTTCTGACGAGTTCAAAGACGCTTTCTCAACCGCTGGCGCGACCCAGTTCGGTTCAGGCTGGGCTTGGCTCGTGTTGGAGAAAGACGGCAAGCTTGGTGTGCGCAAGACGCCAAATGCTGAAACACCACTGACCGAAGAAGGCGTGACGCCGCTTCTGACCATGGATGTCTGGGAGCACGCTTATTATCTCGACTACCAGAATGCACGCCCGAAATACATCGAGACCTTCCTTGGCGAACTGATCAACTGGGACTTCGCAAACCAGAACCTGGCAGACGCCAGCTAAGGTTGACCCAGTCGAAAAACGAAAGCCCCGCCAGTGTCATCTGGCGGGGCTTTTTTTGTCTCAATCCAACAGACGATCAGTTGGTGAATGACGGCTCAGCGTCTTTGATCCGATCAGGTTCACGCTGCAGCCCGGTGTGAAGCAGAAGTGCGGAGGCGATAAAGATCGACGAGTAGGTTCCGACGACAATGCCCCAGATCAGTGCGAAGGAGAAGCCACGCAGAACCTCGCCGCCAAGCACATAGATCGACACCAGTGCAAGCAGGGTCGTACCCGATGTCAGAACCGTCCTGGAGAGCGTACGGTTGAGCGAGAGGTTGATTACGTCGATCAACTTCATCTTCTTATATTTGCGTAGCTCTTCCCGCACGCGGTCATACACGACGACTGTATCGTTCATGGAATAACCGATAATCGTCAGGAGTGCGGCAATCGTGGTCAGATCAAAGTCGATCTGCAGAAGCGAGAAAACGCCAATGGTCAGGATCACGTCATGGACCAGGGCCAGGACAGCGCCGATTGAAAAAACGACCTGAAACCGGAACCAGATATAAGTCAGCATGAAGATAAGCGACACGACGAGCGCCAGCACACCCTTGCGAAGCAATTCACCAGAAACGCGTGGGCCGACTGTTTCCTTGCGGAGCACCTCAAAAGCCGGCTCTCCAGCTTCATTTGCTGGATAGGCCGCTTCAAGCGCATCAATCATGCGCTGTGCTTCGTCGATCTCCTGAACTTCAGCGCCCTCTGCAGCAGCAGTATCGGCAGAAGCGGCATCTGTACTCTCTTCGGATGACTCGGCAGTTTCAGGAAGTGGCGCCCGAATGACAAAGGTTGCCTGACGATTCGTCCCCGTCCCGACAGCTTCTGTCACGACGGCGCCTTCAATCCCGTTCTCACTTGCGAGATCGCGGAGGTCTTGCGTAACAGCACCCTCTGGCTCTGTGATTTCGACCAACATGCCGCCAGCGAAGTCGATACCAAAGGCGAGGCCTTTGACAGGGATAAGGATGATCGAGGCTGCCAGAGCGATCGCTGAGAGCGCGAAAGCAATGTACCGAACCGACATAAAGTTGACGTTCGTCTCGATTGGAAGACGTTTCATAAGCATGGATAGTCTCCTACATCGGCAGCTTTTTCGGACGCGCACCGCGCAGCCACATGACTGTGAACCAGCGTGTCACGACGAAAGCGGTGAAGACGGACGTGAAAATACCAATTGCCAAGGTGACCGCGAACCCTTTCACAGGGCCGGACCCGAGGAGATAAAGTACTACCGCTGCCAGCAGCGTCGTGATGTTGGCGTCAAAGATCGTCGATTGTGCCTGTTGATAGCCGACATCGACCGCAGAAAGTGGTGAGCGCCCGTTTCTGGTTTCCTCACGTATTCGTTCGAACACAAGAACGTTCGCGTCCACAGCCATACCAATGGTCAAAATGATACCGGCAATACCCGGCAGCGTCAGCGTCGCACCGAGTCCAGACAGAACGCCAAAGATCAGCAGGATATTCACGAACAGAGATCCTACGGCAAAAACGCCGAACAGCCCGTAAGCAATCATCATGAATATGGCGACGAGGACGAGGCCAATCACCGAAGCGGCCGTACCCGCTTCAATTGAGTCCTGCCCCAGGGTCGGCCCCACCAGGCTCTCGCGTTCGACACGAACATCGGCCGGAAGTGCGCCAGCCTGAATGATGGTTGCCAGATCTTTTGCAGAATCAACCGTGAAATTGCCTTCGATATAGGCTGAACCACCTAGAATAGCTGTGCGAATGACCGGCGCCGACTGAGAGACACCATCGAGCACAATCGCAAAGCGCTTGCCGCGGTTCGCGGCTGTCGCATCGCCGAAGAGCTTTGCGCCGCGCGTGTTTAGCGTGAATTCCACGATCGGTGAGTTGTTGTCAGGATGCCGGCCTTGATTGGCGCTCCGCACCATGTCGCCTTCAATGATCGGGTCGGTGGAGATGAGAAGCTGTTCGCCATCAACCGATGAAATCAGTGTATAGCCAGCGCGGGTGCGGCCCGTTCTCAGCGCTTCATTGACGACGTTCTGATTGCTCTCAACGAGGTTGAGCGTCAGTTCACCGGGTTGCTCAATGATGCGCTTCAGACGCTCAGGATCACTCTCCCCCGGTGCTTCAACGATAATGTCTGTTTCGCCCTGAGGCTGAACCGAAATTTCGCCAATACCGTTCGGATCGAGACGTGGCCCCAATTTGGCAACCGTCTGACGTGTTGCGTCGGTACGGATCGCATCAACCTTGGCAGGCGTGAAGCTGACTTCGACTTCCCCACCAGCAATCTGTGACACCCGAATACTGGGAGCGCCCAGCGGTCCACCAAGCGGCTCATTCAGCCGCTCGACCAGTTCAATCGCAGGCTGGATCATCTCCTGCGTACGTGGTTTGAACCGAACCGAATTGCTTTCCACACGAAGGCCGGTGAATGCAATGCGGTCATCGCCACGCGTGGACTGAAGACGTGAGCGAATATCCCGCCGCAGATCGTTGAGTTGTTTTGTGACAGACTTGTCGGCATCGACTGACAGAAGCAGTGACACACCGCCGCGAAGGTCGAGGCCGAGATTAGCGGGTTTTGAGGGAACGCCCCAGGGAAGGTTCTCTCGCTGCCCCTCGCTCAACAGGTTGGGCATGGCCAGCAAGGCACCCCAGACCGTCACAAGAACAATGAGTACAACTTTCCAGGCAGGAAACTGTAGCATTAGGGAAACCTACGACTTTTTCTCTTCGGTCTTTTTCTCTGGCGTGCGCGCAGAACCATCTTTGTTGCGAAGATCAACAATCATGGCGCGGACAACCCGCACTTCGCTATCACCCAGGTTCAGCCTGACTTCATCGTCTGCAATCTGGGTGACACGGCCGATCAGGCCACCTGAAGTGATGACCCAGTCATTCTTCTTCAGATTGTCCAGCATTTCGCGATGACGCTTACGCTGTTGTTGTTGAGGCCGGATCAGAAGGAAGTACATGATCGCAGCCATTGCGCCGAATGGCAGAATAAGGCCGGTGATAATATTTGAACCGCCTGCTGCCGCTGTCGCGGCAATCAACATAGACTCTTGCATGCATAGACCCGTTGCGAAGTGATTTGGAACGCGGAGCTATACTTGGGAGAGCGGCAATATGCAAACAAGCTTGGTGGTCAATTTAAAGTTCTTTCGCTGCACCCTCGATGAGATGAAGAAAATTTGATGGCCCCAGGGCCTCGGAAGGGAAATTCTTTGAGCCGGAGTTTCGAATGCGAACGATTTTTTGCTCCTCATTCGTGCCGATCGGTACGATAAGGATTCCGTCTGGTTTGAGTTGCTCAAGCCAGGCAGGCGGCACCTCTTCAACTGCACATGTGGAGATGATTCGATCGAAGGGGCCTGAGTTTTCCCAGCCGAGTTGGCCGTCAGCGCACAAGGTCACGATATTGCTGATCGCGAGTTTCTCAAATCGCTTCCGTGCGGCTTCAATCAGAGTTCGATAGCGCTCGACGGAATAAACACGCTTGCATTGATGCGCGAGCAACGCCGTCAGATAGCCACTGCCTGTCCCGATTTCCAAAACGACCTGGGTCCGTGTTTCAGCCAGCTCAAGCGCGGTCAGCATTTCCGCCAGCGCGGCGGGCCGGGACGCATTCTGGCCACAGGCGATTGGCAACGCTACATCATCATAGGCATATTCTGCGAACTCAGTTGGAAGGAAGTCTTCTCTGGAGAGTCGTTCGAAAGCGTTCAGAAGCCGATTGTCGGTAAATCCCGCCCGGCGCAATTCGAGAATCAGCCGCATTTTGCGAAACGGATCAACCTCAGAATTCTCAGCGTTCAATCAGGTCTCCCACAGCCCAGCAAGTTCCGACCGCATCGACTGTAACGTACGATCGTGTGTGAGGTCCACATGAAGGGGGCTTACAGAGATCCTCCCCTCATAAATTGCCTTCAGGTCTGTCCCCTCAGGAGGATCTGACAGTTTTCCGACATATCCGATCCAGTAATAGGTATCGCCGCGCAGGTCTTTCCGCTCTTCCGCCCGGATAATGTTCTCATCCCGAAAGCCCTGACGGGTCACTTCCACGCCAGCGACCTCATCTGGCTCACGATCGGGGAAATTCACATTCATGATCACGTCAGACGGCCAGTTCACATCCAGCAATGGCCGGATCACGCGCGCGCCCCACTGTCTGGCGGTCTCCCAAGGCAGTGACGCGGAGTGACGAAATCCACGTGACTGACTGAGGGCGATAGATTTCACGCCATGCTGCATACCGCACATAGCGCCCGCAACCGTCCCCGAATAGGTCGTGTCTTCAGCGATGTTCTGACCGCGATTAACCCCCGACAGCACCAGGTCCGGTTTGACACCTTCGATAAGCTCAAGGAGGCCCAGAAGGACGCAGTCCGTGGGCGTCCCGCGAACGCTGAAGCGCCGCTCATCGATTTGTCGAACTCTGATGGGATCAGTCAGCGTCACGGCGCGAGACTTGCCGGATTGCTCAACCTCAGGCGCGATGATCCACACATCATCCGACAGCTCTCGCGCAATGTCTTCGAGTACGCTCAGACCTTCAGCATGAATCCCATCATCATTCGTCAGCAATATCCGCATCAATCTGTGGACTGGATTGTCTCCAGACCCCCGAGATAAGGCTTCAACACGTCAGGGACACGGATGCTGCCATCTTCGTTCTGATAGTTTTCAAGAACAGCAACGAGCGTCCGGCCAACAGCGAGGCCCGAACCGTTGAGCGTGTGAACGAATTCCGGTTTCTTCGCATCTTTCCTACGGAACTTGGCATCCATGCGGCGTGCCTGGAAATCACCACAGGTGGAGCAGGAAGAAATCTCACGATAGGTCCCCTGGCTCGGGAGCCAGACTTCCAGATCGTATGTCCGCCGAGCGCCAAACCCCATATCACCCGTAGATAGTTTCATCACACGATACGGTAATTCGAGCTTCTGAAGCACGGCCTCTGCACAGCCTGTCATCCGCTCAAGTTCAGCGTCGCTCTCTTCTGGGAGCGTGATGGAAACCAGTTCAACCTTGTTGAACTGGTGCAGACGGATCATGCCTTTGGTATCGCGTCCCGCACTCCCCGCTTCCGAACGGAAACAAGGTGTGTGAGCTGTCATACGCAACGGAAGCGCTGCTTCATCTAAGATGCTCTCGCGAACCAGATTGGTCAGCGAGACTTCTGCAGTGGGTATTAGATAATGCCCCGCTGTCGTAAGAAAGAGGTCCTCTCCGAACTTGGGAAGCTGGCCTGTACCCACAAGGGCGCGGTCCTGCACAAGAAGTGGCGGGCTGACTTCGGTATAGCCATGCTCGCCCGTCTGCAGATCCAGCATGAAGGCTGCTAGAGCACGCTCAAGGCGCGCCATGGGGCCTTTCAGAGCAACGAAACGCGAACCGGACATCGCGACAGCCGCTTCGAAATCCATCTGCGCGCCGACATTTCCTGCCTGAAGCGCTTCGCCGAGCTGATCGTGAGATTTCGCGTCGAAAGCCAGCTTGGCGGGCTCGCCCCAGCGGCGCACTTCTTCGTTCTGCTCTTCCCCCTCGCCAAGCGGCACATCGTCATAAGGCAGGTTCGGAAGCGACATCAGAATAGCATCGCGCTCTGCCTGAGCGTCTGCTTCTTCCTCGCCAGCTGCTTCGATTGTCGCTTTCGCCTCGGCAACAGCGGTCATCAGACGCTGAGCTTCAGCCTCATCTCCAGTCGCCTTGGCCTTACCAATGAGTTTGGACGACTGATTGCGAACCGTTTCGGCTTCCTGCTTGCGCCCGACGGCCTCGCGGACCTTCTCGTCAAGCTTCAGGATCACCTCAGACCAGGATCCGGCGCCTTCCGGCAGCGCATAGAAACGGCGCTTCAGCCCCGCATCTAGAGCTTCTGGTTCTTGGCGGATGAGCCGGATATCATGCATGGTTTAAACCTGTCAGGCATAGAGTTGTTCTTCTGGCGCCTGATTAAAGGTATGCGTCGGCTGCGTCTACTCTGCGTTTTCGCGTTCGGCGTCTTCGCGGGCTCTGGCTCGCTCCATAAGAACCACACACCAGATGGAAATCTCAAAAAGGATCATGACAGGCACAGTCAGGACTACCTGTGAGATGACATCGGGCGGCGTGAAGAAGGCGGCAAAAGCCAGAATACCGACCAGTGCGTACTTGCGACCCTTCTTGAGGGTATCAGAGGAAATAAGGTCGGCTTTGCCCAGCAAACTCACAATCACGGGAAGCTGAAACGATATGCCGAAAGCCAGCATCAGCGCCATAACGAGCGAGAGATATTCGGACACACGAATCTGAGATTCGATGGTGGCAATTCCGTTTCCGCCCACCTGCTCGAAACTCAGCGCAAAATTAGCGATGAGAGGCAGCATGATAAAATAGACAAAAAGGCCGCCAATGACGAACAGAACAGGCGCCGCGATCAGAAATGGCAGGAAGGCATGGCGTTCGTTCTTGTAGAGACCAGGTGCCACAAATGAATATATTTGCCAGGCGATTATGGGGAACGCCAGAAAGATGCCAGCGAAGAGTGACAGCTTCAGTTGTGCAAAAAACACTTCCATCGGGCCGGTATAAATCAGCCGGAAATTTGTATCGCCCCGTTCGATTTCAGCCACGCGGACCAGCGGGGCCAAAAGAACATTATAAATCTGCTCTGCGGCCAGAAAGCAGAGAATTGCAGCTCCTGCGAGCGCCAGAACCGACCAGATGAGGCGCGAACGAAGTTCGGTAAGGTGTTCCAGCAAGGGCGCGCTGGAGCCTTCAACCTCGTCATCCATTGTTGCCTGACCAGACTTATCGCTCACCGGAGGTCTCACTTGTCATTTCAGGCTTTTCTTTGGGCGAGATGGTCTCAGAACCAGCTGTGGCCGCGGGCGTCTTTTCTGGCGCATCGGAACTCGCTGCGGCCTTGTCTGTTTCGGGTGAAGAATCTTCGGTCACAGCGGGTTTTTCGGATGGCTTCTTTGAGCGCGCATCCTTTTCCATGACCGATGAATTGATCTCGCGTTCCGCGTCTTTCAGATCATTAACAGCCTGCTCAAGATCGTTGTTCTTCTTGAGATCTTCAATTTCTTTACGCAATTCGTCAAGCTCGGCCTGACGAGCAATATCGTCAAACGCGCCACGGAACTCGTTTGCCATGCGCTTTGCCTGCCCAACCCACTGACCAATACGCCTCATCATGAGAGGCAAGTCTTTGGGGCCGACAACGATCAAAGCGACTATGGCAATCAGCAGAAATTCTGAAAGGCCGAACTGGGGAAGCATAAAACCGGAAAGCCTGTATCAGACTTTATCTTTTTCCGGCGTCACATTGATAGGTTCTGGGGACTTTTCATCGTCCTCATCATCTTTGAGACCCGTACGGAAGCTTTTGATACCCTTGGCCATATCTCCCATAATTGAGGAAATCTTGCCGCGTCCACCAAAAAGCAACAACGCAACAACGGCGACGAGCAAAAGCTGCATCCAACCTGGAGCCATAATAAACTTCTCCTTTACCTGCCCTTAGAATAGGCAGGATCATGCAATCCGACAATGGCGGTAAGTGTCAGGACTCACTCTCATCCATGAAATCGGTATGGAATGAGGCACTCTCATCCTCTTCCGCGCCAAAAGACAAGTCATCAAGATCATCATCAGCTGAATTTGATGGCCTTGGCATCTCAAATCCCACTGGAAGAGCACTTTCGAGCAGACCTGCTGCCTGAAATTCAGACTTGCCTGGAAGTGTATCGAGACTTTCCAAACCGAAATGTTCTAAAAAGGCATCGGATGTGCCGTAAGTGACCGGACGACCTGGCGTCTTGCGACGACCGCGCATGCGCACCCATCCGCACTCCAGAAGAATGTCGAGCGTTCCCTTTGAAACAGCGACACCGCGTACCTCTTCGATCTCAGCTCGTGTGACGGGCTGGCAGTATGCGATGATCGCAAGTGTTTCGAGCGCCGCGCCCGAAAGTTTCCGGTCTTCTTCGCGGTATTCGGTGAAAAGAAAAGCCAGATCGCGAGCGGTCTGAAAACGCCAGCGACCGCCAACCTCGACCAGATTCACACCACGATGAGCGTAGGCCTCCTGCAGCGTCATCAAAACTTCAGCGACATCTACGCCTGATGGCATGGATTGCGCCACTTCATCCGCGCTCAGCGGCTCACCGGCAGCAAACAAGACAGCCTCGGCACGGCGAAGGGCTTCTGCCTCAGTCTCTAGCTTGGGTGTTGAGACCGAAACGCTCTCGATCCGCGCATGGTCCTGCTTTTTGTAAGCAAAGCTCATCTGTTGCACGGCTGAACGGATGTCTTCGAGGCGTTCTGCTTCGGATTTAGCCATTCTGAACGGCTCCATCTGCTTCAGGAATAGACTTCACCATGACTGGCATTCGATATCCGTCCTGGCGGAGATCAATCTTGCGGGCCTTGGTCAGATCCAGGGAGGCAGCAAACAAACTCGCCAGCTGCGTCTTGGTTGGCAATGCCGGCGCGTCGTCCTCATTCCTGCCTTGATTGGTCATTTCGTTCAGGCTGGCCCAGCGATCGCCCATGGTAGGCAGTACGCGCTCAATCCGCTCTCGAGCGCGCTCCAGTGGCAACACATACTGCTTGACCACTTCGTGCGGCTTTTCCTTCACCTGACGGGTCTGAATTTTTGCAAAAGCGGCCATCACGTCGATCAGGCGCGTGGAATATTGCGCGCGCTTGACCACAACGGGACGCTCCGGAAGCCCCCGAGGGAAAACATCCCGGCCGAGAAGGTCGCTCTCCATGAGAGATTCGCCAGCTTCCCGCATGGCTTCAAGGCGTTGCAGACGAAAGGCCAGTCGCGCGGCCATATCGTCCGCTGAAATATCATCATCTTTCTGCTTCTCCGGCTTGGGAAGCAGCAGACGCGATTTCAGGAAGGCAAGCCAGGACGCCATCAGCAGATAGTCTGCCGCCAGATCCATACGCTGGTTCTGAGCGTCAGAAATGAAGGCTAGATATTGTTCGGCGAGTTCGAGGACCGAAATCCGGAGGAGATCCACTTTCTGACGTCGTGCCATGGCTAGCAGGAGATGAAGCGGGCCTTCGAAGCCATCCACATCGACCAGAAAGGCTTCCGCCTGATCAATGTCGAAATCGGCTGAATCCAGCTTTCCCGTTCCTGTGATGAGGCCATCAGCAGCCATCAGACAGTTACCTCTCCTTTGCGCATCAGTTCGTTGAACTGAACGCGCAGTTCGTCGGCATTATACAATATCTTGCGCGTACTTGCTGCCTCGGCTTGCAGTGCTCGCTCAAGAGGCTTGCCCTGAAGCTCCCAGGACGCATTGCCGACTTCACGCATTTCGGCGAAAATCGCATCACGGTCTTTCTCAAAACCGGCGCAATGAAGCACAACATCACACCCGGCGCTGAGTGCGCGTTCGGCACGCTCTGAAAGCGGCCCGCCAAGTGCCTTCATGCCCAAATCATCGCTCATAAGCAGACCATCAAAGCCGATTCTCTTGCGAATGATATTTGAAATAAGCGATTTCGACGTCGTAGCCGGCTCTTTTGGGTCAATTTCTGGGTATAAGATGTGTGCGGTCATCGCCATCGGCGCATGATTGATCAGCTCAAACGCACGAAAGTCCTTGTCCAGCTCATTGGCGCTATCACTAACGACGGGCAATTCCTCATGGCTATCAGCGCGTGCACGACCATGCCCGGGAATGTGTTTGATCACGCCTGCAACACCGGCATCACTCAGTCCCTGCAGCGCCGCATTCGTCAGCAGACCAATCGTTTCAACGTCTCGAGCAAAGGCCCGGTCACCGATAATATCATGGGCACCGGAAACAGGCAGATCCACGACGGGTGAGCAGTCAGCGTGAATACCGAGTTCCGCGAGTTCGTGCCCCAGAAGCATATGCCCGATCCGGCAGGCTTCGAGCGCGTCATCAGGAGACGCCTGAAAAAGCGCGCCGTAATTGGCAGCTGGTGGGAATACAGGCCATTCAGGCGCTTTCAGCCGCGCAACACGGCCGCCCTCCTGATCGATAAAAATGAGACAAGGCCGCTCAAGAGCAGCCCAGATATCATCAACGAGTTTTTGAACCTGCGCTTTAGAGACACAGCTCCGACCCATCAAAATTAGCGCCCAGGGCTGCAATTCCTTCAGATAGGACGCTTCAGCTGAACTGAGTTCAGGGCCGGAAACACTGAGTATGCAGGCTCTCATAAATCACGACCTTGCGATGACGATACAGGACTGTCCCCGGCTTTTCAGCTGAGAACAAAACTCGTCTGCAGCGCCGCGCGATGCAAACGCAGATGCGCGAAGACGATAGAAAATACCTTTGGCGCCAAGATCAGCACGCTGGATATCCATTTCAGCGCCTGCAAACAGATCAGAATTGGCTTCAGTCAGCTGGGCCCATGCTTTCTCGGTCGCAGTGAGGTCACGAAGCGCCATGACCTGCACAAGGAATTCGCCGTTCGGATCGAACCTACCGTTCGCCGCCTGCTTTACTGAAGCCGGAGCTGGAGCAACCTCAGCTTCCATGGGCGGCAATGGACGCGGCTCAGCGACCTGCGGGCGCAATGCCGCCTCTTGCTGGGTCGGCTCCTCTACAACAGGCTGAGGCGCAGGATCAGGGCGCTTTTTGATCTCGGGCGTGCGTCGCTCTTCAGCCTCTACAGCCTGGATTGGACGCAAGTCTCGAGGTTTACCGTCGCTACGTGCGCCAGCGCCCTGCGCCGTTCCTCGCTCAGTGGCCGCAGCAGGAATGAGTTTTTCTGTCGACCCTGCACCATCTTCTTCGAAAAGTCGGCCTGACGACGCTTTCTGAAGCGTTCCAGATCCTTCAGGCTTGATCTTGTAAGGCGTACGGTCAGCTGTGAACACGGGCGTATCGCCGGGACCCGTCTTCGTTCCCTGGCGATAGGCATTCCAGACAACCGTTCCGAAAACGAGAACAACGCCAGCAGCGAGAGCGATCACCAGAGGGCCTTTGCCTCCGGTCTCTTCTTCGCGCGCGTCGAAACCGCGATATTCATCACCAAAAGCCGAGTAAGTTGACCGCTCTCTCGGCTGCCCTTCGTGCTCGTAATTCTCAGACATGATGCGAATCCTTCTTTTCGCATTAAGATTGTCATAATGAATGTTAATGCTGCGCTAACGATACTTCAGATCATTGCATCCAGATTGAACAATCGTCTGTGCTCATCAATCGCATAATTATCAGTCATACCGGCGATATAATCGCAAATCATACGCGCCCTACCGTCGCGTGTGGCCTGTTGTGCCTGTTCAGACCAGGGGGGCGGCAAAGTGTCCGGTTCACTCAGAAACAGTGCAAATAGCTCTTTCAGAATGCGTTTCGCCTGACTGCGCTTCCGGTTCACCTTATAGTGACGATACATCCGTTCCATCAGGAAGCGCCTTAATTCCTTGATCTCGCCGCCAAGCGTGTCCGAAAACGCAATCAACGGCTCTCCAAGCGCCCTCACCTCTTCGACTGACCCTGGCTTTAGCCGATCAACGCGCTTTTGAGATTCGGTTGTCAGGTCATTGATCCATATGCCGATCAGGCGACGAACCGCTTCCGCGATTGTACGATCCCGGTCCAGCAGCGGGTAGTCTGATTGCACCTGAGAAAAAACGCGTCCGACCAGCGGCACATCTTTGATCTCTTCAATTGTGAACAGTCGCGCGCTCAAACCATCATCAATATCATGATTGTTGTACGCGATGTCGTCAGCGAGCGCCGCGACCTGCGCTTCGGGACCTGCAAAACTGCCCAGGTCCAGTGCTTCGAGATGAGCAAAATCACGAAAAGCCTGAGGGAGGTCCTGAAACTTTTTACCATCCGTCAAAAGCGGGCCGTTGTGCTTTACGAGTCCTTCCAGTGTCTCATAGCAGAGATTGAGACCATCAAAATTTGGATAGCGCTGCTCCAGACGTGTCACGACGCGTAGCGTCTGCGCATTGTGATCAAAACCACCAAACTCCTCCATGCAAATGTCGAGTTCATCTTCTCCAGCATGGCCAAAAGGCGGATGACCAAGATCGTGAGCCAGCGCCAGTGCTTCAGCGAGATCTTCGTCCAGGCCGAGCGTTCGCGCCACCGAGCGCGCAATCTGGGCAACTTCCAGCGAGTGTGTGAGGCGCGTGCGGAAATGATCACCTTCATGCGCGACAAATACCTGCGTCTTCATTTTCAGGCGTCGGAATGCGCTCGCATGAATAATTCTGTCCCGGTCGCGTTGAAACGGCGTACGCGTTGCGGAAGGCGCTTCGTTGTAGAAGCGGCCCTTGCTCCGATTGGGATCGCTGGCGAACGCCGCGCGCCGCTGAAACTGAACTTCTGTCATGGGGTCCCTTTTTCATTGCGGGATTCATGATTATCTTCACCAGACTATGACCAGAGAGACCACCATGGATCAGCCCGTCAAACTTTCATCCAGTGCTGCCAAGCGCATTAACGCGATTCTATCCGGACAGGTGGATGCAGATTTTCTGCGCGTATCTGTCGAGGGGGGCGGATGCTCCGGTTTTTCGTATAAGTTCGATTTCGGTCGCTCAATGGACGATGATGATCTTGTGATCGAAAAGGATGGCGCAAAGGTCGCGATCGATTCGGTCAGCCTGCCCTTCCTTGAAGGTTCTGAAATCGACTTTGTCGACGAATTGATTGGCGCCTCATTCAAGATACACAATCCAAACGCGACGGCTTCGTGCGGTTGCGGCACCAGCTTCTCGATCTGACACCGATTTGTGATGAATGTCTCTCAGGCTCTGCAGGAGCGAAAGTCCGTACGAGCTTATCTCGATAAGCCTGTGGCCAGAGCGACTATGGAGTCGCTCCTGGAGACGGCTCAGAGAGCGCCATCAGGTGGAAACCTCCAGCCTTGGCGCACAATCGTTCTGACAGGAGAAGCCAAAGAGGCGGTAGTCAAACTGGCGCAGAATACACTGTCAGAAACGCCCAGCGGCGAAGAAACAGATCGTCCAGTCTATCCGCCTGACCTTTGGGAGCCATTTCGCACACGCCGGTTTGAAATCGGCGAGATCATGTATGACGCGCTCGATATTCCACGTGACGATAAACTCGCAAGGCTTGGCTGGTTCTCACGCAATTATAGATTCTTCGATGCTCCCGTAGGCCTTTTCTTCGTTCTCGATGAGCGGATGGGACACAGTCAGTGGGCACACACGGGAATGTTCATGCAATCGCTCGCCTTGCTGGCAACGGAGAGCGGTCTCGGAACTTGCATGCAGGAGTGCTGGGCCATTCTCCGACCGTTGCTGAAGAAACATCTCGGCCTCAAACCAAATGAAATGGTTTATTGCGGCATGGCCCTTGGCTATCCTGACCCCGCCCACCCGGTGAACCAGATTCGGTCACCTCGGGCGGACCTTCAAGAGTTTGCTGAATTTCGGGAATAGATAGCCGCAATGAAAATAGCCACCTGGAACGTCAATTCCATCAAGGCTCGCCTCCCCACCGTTCTTGAAGTGCTCAAGTCGATCGACTGTGATGTCGTTTGCCTTCAGGAACTCAAATGCGAGACCGAGAACTTTCCATATATGGAAATCGAAGAGCTCGGCTATCAAACGGCTGTGTTTGGCCAGAAGACCTATAATGGCGTCGCGATCCTTTCAAAGACGCCAATCGAGGACGTTCTGACGGGACTTCCGGGAAACGAGGCGGATGATCAGTCTCGCTATGTGGAAGTACTTACGGGGGGTGACACACCCGTGCGGGTCGCCAGCATTTACCTGCCAAATGGCAATCCGTTTCCCGGCGAGAAGTTTGCTTATAAATTGTCCTGGATGAAATTCCTGGAAGAGCGTGCGCGTGAGCTTCTGACCTATGAAGAGCGTGTCGTGCTTGCGGGCGACTACAACGTCATTCCGCACGATGAAGACTGCTGGGACCCGGCTGTCTGGAAAGATGACGCCCTGGCCCAACCGGAGTCTCGCGCTGCCTTCCAGCGCCTGCAATGGCTGGGTTACACTGAGGCTTTCGCTTCAGTTGAGGGTAAAAGCCATGTCTATACGTTCTGGGATTATCAGCGCGGCGCCTGGCAGAAAGATCATGGCATCCGGATCGATCATCTTCTGTTGAGCCCGGAAGCCAGCGATGGCTTGGTATCGGTGAGCATCTACAAGGACGCCAGAGGGCTCGAGAAGCCGTCTGACCACGTCCCGGTTATTGGTGAATTCAGTTTTTAGCCAGGTAACGGCTACATTCGGCGGAGAAGGTTTTCTGCGCCGCATTGAACGCCTCTGACCGCTGCGACAGCTCTGAATTCAGTTTGCCGATCTCGGCCTTCATCTCATTGAATTCGACTTGCAGGATTTTTGCCCGCTCAGCCGATTGAGGCGAAATGGACGACTCTTCTTTGGCAGCGACCAGCTCATCATTTATAAGCTCGGCACTCTCACCCTTCTTGCTCAGCTCTTTGTAAGCCTTCGAAAGCGCTCGATGCTCAACAGAGAGTTCTTTTTGGGTCGCAATACATTCAGACGCAGACATGGCCACTGCCATGGGAGACAGCGAAGCCGCAACTGCGGAAATGGATATCAGCTTCAGCACAGATTTCATGCGTCAGGGGTCCTTTCTCAGTATGGGGTCAAGCTAGCAAAACCTATATGACCGCGCGGTGAACGCTTCGATCATTATCGCGTAATGCGCAGAAACTGTGACGGAAACTGGTTATTTGCCGAGCACATCGACTAGATGGAACACAGTGGCAATATCATCCAGCAAATCCGCAACGCGCTCTGAATCATCCAGTGACTTGAACATGCTGCCTGGTTCAAACATGTTGCCCCCTTCAAGCGCCGCATAAATGCGATTACCGTCAAATGTCGCCCGGAATTTGCTACCTTTGAATGTTGTCTCAAGGTTTATAAACGCCTGCATGACGTCGGGGGTTAGCAGAAAGCGGGCTTCAACCTGATCGGTCGTATAAACTTCAAAGATTTTCTCGAAATCCGGGCTCTCAAGCACGGCACGTGTAAATTTGGAGCCGAGGCCACCCAAAGCGTTGAAGATACCCGCGTCCCGCGCGACTCTCGTTGTTCCGTGAAAACGCTTGGGTGCGTCGATAACCCAGCATTGGCCGCGAAAAACCGTGACCCAACTCGTCCGCGTGCGACCTTTGCTATCTGTCGTCGTGCGTCTCTCTTCAAGATGAGCTTCGAAGAATTCAAAAGGAATACCGTTCCGGCTTCCAATAAACTCGTCCTGAAGACTCTTTCGGTCCCAACTCGGCACCACTTTGTGAGTTTTACAGGCCAGAAGATTGGCTTCTGCGACATCAGAAACAGCTTCATTATAAGTCAGGCCAAATTGCGCAGCTACAGGCGGAATCATCGCCTGCTTGGCGTGCCCCATCACCGTCTGAACCTTTGAGACGCCGAAGTAGATGAAGCCTGCGCCCACGATCAGCGCGAAGAAGATTGCCATCGGTGCTTTGAGGAGAAAGACCGCTCCCAGAGCCATGAGCACCGCAACAACAACGCCTATGATGCCGAACTTTTTTGCCTCAGCGATAGCGGCCTGCCTGTCACGCTCCTTTTCCACGAGAACAGGCTGCAACTCCCGATCATAGATATCGGTGAAGTGCTGAAACCCCTCTGGCAAAGCGCTGAGGCGCGCTGCCAGAGGAGATGTCTTGTCATCAGATGTCGGCATAGACGTGGCGTTCGCCGCTGAACCCAGGATGCGTCACTGCACCTTTGGATGCAGGACCAACAAGCTGCGCATACTTCCACAGTGCGCCAGATCCATAATCGGTAACTCTTGGCTTCCAGTCTTTGCGGCGCTTTTCCAGCTCTTCTTCCGAGACTTCGAGTTCTATGGTCCCAGCTTCAGCGTCGATGGAGATCATATCTCCGTCCTGGACGAGGCCAATCGGCCCGCCTTCCTGAGCTTCAGGGCCAACATGGCCAATACAAAAGCCGCGGGTCGCCCCAGAGAAACGACCATCTGTAATCAGAGCGACTTTGTCGCCCATCTCCTGGCCATAAATCGCCGCTGTCGTTGACAACATTTCGCGCATGCCAGGGCCGCCCTTGGAGCCTTCATAGCGGATGATCAGAACGTCACCGGCTTCGTATTCGCGTCTTTCGACAGCACTGAAGCAGGCTTGTTCACCCTCAAAAACGCGCGCTGGCCCGCGGAATTGGAGTTTTTTCAGACCAGCTACTTTCACGATCGCGCCGTCGGGTGCCAGAGATCCTTTCAGGCCAACAACGCCGCCCGTCTTCGTAATCGGGTTAGAGACGGGGTAAATGACCTTCTGTTTATCGTCCCAGGTCACCTCTTCGAGATTGTCGCCCAGGGTTTTGCCGGTCACCGTCATGCAGTCGAGATTGAGGAATCCGCCTTCAGCCAGCGTCTTCATCAGCATAGGCACACCACCGGCTTCCCCCATATCCTTGGCGACATAGTTCCCGCCAGGCTTGAGGTCAGCAAGATATGGCGTTTTCTTGAAAACTTCCGCCATGTCGAAAAGGTCGAAATCAACGCCGCATTCGTGCGCCATGGCTGGCAGGTGAAGCGCCGCATTCGTTGATCCGCCAGTCGCTGCAACCACGATCGCTGCATTCACAAAGGCATCGCGTGTACAGATGTCACGCGGGCGAATACCCAGCTCAAGAAGCTTCATGACCGCCTCACCAGAGGCGACCGCATACTCATCCCGATTGGCGTAAGGCGCTGGCAAAGCGCACGAGTTCGGCAGCGCCAGTCCAATCGCTTCAGACACGCATGCCATTGTGTTGGCTGTGAACTGTCCGCCGCACGCGCCATCGCCCGGACAGGCGACCTTTTCGAGCGCGTTCAGTTTTTCATCGGTCATCTGATTGCTGCCGGCCGCGTGCGCGCCAACCGCTTCAAAAACATCCAGAACCGTTACGTCTTTGCCTTCAAAATTCCCTGGCAGAATGGAACCGCCATAGAGGAACACGCTCGGCACATTCAGGCGCAGCATGGACATCATCATGCCCGGCAGAGATTTGTCACAGCCAGCAATACCCACAAGCGCGTCATAGCTGTGGCCGCGAATGGTGAGCTCAACGGAGTCGGCGATCACATCGCGACTGACGAGAGACGACCGCATGCCCTCATGGCCCATCGCAATGCCATCAGTGACCGTAATCGTGCAGAATTCGCGAGGCGTGCCGTCTCCGGCTTTCACACCTTCGGAGACAGCATGAGCCTGACGCATGAGCGCCGTATTGCATGGCGCTGCCTCGTTCCAGCATGACGCGACACCAACGAAGGGTTTCGAAATCTCGCGCGTGCCCAGGCCCATTGCATAGTAATAGGATCTGTGCGGCGCCCTGGATGGTCCTTCTGTGACATGCCGGGATGGAAGCTTACCTTTATCCCATTTGTGATCAGTCATGACTATCTCCCTCCAACTCGATTTCTGGGGTAGCGACGAGCGCCACCCAACCATTCCAACCCGACTTTAATTCCCGCACTCTTCTGAACCCAAGTGGCAGCATCTTTTCGACTGCTTGCGCAGACCGGTTTCCCGATCGACAGTACACAAGGATCGGTTGATCGCGATCCAGCTCAGCCACGTTCATCTCGAAGTCTTCACTGAGCACATTTATGTTGATTGCGCCCGGAAGATGGCCCGCGTTGAACTCCACAGGGGTTCTCACATCCAACACCACCAGTTCAGCGTCACCCTTTGCAATCAGGTCTCGCGCCTCAATGGGCGCAATCTGAGTGACCACCGCTTCCTGCGACGTATAGCAAGCCGACAGGCCGATCAGGATCAGCGTGAGCGGAAGGGCGATGCGCATAAGGGCTCCGGGCGCTCTAACGTAGGAAACGACGGCTTTATTCCCCATAGTTGGAAAAATCCAGAATAACCGTGCCGATATACTCGAAAAAATATCGACAGACAGAAACTCTTGCCTCCTACATACCCTCGAAGCTCGACAACGCGCCCGAAAGCTTCTCTCTCTTTTCCTGATAATCCGCCAGACGGGACTTCTGCTCTTCGATCACGTCCTCTGGCGCACGTGAGATAAATTTCTCGTTTCCGAGTTTTTTCTCGATCGTCGCAATCTCCTTGTCGAGTTTGCCAAGCTCCTTGTTCAGGCGCTGAATCTCAGCATCAATATCGAGGGCGTCGCTTACAACCAGCGCTGCGCGTGTTCCCTTGTGGACCAGAGATACCGAACCTTCAGGTGAAGCCGGTTCGTAAGTCACATTTTCAAGACGCGCCAATCGTTCAATGAGAGGGGCATAGGTTCGTGCCCGTGCGATAATCGCTTCGTTCGCATCAACCAGCGCCAATTTGAGCTTAGCAGCAGCTGGAACGTTGAGGTCACCGCGCAAACCGCGAATTTCAGTGATCAGGCCAATCACCCAGTCAACCTCCTCAGCGGCTGCAGGTTTGACCAGATCGTCTGCGTACTCCGGCCATTCAGATAGCATCAACAAGCTCTCGCGGCCGGGGCCAAACTCAGCTAGCTGATCCCAGAGCTCCTCAGTGATGAAGGGCATAAACGGGTGGAGAACTTTGAGAATCTCATCAAGAACCCAGGCAGCTGTCTGACGCGTCTCGGCCTTGGCCTCTTCGTCCTCGCCGTTCAGAAGCGGCTTGATGAGTTCCAGATACCAATCGCAGAACGTATTCCAGATAAATCGGTAGCAGGCAGTGGCCGCGTCGTTAAAGCGATAGCCCTCGAGCGCTGACGTCACCTTGCCAGCCGTCTGAACAAACTCGCCAACGATCCACTGATTAATCGACTGATTGAGAGATGCCGGATCAAATTTTTCAGGATCCCATAGCGTGCACTCATTCATCTGGCAGAATCGGGCCGCATTCCAGAGCTTCGTGCCGAAGTTGCGGTACCCGACAATCCGATCAATTGAGAGCCGGATATCCCTGCCCTGCGCAGCCTGGCTGGCTAGCGTAAAGCGAAGTGCATCAGCGCCGCAGGCCGGAATTCCGTCTGGAAACTGGTTCTTGGTTTTCTGCTCAATCTGATTGAGACGATTTTTGTCCGTCGTGCGAGAGTCTCGCAGACGCTTGTCGATAAGAGTCTGCAAGTCGCAGCCATCAATAATGTCGAGCGGGTCGAGAACATTGCCTTCAGACTTCGACATCTTCTTGCCGTTCTCATCGAGAACCAAAGCATGAATATAGACATCCTTGAACGGCACTTCGTCGAGGAATTTGATCCCCATCATCATCATCCGGGCGACCCAGAAAAAGATGATATCAAACGCCGTGATCAGAACCGCGCCTGGATAGAATGCGCTCAGCTCGGGCGTCTTATCAGGCCAGCCAAGCGTGGAGTAAGGCCAGAGCGCAGACGAAAACCAGGTATCAAGCACGTCTTCGTCCTGATGCAGCTGAACACGCTTTCCAAAGTGCTTCTGCGCGAGTTTCAAAGCTTCAGCTTCATTCTCTGCGACGAATATCTCACCGTCGGGTGCGTACCAGGCCGGAATGCGATGCCCCCACCACAGCTGGCGGGAAATGCACCACGGTTCAATGTTTTCAAGCCATTGAAAGTAGGTCTTCGCCCAGTTCTCTGGCACGAAATCGGTCTCGCCTTTACGAACAGCTTCAATGGCCGGCTGGGCTAAAGTTTTCGCGTCAACATACCACTGGTCCGTCAGCATCGGCTCGATGACAACGCCGGAGCGATCGCCGAAAGGCTGCATGATCTTTTTGCTTTCGACGTAAGGTGCAGCATTGCCATCATCATCAGTGACCATGACAGCTAGGCCTTCAGTCGTGATCGCCTCGACGACGCGCTTGCGACACTCATATCGATCCAGCCCGCGATATTCATCCGGCACCAGGTTGATATGGGTCACGTCCTCTTGACCGAAGTCAGACGCGGGCGATTGAAAACGACTATCCCCCTCTTCGAACGCCTTGATCCAGAGATCTGCTCGTTTTTGAGCTTCGACGGCCGATTCCTTATACGGCAATCCGTCATCGCGCATCTGAGCGCGCTCATCCAGCAGCGCGTAAAGCGGTATGCCGTTACGCTTGGCCACGCCATAATCATTGAAGTCATGCGCGCCGGTAATCTTCACTGCGCCTGAACCAAAGTCCTTGTCAGGATATTCATCGGTGATGATTGGGATCACCCGACGGCTCTCTTTCGGGCCGACCGGAATTTCGCAGAGTTTTCCGACGATCGGCGCGTAACGTTCATCTGTTGGATGGACGGCGACCGCGCCATCACCCAGCATGGTTTCAGGCCGCGTCGTCGCGATCGAAATATAGTCGCGCTCCTCTTCGAAGACGACGTTCCCGTCGTCATCCTTCTCGACATAAGTGTATGTTTCACCGCCCGCGAGAGGATATTTGAAGTGCCACATATGGCCGTCGACTTCGGTGTTCTCGACTTCCAGATCCGAGATCGCTGTCTGGAAATGCGGATCCCAGTTCACCAGGCGCTTATCGCGATAAATGAGACCTTCATTGTAGAGTTCGATAAAGGTCTTCAGAACGGCCTGTGACAGTCCTTCATCCATGGTAAAGCGTTCACGTGACCAGTCACAGGACGAACCGAGACGCTTGTCCTGAGTGAGGATCTTGCCGCCCGATTCGTGCTTCCACTCCCAGACTTTCTCGACGAAGGCCTCACGCCCCATAGAGCGCCGGTCCTGATTGCCCTCTGCGGCGAGTTTACGCTCCACGACCATTTGCGTCGCAATGCCCGCATGGTCGGTACCAGGCTGCCAGAGCACATTCTTGCCACGCATACGTTCGAAACGGATCAACACATCTTGAAGTGTGTGATTCAGTGCGTGCCCCATATGCAAAACGCCAGTGACGTTCGGCGGCGGTATGACAATGCAATAGGCTTCAGCACTCGTGTCCATGCTTGGCTGGAAGGCTTTCGCCTCCTCCCAGCGTTCATAGATTTTCTGTTCAGCTTCGGCGGGGTTGAAATGTTGATCGATCATCGGGTCCACATAAACGAAAAGCGCGCCAGTCCTTAGCGCGCTCATTCAAAGAAATCGAGAGAAGACCGGAAGGTTTAACGCGCCATTCGGCTGATACGCTTCACTTCTTCTTCTACCTTAGCTTCTACAATACCTTGCAGATTCTCATTAAGCCAGTCCTTCAGCATCGGACGAAGCATTTCGCGAACCATTGATTCCAAGGTGGTCCCGCTGCTGACAGCCATACTGCCCATGAGCTTGCCGAGCGCACCAGCCGCCTGGCCAGCGACCTCGTCTTCAATCAGCCGATCATCATCGATTGATGCGCGCGCCGGCTGTGGCTTTGCCTCGAAGGACGGTTGAGGCTCAGGTTCTGGTGTCGTGTCAAAAGCTTCTGGCTCTTCATCAACCGCGACAAGGTCGCCATCTTCGAAGTCGGGCTCCTTGAATGAGGCGGGCTCTTCAAAGTGTGGATCTGGCTCTGGCTCGGCTGGTGGGGTGACATCAAATTCAGTGTCATCATCCATCGGCTCGAGATCGAGGACATCATCATCGTCTTCGACAGAGGCCTGCTGGACAGGCTCGGAATCATCATCTTCTGAGATAATCTTCCGGATTGACGCCAGAATTTCTTCCATCGTCGGTTCTTGCTGGGCTTCGTCAGCTGCCATCTTCCTAAGTCCCTGTCACAGGCGTTTTACGAGAACATCAAGTGAGTCGATAAAAAAGTGACCCCCGAACTCTGCGCCATATTTTTCTGTTTTGGATAACGTTCGGTTAATAGGCGTGAATAGAGAAAATATGACTACAGTATTTGCATAGCTTTTCGCTATTGCAAATCATCAGTCGCCTCCGGTTCCATCCAAACCGTGCCTGCACACAATTGATCAGACCGCAGAAACAATGCTCTTCACCACGCGACGAACGCCAAGAGGTCGTTCTGCTCAGAAAACGAACCCAGCTTCGGCTCGAAATCCGTTCAGCGTTGGCGGCACGCAATCAAAATATGCTTTATAAGAGGTCGATGTTTCAGAACGGGTGTAGACACGCGCTTCGCCATTGCGGTTATCGCCAACCACCACACCAAGACGACCGCCGGGCGCGAGCTGCTCCAGCCAGGCCTCGGGGACATATTCAACCATGCCGTTGACGAAGACCACGTCATAAGGTCCCTCATCGGGATAACCTTTGGCCAGATCTCCCGATACGAAGGCAACGCGGTCCATATTCAAAGACAGCATTAGATCGGCACCAGCATCGACAACATCCTGATCGTTCTCAAGAGCGATCACTGTGTCACCAAGTTCATTCAGCAATGAGGCTGCATAGCCTTCACCAGCACCAATAACGAGAACGAGATCACTGTCGTCGACCTCCAGCGCCTGTAGCAGTTTTGCGAGATCGCGCGCGAGCCAAAGTTTGCGCCCGGAAGAGGTTTCAAGCTCCACCTCAGAGTACGCAATGCCTGCCATTGCCTTCGGCAGAAAGGTTTCACGCGGCACTTTATGAAAGGCGGAAATCAGTCGTTCATCCGTCACATCGTTCGGACGGATTTGACAATCGATCATTTTCTTGCGGGCGACGGTAAGATCCACGGGCAAAATCCTCTAGCAATGCGTTTGCTCTTATCACAGGCGTCAGAGTCGGCAAGTCGCAGGCCAATGCAATTGTGACGACAAGAAATCGCACGTGTTTGTAGGGCACGTCCATATTTGGCATTGACCTGAGAGCACTTCTTGATCATGAAGGCTGCCTTGGAAACTGGCCCTGTGGCGGAGTGGTGACGCAGCGGATTGCAAATCCGTGTACCCCGGTTCGATTCCGGGCGGGGCCTCCATTGTTTTGACTTCATTTTTTGCAAATCAGTCATTGCGCTTACATCTCCGTTTACAGCGGCGTTTACAGTTTTGTTCTCTTTTCGCCCCCGCGAACTTGCGAGAGCTTCACGAGAACGGCGTCAGTCTCATCAGGCGCAACACGAGCGTAGTGCTCGATAACCTGCGAGGCTGTTCGGATAGACCAGCCCATGAAGTCGGCAATTTCCGACAAACTCAGGCCAGCGTTTAAGAGCATGGTTGCCGCCGTTCCCCGGCAATCCTGCAATCTCAGTTCAGAAGACAATCCAGCCTTGTCACGCCACTGCCTCACACCCTCAGAAGCGCGGTGTTCAGTGAGCGGCCCGCCGGACGCATTGGTGAGGATGAGAAAGCGATCACGCGGCGTCTGATCGATGACCGCAGCAAGTTCCCCGTCGATTGGAATGTGAGCCGAGCGACCGCGCTTGTTCGTCTTACGAATCCGCAGCCGCCTGCCTTTTGCCGTCTCTTCAATCTGGCCTCTGTTGAGCTTTATCAGATCCCCAGGGCGAAGGCCGGTTTCACATGCAACGGTCAGAATGCGCCGCACCCATTCGGGAGCCTTGGCGTTGAAGGCGTCTCGGTCTGCCCGCGTCCAGACGATATCGGAGCGGTCAACCTCATAAAGTCGTTTGAGCTTGTCGCAGTGATGCTCTGAAATATGGCCCTCTTCGACCGCCCAATTCAGAAGCCGCACCGCGTGAGTTCCTGCCATATCGTGCTGTTTAGGCGAATGCTTCCACTTCGCCCGCCATTTGTTCATTTCTCCGCGTGATCCGCGTTCTTCCCAGATCACCGCCGGAGCATCATGGAAGTGTGCAGCCCATCGCAGAAGCCATTTCTTAATGTCCTGCTTTGAACGCTCGCCTTTCGGCATGGCGACACTCTCAAGGAAGAGTTCCGCCAACGCCGGACACATCAGAATTGACGGTTTCGGACGTTTGGCAATTTCGGCATAGGCAATCAGGAAATCCGGGTCGGTCGGGTTCCGATGGTCATCTTCCCAGAACTTCGGAGAGCCTTTGCCGCGCCCATAGTAGAAATGAATGCGAGACTTGCCGTTGGCTAGCTTGCGCCGAACGCGATGCACGCCTTTAGGAAGTTTCACGACCGCGCCTCCACTCTTCCAGTGGAGACGATTTGCCCGATGCTTTATCTTCCCCGGCACTGATCATCACACGTCCGTCTGGAAACGATTCGATATCCAATCTCGTGCAGCCTTCGGCTTTCATGAGCCTGTAAATTTTGGCGAGGTCTTCAGCCTTGGGGAGCGAAGGTCTAGGCATCATGACCCCCATTGTTTTTAAAGGGAGCAAGGAGAGCTAAAACGCTTGAAGGAATTGGCTCATCCCCCGAATGGTCGGCGGTGACCTCTTCCCATGATTTGCCGTCGCGCTTTTCAATATAAAATGGGATAGCAATCTCTAGCGCATCGGCTGCTATCAGGCCGATCAATCGGCGCAGTCCTGAAAAACGACTTCTCGGAAGTCGGTTGTTCTCGCCTTTGCCACTCGTGAAATAGAGCTTTCCGTCCGTCGTCTCGAGGTATCCAATCTGCTGATTTCTATCAACGAAAGTATGAACCGCTTCGTCAGTATCGACTGCACTATCAAGATAGGCTGCTAAAGCATCATCAAAACGGTATCCTGTGTTGTCTGTGAGAAAACTTGGGAGTGGCACTGACTCTTGAGGTTGCAGGATCTTTGAGAAGTAATGCGTGCCGAGTTCAACCGCATCGGCGGGCTTATCGGTTGCAAGAAGCGCGATCACCAGTCTAGCCGCATCGAGCACGGTCATTTCTGGAGCACCACGACCGCCCTTGCCCGCGGTCAACAATCCAGCCTGTTTCAATTCACGCGCAAACAGCTTGACCGTCTCATATCGTACGGCTGTCGTCTGCGAGACGTGATAGATGAACATTGCTGACTTCATGATGAATGAGTATCGCGCATTTAAGTATCGGTCAATCATTAAATGAGTTTTACGCACACATAATTGGCTGCCGCGCAGAAAGTCCATATCTGCCGCAGCCTGTCAGGGTTTAGGTCTTATGGAACCGGGCACTTGCTGACTAATCCCAGCTATCTCGCAGCGCCGAACAAAGTGCCGCACGGGAGCTACCCGGATTCAGTTGTGTCGATATCGACACGGTTCAAACATGCTCATTCCCCCAATCGACCATTTCCATCGCTTGCACCGGATCAAGCCCGGCCTCTTTGGCTTGCGCCAATGCGCCGACAATGGCCGTGATCGCCCTGGCCCTGCCACCCGCGTCGAAGGCTTGCAGTGGTCGAAGCGTGTCGATTGTGACAGAGCCGCCGAGCTTGGAAGTGCATTCCTCTGCCATAATCGCCGCAATGGGTTGTAGCTGCCATTGGGCGACATGCCGTTGCGCCTCTCTGACCATCGGTCCTGTTGTGGCCGCATTGGCCAATCCGGGCAGAACACCGAAAGCGAGATAGATTGCATCACGCGCCGCATTCAACGTTTCGCGGGTCATGGCTTTGCTGAGGTCTGGCGTGAGGTCGTTTGATTTCCAGTCTGTCACAGGCCCCGGCCCGCCCGCCGCCGACACGTTTACCGATTCGCGTATCAGGACCTTGCCGCGCTTCCCTCTGAAACCCCGTGCGAGGGCTTCCAGATCAGTTTGTGGCGCTTCAGGGAATGGGACAATTTGAGACGCCAGCGGCGCATTGTCATAAACTTCAGCAAGTGCCGTTTCGACCGCCTGCAGAAGCCC
>CETS01003445.1_pt1 | contig 58997 bp, 53 predicted proteins | sample 356391 | NCBI WGS metagenome assembly CETS01 (sample SAMEA2622673, study PRJEB7988) | marine metagenome | isolation source: saline water (ENVO:00002010), including
CTGAATGCGTTCTGCCAAAAATATACCTCTCGGCTGAATACCAACAAGTACAGTTTCTTCAAAATCCTGATGATTTTCGATAAGTTGACAAGCCAGACGATGAAGTATAATTTCTATTTCTTTAGCACTGAGTAAAATTTTTTGGCTCATCTGTAGAAGTGTTCTTTTTCTGAAAAACAAAAGTAAAGAAAATATTGCTTTTGAAGAATATAAGTTAACGAAAGCTTGTTACAAAAAATTAAATCTTGTAAAATTGAATGACTAAACTAAATGATGTTTAAAAAATTTCTAGAAAAAAGCTTTTTAAAAAGTCTCGGGCCCGGGTTTTTATTGGCAGGTGCCGCCATAGGTGTTTCTCACTTGGTACAAGCTACACGTGCCGGAGCAGAATTTGGTTTTTCTTTAATTTGGGTGCTATTGCTCGCCTGTCTTTCTAAATATCCGTTTTTAGAATTTGGCCCACGCTATACCGCTGCTACCGGAAAAGATTTGATTACCGGTTATAAAGAACTAGGCAAGTTTTCTTATTATACTTATATCGCCATTACACTTGGGACGATGTTCGTGATCCAAGCTTCTGTAACCATTGTAACTGCTGGTTTAGCTGAACAATTGTTTCATCTAGGATGGTCACCATTTATTTGGAGTGCCATTATTCTTGCCTTTTGTATTGCTCTTTTATGGATTGGAAAATATGGTGGACTCGATTTTAGCATGAAAATAATTGTTAGCCTTCTAACTTTGGTAACCTTAATTTCTGTAATTTTTGCATTTAACACCGGTACTTTAGAACATACTTTATCTGCCTCTACTCCATCGTATTGGAACTTAGGCGGAATTGCTTTTCTAATCGCTTTTATGGGTTGGATGCCTATTCCTTTAGACGCATCGGTTTGGCATTCGATGTGGACACGGGAAAAAGCCAAAAATTCACACAGAGCACTTTCTGTAAAAAATAGCTTTATCGATTTTAACGTAGGTTATTTATCTGCTTCTTTTATTGGATTACTATTTCTTCTACTAGGAGCATTGGTCATGTTTGGACGTGGAGAGAGTTTTTCTAAAAACAGTGTTGTTTTTGCCGGTCAGCTTATTGAACTTTATCAATTTTTATTGGGGAATTGGAGTTATTTACTGGTTTCAATCGCTGCGTTGATTACCATGTTAAGCACCACTTTAACTGTGGCCGACGCTTACCCGAGGGTACTTTCTGAAGTGATTATTCCGCAAGAAAAAGAAAATGAAAAAACCCTTCATAAGAAAACAAATTTATACCGAATGGGTTTAATTCTCATTCCTATCTTCTCCTTAAGCATTCTCTATTTTACCGATAAAAATTTCACTTATTTGGTAGATTTTGCTAGCGGACTTTCGTTTCTATCGGCACCTGTTTTAGCTTATTTCAATTTTAAATTAGTGAAGAGTAAAATTTCAGCAGAAAACCGACCGGGTAAAGCTTATCAAATTTTTAGTTGGATTTGCTTGTGGATTCTTATTTTATTTGGAATTGGTTATTTGTATGTTCAATTCAACTAATTATTCAAAAGACTATGAAAATTACAGATATCAACGGAAAAGTCACCTTATCAAACGGAGTTAAAATGCCTTATTTAGGATTGGGCGTTTATAAGTCTAAAGATGGTGAGGAAGTAAAAAATGCCATTAACTATGCGTTTGATGCGGGTTACCGCCTTATCGATACAGCAAGTTTTTACAATAATGAAGAAGGTGTTGGTGAAGCGATTAGAGAAAGTGAAATTGAAAGAAAAGAATTATTTATAACTACAAAAGTCTGGAACGATGATCAAGGCTATCAAAACACACTTAAAGCCTTTGAAACTTCCAGACAAAAATTAGGGTTAGACTATATCGATTTGTACCTTATTCATTGGCCGGTTCCCCATGTGTTGGAAGAAACTTGGCAAGCCTTAGAAAAACTATACAACGACGGAAAAGTAAAAGCCATTGGGGTTTGTAATTGCTTACAGCATCAATTAGAAACTATAAAACAAGCTGGAAGTATTGTGCCTATGGTTTTGCAAAATGAATTTCACCCTAAATTGGTTCAGCAAGAATTAATAGATTACTGTAAAAGGGAAAATATTCAGTACCAAGCTTGGTCACCATTAATGCGTGGACAAATTTTAGAAAATAAAACCATCGCTGAAATTGCTAAAAAGTATAATAAAAGTATAGCCCAAGTGATTCTACGATGGGATTTACAAAAAGGCGTTTTAACCATTCCTAAAAGTGTTCATCAACAAAGAATTGAAGAAAACAGGAATATTTTTGATTTTAAATTAACTTCTGAAGAAGTAAAAACGATAGACGCTCTCCACAACAACGAACGTACCGGCGCACATCCCGATCATTTTATGGAACATTTCGCCAAATAATAACAAGTAATAAAAAAGCCGCTTTTTTCAAAGCGGCTTTTCGTTTTTATGTGGTGAAATGAATTACTTCACTTCTTCATAATCTACATCATCAATATTTCCGTCGTCGCTATCAGACTGACCGCCAGTTGCTCCTTGTTGAGGACCTCCTTGCGCACCTTGAGCTCCGGCTCCACCAGCTTGTTGCTGAGCTTCTGCCTGTGCTTTATACATTTCTTCTGAAACAGATTTCCAAGTTTCATTCAATTTGTCTAAAGCAGGAGTAATTTTCTCTAGCTCTTTGGTTTCGTATGCTTTTTTCAATTCTTCTAAAGCATCTTCTACCGGTTTTTTCTTATCGTCAGAAAGCTTATCTCCAAATTCTTTTAATTGCTTTTCAGTTTGAAAAATCATTGAATCAGCTTCATTCAGCTTATCAACTTTTTCTTTCGCTTTTTTATCGGCTTCAGCATTTGCTTCAGCTTCAGACTTCATCTTTTCGATTTCTTCTTCAGTTAATCCAGAAGAAGCTTCAATACGGATATCTTGTTTCTTACCAGTCGCTTTATCTTCTGCACTTACTTGAATAATTCCGTTTGCATCGATATCAAAAGTTACTTCAATTTGAGGTGTTCCTCTTGGCGCTGGTGGAATTCCGTCTAAATGGAATCTACCAATTGTTTTGTTATCTGCTGCCATAGAACGTTCTCCTTGCAACACGTGAATCTCTACAGAAGGCTGATTGTCTGCCGCAGTTGAGAAAGTTTGTGACTTCTTGGTTGGAATAGTAGTGTTTGCTTCAATTAATTTAGTGTTTACACCACCCATCGTTTCAATACCTAATGAAAGTGGAGTTACATCTAACAACAATACATCTTTAACATCTCCTGTTAAAACACCACCTTGAATTCCTGCTCCAATAGCAACAACTTCATCTGGGTTTACTCCTTTACTTGGCTTTTTACCGAAGAATTTCTCTACAGCTTCTTGTACCGCAGGAATACGGGTAGAACCACCAACTAAAATTACCTCATCAATATCTCCTTTAGAAAGACCGGCTGCTTTTAATGCTTTTTCACAAGGAGCAATGGTTCTTTTTACTAAATCTCCAATTAACTGCTCAAACTTCGCACGTGAAAGTGTTCTCACTAAGTGTTTTGGTCCACTAGAAGTTGCCGTGATGTAAGGTAAATTAATTTCTGTTGATGAAGAAGAAGACAATTCGATCTTAGCTTTTTCAGCAGCTTCTTTTAAACGTTGAAGAGCCATTGGGTCTTTACGTAAATCGATATCTTCATCTTTAATGAATTCTTCTGCTAACCAATCGATAATTGTTTCATCTACATCATCACCTCCTAAGTGAGTATCACCATCGGTAGCCAATACTTCAAAAACGCCATCACCTAATTCTAAGATAGAAACGTCATGCGTACCACCACCAAAATCAAATACTACAATCTTTTGGTCAGAATCTTTTTTATCTAAACCGTAAGCTAATGCAGCGGCAGTAGGCTCATTAATAATACGCTCTACTTTTAAACCTGCAATCTCACCAGCTTCTTTAGTCGCTTGACGCTGAGAATCGTTAAAATAAGCCGGAACGGTAATTACTGCTCTCGAAATATCTTGCCCTAAATAATCTTCTGCAGTTTTCTTCATTTTCTGAAGAATCATAGCAGAAAGTTCTTGAGGTGTATATAAACGACCATCGATATCTACACGAGGAGTATCGTTATCTCCTTTTACTACTTTATAAGCAACACGATCTGCTTCTCTTGAAGATTCTGAGTATTTGTTACCCATAAATCTTTTAATAGAAGAAATAGTTTTTTGTGGGTTAGTTACCGCCTGACGCTTTGCAGGGTCTCCCACTTTTATTTCACCATCTTCTACGAATGCAATCACAGAAGGAGTGGTTCTTTTACCTTCAGCATTAGGTATTACCGTAGGCTCGTTACCTTCCATTACAGAGACACAAGAGTTGGTTGTACCTAAGTCTATACCAATTATTTTACTCATAGTTATATCTTTAGTTTTTTTCAATTTTTAATTCGATTGGTATAAGTCAATCTCTATGCCACCAGAATATTTATGACAGGTTGTCACTTTTGCGATAAATACACCAAAATTTTATTGACATATTGTTATTACTTCTAATTTTAAATAGAATTTTTCAGTAAAAAACCATCATTAGATTTTAAGAAAATTTATTCAACTCATTATGGAAAGCTCAGAAATTTCTGTCATATTTGCGAAAATCTCAATAAGGTTTAAAATTTTAGTCTTGTTATGAAGAAAATTGAATGTATTAGTGTTTTTGATATGCTCAAGATTGGTGTTGGGCCTTCTAGTTCTCATACCTTAGGACCTTGGCGTGCTGGGCAACGTTGGATTGCAGAATTGAAAAAGAAAAATACGTTCGATTTAGTTGAAGAAATCAAAGTAGATTTATATGGTTCGCTCTCCTTAACCGGAAAAGGTCACGCCACCGATATTGCTTCTATTCTAGGTTTATGTGGTTACGATCCGGTAAGCATGGATTTATTACAAATTGAACCTTTAATTCAATCGATTAAAGAAGAAAAGAAACTAAAATTTAACCGGGAATTTGAGGTAAATTTCAATCCGGAAACCCAAGTGGTTTTCAATAGAAAGTTTTTAGATTTTCACCCTAACGGAATCAAATTTTCAGCAAAATTGAAAAACGGCAAAAAAACCAGTTCCTGTTTTTTCTCTATTGGAGGTGGGTTTGTCGTGAAAAAAGAACGTAAAAATGCGAAGAGGAAAATTGAAAACTTTGAGCAATTTCCTTTTCCTGTAGAAAAAGCCACCGAGCTCCTTGCCTATTGTCATCAAGAGAACAAAAAAATCTCTGATATTGTTCTTGAAAATGAAAAGTCTTTACGTAATGAACAAGAAATTGACGAAGGTTTAAAAGCTATCTGGCAAGTAATGCTAGAATCGATGCATACGGGTTGTCATACCGAAGGGATTTTACCGGGAGGTTTACAAGTTCAGCGGAGAGCTTACAATATGCATCAACGTTTAATTGGTGATGTTGCTTATAACAATCCGCAAGAATGGTTGGAAGGGATAAGAAACACGGAAGTTAAATTCAGACAAATTTTAAAATGGGTAAGTTGCTATGCGCTTAGTGTAAATGAAGTGAATGCTTCTTTAGGTCGCGTAGTTACCGCTCCAACTAACGGAAGTGCAGGAACCGTACCGGCTGTTTTAATGTATTACATGACCATTGAAAACCACGATGCGAATTTTGACCATGTAAAACAATTTTTATTGGTGGCCGGTGAAATTGGAAGTTTGTTTAAAAAAGGGGCTACGATTTCTGCCGCAATGGGTGGTTGCCAAGCTGAAATTGGCGTGTCTTCTGCAATGGCTGCCGGAGCACTTACCGAATTATTAGGCGGAACTCCTGAACAAGTTTTAATGGCCAGTGAAATTGCCATGGAACATCATTTGGGTTTAACCTGTGACCCTATTGCAGGTTTGGTACAAATACCTTGTATAGAGCGGAATGCAATGGGCGCCATTAAAGCGATAAACGCCGCCGAAATTGCATTAGAAACCGACGCTACTAAAGCAAAAGTCCCTCTAGATAAAGTTATTGAAACGATGTGGGACACCGCTAAAGATATGAATTCTAAATATAAAGAAACCTCAGAAGGCGGCCTTGCCGTTAAAGTAAGTTTATCTGATTGTTAAAAATAAAAAAGCAAGCTAAATAGCTCGCTTTTTTATTATCCAATTAATTTCTCAAATACTCTTGCGACAGCTTCTGCTCCTGGATCTGGAATATCTTTTAAAGATTTTTCAGATAAGTAAGAAGAGCGTCCAAAGTCGGTATTAGTAATTTTCTTAGTCTTTTCTGCTCCTTCACGGGCTTTTTCAGCAGCGGTTTTTAAATTTCCATCTTCTGCTAAAACTTTAAATGCCGGTTGTAAAGCATCGATCATGGTTCGCTGTCCTTCTTCCGCACCACCAAATTCTTTCATTTTTTGTAATCCTTCATTCAGGGCTTTTCCTAAATGCTCATTTTCTTTATAAGCATTTCCTGCCCGAGTGAACATTAAAGAAAGTAAAACCCCACTAGAACCACCGGTTTCCCTAGCTAAAATCCGGCCAATGCTTATGAATAGTTCAGCGGAATTATCCAGCGGAAGTTGAGGAATTAATTCTTTTATTTTTTTTGCACCGGCGGCAAAGGTAGAACCTGCATCACCGTCGCCTACTTTTTCATCGATTTCATTTAATTCCTTTTTTAAACTGATTAATTCTTCTGTTATCGTCTTTAAACTTTTTTCTACTTTTTCATTGGTAGTAGCTTCAAATGGAAGTGTTTCCGGAAGCTCCGGACTAGATACGGAACTAACATCTCCAAATTCCCTAATTATCCAGGCAGCTGGTTCTACATCGGCGGTTAAAGCTTTATTGATTTCTTCATCTAATTGTAAAAGGGAAAGTGAAAAACCATTCATATTCAGTGAAGTCATTAGTTGGGAAGGTCCTACTAAGCATTTTACTTTTGCTGCTAATTCTGATTTTCGAAAAGCATGTAGTAAAATATTCATTTCTATAGGAGTCACACTTCCTAAATTATTAAGGATGAGCGCATATTCTGCTTCTGCTGAAGGTAAATATTCTTTTAATTGCGTTGTGGCTTTTTTCATTAAGGCTTCGGCATTATCCATCGAAATAGTTTCTACACCGGGTTCTCCATGAATTCCCAAACCTAGTTCTGCTTCATCTTTATCTAAACGGGATTCTTCCGGATTTTGAAACTTCTGTCCTTCTTCTAAAGACAATCCAATGGAATACATTTGCTGTGCTACTTTTTTAGCCAAGCTTGTCACCTCTTCCAATGATTTTCCTTCTTCAGCTAAATATCCGGCTGCTTTATGCACAAACAAAGTTCCGGCTAAACCACGTTGCTCGGTGTCTTCGCCTAAAGCTATATCGTCACCCACAATTACTGTTTCCACTTTGTAACCCATTTCTCTCGCTTGCTCTGCGGCAAGTCCGAAATTTAATCGATCGCCGGTATAATTTTTAATAATCAATAAACATCCTTTATCGCCAGTAGTTGCTAAAATGGCAGAAAGCACGGCATCTACTGAAGGGGAGGCAAAAATATCACCACACACGGCAGCGGTTAACATACCTTTTCCTACAAAACCTGCATGCGCCGGTTCGTGACCAGAACCTCCACCAGAGATAATGGCGACTTTATTTTTATCTATATTTTTACGAAGCACTACCCTTATTTCGGGAAAATTATCTAGTTTGGTAAGTTTAGGATCGGTTAAAAGGCCTTCTATACCTTCATCAACTACTTTTTGAGGATCGTTTATAAAAAATTTCATGTGAGTTTTTATTTTTAAATTTATAAAAAGCTAACAATTTCAGCTAATAAAGAAAAGTTAAGCTTCATAAAAAAAGCGAGTCATAATGACCCGCTTTGTGTTTAAGGAAATTCTAGTTTTTAGTTTAAACCTATCACCTCACCTATCTTAACTCTAAAACTCCGATGATTTATTTCCTGATTTCTCTTCTATTTCCTTTCCAAAATCACCGAGAACATCCAAATTAACATTGACATCCCCTTTAGAAGCAGATTTCATTAACTTCATCAAGGCTGAAAAATCCATGTCGTCCCCCAATAAACGGGCTACTGCAAAACCTTTTGTATCGTCATTGGCATAAACAATAACTTCGTCTATGGCATTTTCTTCTCCTAAATACATCACTTTTACGTTTCTACCAGAACTCCCCAATTTCATTAAAACTTTATATTTTTTATCTTTTAAAATGGATTCTATAGTAGCTTTTTCGTTTTGATAAGCTTCCGTATTTCTATCATTAACCGGAAAGGCCAATACATTTGCTTTTCTAATTGATTTTAAGGCTTTCCTGTCTTCTTCTGAAAGATTGCTGTTATCTCCTAGAAATAAACTGGAAGGTACATCTAAAACCACAAAGTTGTCGTTTTCCTGATGATCTACATAGTACGATTGCAAGGTAGGTTCTGAGTTACAAGCAACAGCTAACACAGCCATCATCAGCAGAATTATTTTATTTATCTTCTTCATAGCAATTTTTTATTTTTCTTCAACTTTTTCTAATTGATCTGCCCCGGGTACTTCAAGGTCTTTTGCCAGTTTAGAGACTTCTTTTAAATCTATATCTCCTGTAATGGACATGATAACTGTCATAGGCTTCCCATCTTCCTTTCCATTTAAGAACATAAACAATTGACTAACAGATCCTTTTTTACTTCCGGGTTTAGAGTAAAAATTCACTTCTTTTCCGTCGTCTTTAAAGCTCATTAATTTGCTCATGGAAGAAGAAGCCAGAAAACTTTTTACATCTTGTTCCATTTCCCCAGAAATACTTACATCATTTGTACTTAACACTTTAATATCTTCAAGGTTTTCAATAAGCTGGATATAACGTTTTACTTCAGGATCTTCACTTTCAAAATCTATATCGGCCAAGAGTTTAAACATCTCATTGGTCATTACCATAGAGCTTACCCCTTTCATATCTGCATATTTACTAAAGCTTTGCGCTTGGGTAACTATGGGAGCCAATACAAGGACAATAATTACGATTAACTTTTTCATAGGACTATTTGTTTATTAATTGATTTTTAGTTTGGTTGATTTCTTTTAAATAACTCAATTGTTTTTTTCCGTTTACTACCGCGTCGGTCATCATTAGTAATAGGTCTTGGGTATTTTGCATTGCCAATTCATAGGCTACAGGTTCTGCTTTTGTAAGTGTATTTTTCTGATGGTTACGGAATAAAAACACCGAAGCTATAATGGCTATACTTGCAGCAATACCGACCCATTTGTAAATAGAAAACCTAATGGGTTTCTTTTCTTCAAAAGGCATTTTAAATTCTATTTCATCTGAAGCTGAGATATTCCTTTCAGATTTTAGAAAGCTAAAAAGCGGAATGTACTCTTCTAATTCTGGAGCTACATTTCCAGAAAGGAAATAAGCTTCGAGCTCTTTTTCTTCAGCCAAACTAGTTTCTGCCTCTAAATAGTTATCTAGTAGTTTTTTTATGTTAGACAGTTCCATAGCGATGTTTTTTTATAATTTCTTTTCTAATTTTTTTTCGTGCTCGGGATAAAGCGACACGAATAGCTGTTGACTTCATCCCGGTAATCTCCATAATTTCGTCATATTCCAGTTGTTCTATATCCCTAAGCTGAATTAAGGTTTGTTCCTGTTCTGATAAATCCTTAATGATTCCAGCAACAAGTTCTAATTCATTTTTAGCTTCTAAGTGTTTTTGGAGTGATTTACTTTCATCTTCATAGTTACTATGTACAATTCTTAGATTATTGTTTTTCTTTAATTTTAATTGATCTAGACAGTGATTTTTGGTAACTGTCATTGCAAAAGCATGAGCATTATCATAATCTTGAAGCGTATCCCTTTTATTCCAAAGTTTCACAAAAACTTCCTGAACCGCATCCTGCGCTGCTTCTTTAGAAACCAATAAGCGTACCGATAGCCGATACATTTTATCTTTTATGGGGTTTATAAAAACTAAAAACTCCTGTTGGTTCATTTCTTTTTTACTTTTGCTCTACACTATGGTGACGAACTACTCTAAATTTTGTTACAATAAATTTTCAATTTATAATTTTGTGAGTATTTTCGAGTTATACTTTTAAATTGCAATGATGAAAAATAAATTTGCGCTCTTCTTACTTATAGGTCTTACTACATTTTCTTTCCTTTCATGTTTTGATGATCGGGATGATGAGATTATTCCTTCTTCTACTAAAGAAATACAAAATTTTATATGGAGAGGACTCAATATTTATTATCTCTATAAGCCAAATGTTCCTGCGTTACAGAGACAAACCTATGCGAATGAAACCGAATTAGATAATTTTCTGAAAAGTTTTGAATCTCCAGAGACTTTATTCTACGATTTAATTTACGAGCCTGAAGATAGATTTAGCTTTATTGTTTCTGATTATGAAGTATTGGAAGATGCTTTACAAGGAACAAGCTATACCAATGGAATGGAGTATGGTTTAATTCGTAATGAAGATAGCGGAGCTATTTTTGGTTATGTACGTTATGTTTTACCTAATACAACTGCTGCTGAAAAAGGAATTAAAAGAGGAATGATATTTAACCGGGTAGATGGTATTGAAATAACTGCAAATAATTATAGAGAATTATTTAGTCCATATACCTATACTATTGGTTTAGCGAATTATGAAAATGGAAATTTAACTCCATTAGACGAAGAATATACGTTAACAAAATATGAATATACAGAGAATCCTGTATATATAAGAAAGACTATAGATCATGCCAATAAAAAGATAGGCTATTTAATGTATAATGGGTTTACCAGTAATTATGACAATGAATTAAATGATGCATTTGCTTATTTTAAAGCAGAGAATATTGATGATCTTGTCATCGATTTACGATACAATGGCGGAGGAAGTGTAGAGACCAGTAACGATTTGGCGAGTATGGTTACCGGACAATTTAATGGTGAACTATTTACCACTCAGGTTTATAATGATAATTTCGAAAATGAAGAACGTTATTTCAATAATAGAATAAGTACTGGTGGAACTATTAACAGTTTAAACTTAAATAAAGTTTATGTAATTACAACCGGTAGCACGGCTTCTGCCAGTGAATTATTAATTGCTTCTTTAAGACCTTATATTGACGTAATTCAGGTAGGTACTACCACAACAGGAAAATACCAAGGATCGGTCACGCTTTATGATTCTCCAAATTTTTCAAGAACAAATGCTAATATTGGTCATAAGTACGCTATGCAACCCTTAATTTTAAAAACGGTTAATGCCAATGGTTTTACCGATTATTTTAATGGATTAACCCCAAATATTGAAATTGGGGAAGATTATGAAAATTTAGGTATTTTAGGCGAACCTACAGAACCATTATTGCAAGCAGCCTTAAATCAAGCTGAAGGAAGATTTGCCTATCCCCTTTCAGATCATATTATTGAATTTGGAGAAAGCAACGAGAACACGCCAACTCACCAAAAAATGTATATTGATGATTTTGATTATTAATTAGCGGGAAATCATCACCAAAGCTCTTTTTTCTTTGGCTTTAAATCTAATTAATAAAAGTAAACTCAACGTCAAAGACACCAAAATTATGGTGGCTAAGGGAATTAAACTTGGCCCCGTAAATTTACTAATAATAAAAGAAGCTATTGCCCCAAAAATCATTTTTAAACTTCCTACCAGAGCAGAAGCTCTTCCTGCCCTTTTGGTAAATGGAAATAAGGATAGTGCAGTAGTATTAGGGTTTTGAAATCCTAATAAAAATAAAATAAAGAACAATAAAATAACAGTTGTATAAAAGTTTCCTATTAAATAGCCATTTATTAAAAATAGCACCCCTAAAGCAACCAGTATAAAACCAATAATTAGGGTAACGGCAAATGTGGTCGCTCTTTTAAGAACCAATCTGTTTAATTGACTACCTATGATTAAACCTGCTGCATTCATCCCGAACAACCATCCAAACTGACTTTCGGTTAAGTGAAATTTATCCATAAATAAACTAGGTGCGTTACTTATATAAGCAAACATAGCTCCAATGGTTAAACTTCCTGCAAAGGAAAACGTAAGAAAAATTTTATCTTCCAATATACCCTTGTACTTATTGATAACTTGACCTATTTTTAAATCAACAGTTTTATCTGGTTCAATACTTTCCGGTAAAAACTTAGTTACACTTATAAACATAAGCACAGCAAATACTGCCAATATTAAAAATATGATGTGCCAAGAGAAATGAGTAATCACTATTCCACCAATAGTAGGTGCAATGATAGGTGCTCCTCCCATAATTAACATTAAGAAAGAAATGGCCCTTGCTACTTCCTGAGGAGGAAAAATATCTCTCACCACTGCTTTTGAAGCTACCATTCCTGCCGATGAACCTATTGCTAAAAAGAACCTAGATATAATTAGCCAATACAAATTGGGAGAATAAAAGCAACTTATTGCCGAAACAATATAAACTACTAACCCAATTAGTAATGGTTTCTTTCTGCCAAACTTATCCATTATGGGGCCATAAGCTAATTGGCCAAAAGAAATCCCAATAAAATAACTGGTAAGCGAAAAGCCTACCTGAGCTTTAGTCGTAGTAAATTCTTTAGCTATACTATCAAAACTAGGCAGATACATATCTATGGAAAAAGGACCCAATGCAATTAAAGTCCCTAAAACCAATAGAATTATCTTTTCACGTTTCTTATTTCTGATGGTAAAATCTTCTTGCATTTTGCAAATTTCGTTCAATGCTAGTGAATTGATCAAGTGAAAATCTTGTTTAACAAATAATTAATAGCCCTTCTAAAGGATTAATATTTTTACATATAAATTTGACTGAAATTAGATGGAATTCTTATATTCGCAGTCCAAATTTTCGGGATGTAGCTTAGTCCGGTTAAAGTGCGCGTCTGGGGGGCGCGAGATCGGAGGTTCGAATCCTCTCATCCCGACAAATAGAAATCCAATCACAAGTGTGGTTGGATTTTTTGTTTTCATCAACTAATCAATTAAAAAACTTCGGTTTATTTTCTTTTTCTTCAGGGATTACGGTTAACTATAAATAAATTTAATATAAAGCTTTTTTCACTTTTAACACGAATATAATATACTGGGAATCAACCTAGCCTATATCCATAAATCAGGAAGTGAACACCATCAAATTTTTACTATAAGATGGTATTGAATTTTATACTCCTTTGACTACAAATACTTTTAAAGCAATTAAAAATACCTTAGATTAGTAGTAATTCTAAAATAGCTATAAAAGTAAAACCCGAAAATCAATCAATTTACTGCCAAATTTGACTTTAATTTTTGCTATAAAACGATAAATAAAACAAACTATTGACTTAATTATGAAAATTCAAAAAATTGAAGCAATCGAAATTCTTGATTCAAGAGGAAATCCAACAGTTGAAGTAAATTTAAAATTAGAAGATGGAACAACTTCTAGGGCTATGGTTCCAAGTGGTGCATCAACCGGAGAAAGGGAGGCCGTAGAAATCAGGGATGGAGACCCAAAACGCTACGGCGGGAAAGGCGTTTTAAAAGCTGTTGGGAATGTGAACTCCACGATTGCAAAGGCGATTGAGAATAAACATTTTAATAGTCAAAAAGAGATCGATTACTTCCTCATGGAACTTGATGGAACAGATAATAAATCAAACATAGGGGCAAACGCCATCCTGGGTGTTTCTATGGCCTTTGCCAGAGCAAAAGCAACAAGTTCAAGTATTCCATTATATCAATACTTGGGAGGAGGTAATGCTCACATTATGCCGGTTCCTTGTATGAATGTCATCAATGGAGGTAAACATGCAGACAATACAATTGATTTTCAGGAATTCATGATTGCCCCTCACAATGCATCATCATTTACCGAAGCAATACGTATGGGAGAAGAAGTTTTTCACGCCCTCAAAGTAGTTTTAAAATCAAAAGGGTTTAGTACCGGCGTTGGTGATGAAGGTGGGTTTGCCCCTGATCTAAAATCCAATGAACAAGCTGTTGAAATGATTTTGGAAGGGATTCATAAAGCGGGATATAAAGCGGGCAACGATGTTAGTATTTGTATTGACCCTGCTTCCAGCGAAATGTGGGAAAATGGCAGCTATAAATTTTTTAAAAGTTCACAAAAATTAGTAAGCAGTGATGATATGGTCAAGCTTTGGGAAAGTTGGGTAAAGCAATACCCCATTGTATTACTTGAAGACGGACTGGCTGAAAATGATTGGGAAGGATGGAAAAACTTAACAGAAGTACTGGGTAGCAAAGTTGAACTTGTAGGCGATGATATTTTCTGTACCAATAAGCGCATATTGCAGGAAGCAATCAATAAGGAAGTTGCAAATTCTATCCTTATCAAGCTGAATCAAATAGGAACAGTTACAGAAACATTAGAGACGATAGAACTGGCCTATAAAAATGCATACAATTGTTTTGTGTCGCATAGAAGTGGTGAAACCATAGATACTTTTATTTCAGATTTAACAGTAGGAATTAATGCAGGGCATTTAAAAACCGGAAGCGGATGTCGTGGAGAACGGGTTGAGAAATTCAATCAGCTCATGCGTATCGAAAACGAATTAGGTAAATCTGCCCAATTTGCAGGCTTAAAAGCATTTAAGAACGCACTATAAAACATTTTTTCAATATGAAATTTTAGATTCCTAAACATGTTAAAATTTGAAATTCCCAATAGAGAAACAATACAAGCTGAATACCTTGTTTTGGATTACAATGGTACGCTGGCCATTGATGGAAAGCTGTTACCCGGCATAAAAGAAAAATTAAATTCTCTGGCCGATGATATAAAAATTTATGTGGTAACCGGTGATAATTTTGGAAACGCAAGAGAAAGTCTAAAAGAAGTACGCTGCGAATGTATTATTGTCCAAGAAAAAATACAGCAACAATACAAAAAGGAGTTTGTTACCAAACTTAATGCAGCTAAAGTGATTGCCATTGGTAATGGACTGAATGATGCTTTAATGCTAAAGGAAGCAGCACTAAGTATGATCGTATTACAAAAAGAAGGAGCTTCTGTAAAAACACTCATTAATGCAGATATGGTTTTTTCATCTGTGATAGATATATTGGATGCTTTGGATAATCCATTACGTATCGCTGCTACCTTAAGAAGTTGAAGCTATAATTTAAAAAAGATGAACTAAACAACAGTTCATCTTTTTATCTAGTTAATTTCGAGATAACTCTCGGAATAGAAAATAGACTTTAAAGTAGAAACAAAAAAAGGATTTAATCTTTGAAGGAGATGGCTTTTTAGTTAATGGAATAAATCTTCATAGTGTTTTCAACTTTTTAACTTTCATTAAAATCTGAATCCTTACCCCTAGCGTAAAACCGTTAGGGAAGGCTTTTTCCAAGAAAATTCCAGTTTGGAAATATTTCGTGTTACAATTTTCCAAGAAAATTCCATACATCAATCATAAGGCCAAAAAGAAATTTATCACAACTTTATATGTGTGAATGCTCTTTCCGAAAAACCATCATTATTTTTTTCTTAAAAACAACTTTTATACTTCAGTAAAAATAACTCTAAGTAAAATAACTTTCTTGTTCAATTTTCAACTTATCTAGTTTTAAACTTCTTATTCCTAAGGGCAGACATGCTCATTAATCATATAATACGTAATTTTCTTTAAAGTTTCTCCTACAACGGGATGAAGTCCAGGTTTGGTAAAATATTCTAATTCACCATCACTTTTTTTATAATACCAAATCTTTGGACGACCTTTTTCATCAAAAAAAGTGGTTTGACAATTCACTTCTACTTTTTTAAAATTGTCTATCATATCTTGGTTATAGATTTTAAGCCTACCCTCATTAAATAACTTTTTATCGAAAGCGGCTTCTTCATAATGATCTTCTTGCCAAGCCATCCATTTAGGATCTTCGATAAAAGTGAAAGACCACATGCCTATTCCGATTAACAAAATAATCACTCCTATAAAAACAACTCTTCCTTCCTTTTGTAAATTATATATCATCAAAGGTAATTTTCCCTTTTCTTTTTTAGTGTACGCTGCAGAAAATTCTTGATAGGTAGTATACCCTAAATAATTAGCCAGTCCTTTAATAATTTTAAATTGTTTAATAGAAATATCCTTCTCTACTTTTCCTGCTTTTTTAAGCGCATCTGTATAATAATCACGATAACTTCTTTCATTTAGAAAAAGTTCTTCTTTTTCATCTACAAAATCTGAAAGCAACTCAGCTCTTTTTTGTTGCGAAGGTTTTTTTAAACCTTGTTTTTTCAGTTCTTCTCCGGCCTTATTAAAAGCCTCTATAATCAAGTATTTATGTGCCATATTATAAGTATTTACAAAATTTAAATCCTTTCATATTAGTTGGAAAAACATTGGATTATTATTTCCAAAAGCTTTCCTATTACTATCCACCCTATTTCCAAACATTACTGTGATTTCTCCCTTCATTTGCTTCAAGTTTGGTTCAAGTCCTATTCGCAGGGACTTTGCGAAAACCATCTTACAGAGGATAAAATGCAAGGCATTTAACTTAGAGAAGTAGTTCAAATTCCTTGACCAATTTCCTCCTCACTTCTCACTGGGGAATGACGTCTTCCCCTCTTTAAATAATGCTCCTAAAGCAATACCCAAATTATGGGAATGGGGAGCCTATGTCAAATTTTTAATTCTATAAAAATGAAAAAAATATATGTAATAGTCCTTACGGTTTTCCTTAATCTAGCATTTTTTTCCTGTACACCGGAAGCCTTGGAAGATCAAGTTTTGAATACGGAACAAGCAACAGATAGCGACGATGAAACTCCTTGCTGTGATGAAGACGGAGATATAGATCCACCGCCACCGCCACCAGAAGATGGTGAATAAACGAATAATTTATTTTTAATATTTAAAACTGTATTTTAGAGGAATGAAAAAGATTATAGTTTCATTCCTCTTTATTTTGGGGCTATCCTTAGGATGTAAATCACAAATAAAAAAAACATCTTCAATCGATAGTCTTTCCTATTATGTAAAGCTCATTAACAAATCTTCAAATGCAGAAAATCTTTTAAATGCATTTCATTACCTTCAGAAAAAACAAATAAGGGATGAAAAAAATGCTTCTAAACTTACCCAAATTTATAACCTTATCTATTTATCAAGAAGCCAATATAAATTAGGCTTTTTAAGTGATAGTGAGCAAACAGCTATTAAAGCACTACAACTTGCAGACGGAGTAAAACCAACTCCTATTTTACAAGTCTATCAAAACACTTTATATAATCATTTAGGTAAGCTTTATAGGGAAATGGGTATTTATAAATCTGCTTTGTACTTTTATGAAAAAGCTTTGGAGGAAACAGGTTTAGCTGAAAAAGTGATTATTTTTAATAATGTTGGAAATATTTACAAAGATTTAAATAAAGATTCTTTAGCCATTAGTTATTATAAAAAGGCTATAGAACTTAGCTCTTTAAAAGGTTATCAGGAAAACCTAGCACGCAGTCAAGATAATTTAGGTCATATTCTAATTAATTCTCAACCGTCAAAAGCATTTTCGTATTTACAACGAGCTCTTCAATTAAGAAGAAAACTTCAAGATAAAGAAGGGATTTTCACCAGCTACCTACATCTAAGTGAATATTATACAAGTATAAAACAAAACCTACAAGCGAAACAATACTTAGAAAAAGCGAAGCAAATAGCTAATGAATTTAATAATTTGAAATATAAAGAAGCTGCGCTTTATAAGATTTTAAAATTAAGTGGTTCTAAAGAAGCAGAAACCTATTTAAAAATTAGGGATAGTTTAGAAAGTATTCAGAATTCTATTAATAACAAATACCTTTCCCTACAATATCAAATTAACAAAGTAGAAAAGGAAGCCGATAAATTAGAAATTGAAAAAGCAAAAGAAGAGCAGAAAACCATTATTTACAGAGCAATAGGTATAATTATTTTACTGATTGCAGCGGCCATTTATTTCTTTCAAAAAATGAAGCATCGTAGAGAAAAGGAAGCACAAGTTTTTTTAATAGAATCAAGAATTGCAAAACAAGTTCATGATGAAGTAGCTAACGATATTTATCAATTTCTGGTAAAACTTGAAAATAATTCACAGGTAAACGAGCAAATTTTAAATGAATTGGAAGATATCTATCATCATTCCCGTGATATTTCACATCAATATAAAGCCTTTCCTGAAAATGAAAATTTTGGGCAATTGCTCAAAGAAATGTTTTTAAACTATCAAACCCCCATACTCCGCATTATTACAAAAAACACCTCTACAATTGATTGGACAAAAGTCCCTGCACTTAAAAAAAATACAATTTATAGGGTTACACAAGAACTTATGACAAATATGAAAAAACATAGCCAAGCCAATCTGGTTCTATGGGATTTTAATAAAAAAGGGAAAAAAATAATTATTACTTATACTGATAATGGCAAAGGGACTAAACTAAAAAAGAAAAATGGACTCCTAAATACGGAATCCCGTATAAAAGCCATGAAAGGAAATATTACCTTTGAATCTAACGTTAACCAAGGCTTTAAAGCCAAGATTATTATTTAAATTTATGTATTCAAAAATAATTATAGCCGAAGACTTAGCAAGCATAAATGAAGGAATAGCCCAACTCTCAAAAAAACTAGGTATATCTAGCATTACCCAAGTACAATACTGTGATGAAGCTTATTTAAAAGTAAAAAAAGCTATCAATGATAAACAACCTTATGAACTTTTAATCACAGATTTATCATTTAAAGCAAGTCATAGAGAAGAAAATTATACCAAAGGGGAAGAACTTATAGCAGCTTTAAAAGCTAAGCATACTCATTTAAAAATTATTGTTTTTTCTATAGAAGACCGTCCTACGAAAATTAAGAATTTAATGAATATGGGGATTGATGCTTATGTTTGTAAGGACAGGACAGGTTTGAAAGAATTGGAAGAAGCTATAAAAGAAACTTGGAGCGGCAATATTTATCTTTCTCCTCAAATAGCCAATAAAATGGGAAATGACCAATTGGAAATAGACGATTTTGACATAAAATTACTCAATTATTTGGCTGAAGGATATTCTCAGGAAGAAATAAGTAAACTGTTCAAATCAAAAAATATTAGCCCTAGCAGTTTAAGTTCTATAGAGAAAAGAGTAAGCCGATTAAAAATACACCTAGGGGCAAAAAATACTTACCAATTAATAGCCTTATCAAAAGATATTGGATTGATTTAAATTAATTACACCTCCATAAAATTTCCCCTTTAACGAAGCCTGTTTTTACGGAAAAAGAAATTATTCAATTATCAAGCAGCATAAACCTTTAAACTATATCCATCTAAAGAGAACTTTTAAAATAAAAAAAGGACGGTTTTTAAAAAACCATCCTTTTTTAGTAAGATATAATTTTATCTAATTAACCTTTAGAGTTAGCAGCGGGTGCTCCTCCTTGTGTCTTTTTAACCATAATGGCTTGAAGTTCTTGCTGAAGTTCACGATCTGCCTGTATTGCAGCGGCAACTTCTTGGTAACGCTCCATCGTTAACCCTGTATCATTGATAACTTCTTCCATTCTAGACTCCAGTTCAGGTTGCATTTTTTGAAAGTTATCAATAATTGCTTTATGAGAAGCTAATTCTTTTTCAGTAGCATCTAATTTAGTATTAGGATCTGTCTGAGCTTGTTGGATCTCTTGAAAACGGGCAACTTCTAAACCATTATCCTGAATAATGACCACCATTTCTTGCTGAGCTTTTTGATTTTCCATCTGCACCGCTTGATAAGCGTCTGCAAATTTGTTCAAATCTTGATCAGATACATCTTTTGAAGCTGTTTGAGCAGATATCCCTAAGGTACCTAACATTGCTACAAATAAAAATAAATTGAGTTTTACTGATTTTAACATAATTCTTTTTTAAATTTTAATTTCGATTTTAATAATAGAAGCCAATATTGTTATTTCCTCTTACCTAAATAACAAATTAAAGATTAAAACTCCTACTCTATCAATTTTCTCAAATGTAATGCCATTATTTGGGAATGCCAAAAAAGCAGCCTATCTTAACTTAGATTTACCTTTCTAAAAAGTTCTGTATATTTTGTAAGACTTTGAAAGACAAACGTTCTTGGGTTTGCTGAGACCAACCTGCACTTTTCTGAGAGGCAATAACATTTTCCCTATTAATTATTGATTCAGGTAAATAAGCTGTTGCATCACCATCAAAAATTGTGTAATTGTTTCTCACTTTTAACCAATTTTGAAATGATTTCTCTTCAAATGGTAACCCAAGTGAAGTATTGATTAATACTTTATTATCTCCAAATTGTTTAAACTCGTTTTCTTTTAACAAAACTGTGTTTTTAGGAAGATGAATAGAAATAATATCACAAGTTTTTAGCAACTCACCTAATTCTAAATACTTAAGCTTAGCATTTTCAAATTCTGGTTTTCTAGTTCTACTAAAATAATAAACCTCAACATTTAAAGCTTCTAAGGCTTTTGCCAATAGTTTACCTGTTGTTCCTAAACCAATAATCCCAAATTTTTGACCGCTCAACTCTAGTGGTTGTTCTTGCCATTGGTGCTCTCCAAAACCGTGTAATAATTGGATTACCTCAGAAATTACAAACTCAATGACTCCGGGATCTCCATAATCAAATATTCCGTTGACTTCTATATTTCTTTCTTGTGCATAATTAACAGCTACATTAGCAGATTCATCATCATATAGCGAACACGCCATTCCAATATATTTCAAATCTTTGGCGGCATCGATTATTTCTTCTGAAATTTGGGTTCGCCAAGAAACAATAATGGCTTCAGCATCTTCTACCCTGCTTTTTACTTCCTCTGATGTGGGTTCGTCGTGATACACTTCAACTTCATTAGCATATTTATTTAATTCTTCTAAAGTTGAAGTATTCATTTTGGTTTCATCAACAACAACTATCTTTTTAAATTTTCTCATAGCAGGAAAATAAAAAACCGATGAGGAACAACTCATCGGTTTTGGAAAATTTTAGTAGTTTCTTTATGAGATGCTGAAAACAAAGATTCAACGTTAGTTAATCAAGTTCAGCAGAGATAAGAGTAAAAACTATAAAGGAATATTACCGTGTTTTCTATTCGCTCGTAATACCTTTTTATGCTCTAACATACTAAACCCTTTCAATAATTTTCTACGGGTATCACGTGGCATAATCACTTCATCTATAAATCCACGTTTGGCAGCTTCAAAAGGAGTAGCAAACAATTCAGCATACTCGGCTTCCTTTTCAGCTAATTTTGCTTCGCTATCGTTGGCTTCGCTAATTTCTTTTCTAAAGATAATTTCACTGGCTCCTTTTGCTCCCATAACTGCAATTTCTGCACTTGGCCAAGCAAAGTTTAAATCGGCTCCAATGTGTTTAGAGTTCATTACATCGTAAGCACCACCATAAGCTTTACGAGTAATCACGGTAACTTTTGGCACGGTAGCTTCACTCAACGCATACAATAATTTGGCTCCGTGAAGGATGATCCCGTTCCATTCTTGATCGGTTCCCGGTAAAAATCCAGGTACATCTACCAACACTAATAACGGAATGTTGAAACAATCACAAAAACGAGTAAAACGTGCTGCTTTTTTAGAAGAATCTACATCTAAAACCCCCGCTAGGCTCATTGGTTGGTTGGCAACAATGCCAATACTTCTTCCTCCTAAGCGAGCAAAACCAACAATTATATTTTCAGCATAATCCTTATGAATTTCAAAGAAAGAATCTTCATCAATAATCCCATTAATTACCTCGTGCATATCGTAAGGTTTGTTGGAACTATCAGGAATTAATTCGTCTAATTTCGGGCGAAGTTCGTCTCCCAATTCATAAGGTAACTTTTCTGGCGCTTGCTGATTGTTTTGCGGCATATAGCCGATCATCTTTTTTATATCTTCTAAACAAGCAATATCGTTAATAGCTACCCGATGGGTAACTCCCGATTTAGTGGAATGAGTACTCGCTCCTCCTAATTCTTCAGACGTTACTTCTTCATTAGTCACGGTTTTCACCACGTTTGGACCAGTCACAAACATGTAACTGGTATCTTGTACCATTAGCGTAAAATCTGTCATTGCCGGAGAATAAACGGCTCCCCCCGCACAAGGTCCCATAATGGCTGAAATCTGTGGAATTACTCCAGAAGATTTTACATTACGATGAAAAATATCGGCATAACCACCAAGAGATCGCACGCCTTCTTGAATTCTCGCTCCACCAGAATCGTTTAAACCAATCATCGGTGCTCCTACTTTCATCGCCAAATCCATCACTTTACATATTTTTTCAGCGTGTGTTTCTGAAAGCGAACCTCCAAAAACTGTAAAATCTTGCGCGAACACATACACTAACCTACCATTAATGGTTCCGTAGCCGGTGATGACTCCATCACCATATATTTTTTGTTTGTCCATCCCAAACTCGGTGGTTCGGTGAGTGACTAAAATCCCAATTTCTTCAAAAGAACCTTCATCTAATAAATAATTTACACGCTCTCTTGCGGTTAGTTTTTTCTTTTCGTGTTGTTTGGCAATTCGCTTCTCACCACCACCCAAATGGGCATTTTTAATTTTTTCTTGAAGCTGATCTATATTTTTTTGACTCATTTAATTTTCTTTTTGAATAGAATGTTTCAACTATAAAATCTCTTGACTACGCCTTCCTGACCACAGGCAAGCACAGTATAGAAATCTTACTATTCTGTAATTGGTAAACGCAGTTGTTGCTGATCTTTTAAATATTGTCTTAAGGCAATAATAGCTGCTAACTTTGCCTCTTCTTCCGTTTTGGCATGAAGCTTATCTGCAGAATAATAGTTCTTCACAAAATGGGTGTCAAAATTTCCACTCCGGAAAGCTTCGTGTTCAAAAACAAATTTACCAAACGGTAACGTGGTTGAAACACCTTCAATTTGATAGGCATCAATCGCTTTGATCATTAATTGAATAGCTTCTTCTCTACTCTTACCGTAGGTGACCAATTTTGCCAACATTGGATCGTAATAAATAGGCACATCCATTCCTTCTTCAAAACCATTATCTAAGCGAATGTTTTTGCCTTCAGGAATTACATATTTTTCTAAATTACCAACGCTTGGTAAAAAATCATCTAACGGATCTTCCGCATAAACCCTTAACTCTAATGCGTGACCCGTAATATTTAAATCTTCTTGTGTAAAACTTAATTCCTCACCACGAGCTACTTTAATTTGCTCTTCTACTAAATCTATACCTGTAATTAATTCGGTTACCGGATGTTCTACTTGTAATCGGGTATTCATTTCTAAGAAATAGAAATTTCGGCTTTCATCAAACAAAAACTCAACCGTTCCTGCGCCAACATAATCACAAGCTTTAGCTACTCGAACAGCTGCTTCTCCCATTTCTTTTCGTAAAGCATTATCCAACACTACCGATGGAGCTTCTTCTACTACTTTTTGGTGACGTCGCTGTATGCTGCATTCTCTTTCAAAAAGATGAACCGTATTTCCATGTTCATCGGCCAACACCTGAATTTCTATATGTCGCGGAGAAGCCACGTACTTTTCAATAAATACAGAACCATCTCCAAAAGCAGATTCGGCTTCGCTTATGGCACGTTTCATTTGTTCTTCTAGAACTTCATCGCTCTCCACAACACGCATCCCTTTACCGCCTCCACCGGCAGAAGCTTTAATAAGAATAGGAAAACCTATTTCTTTAGCAATTTTTTTAGCTTTTTCGGTATCTGTAATCGCTTCGTCAATACCGGGAACCATAGGAATGTCATAAGCTTTCACCGCTTCTTTTGCGGCTAGCTTGCTTCCCATAATTTCTATAGCGTGTGGCTTAGGACCTATAAACTTGATCCCACTATCTGTTACAGCTTTTGCAAATTTGGCGTTTTCACTTAAAAACCCGTATCCTGGATGAATTCCGTCGACATTTAAGCTTTTGGCAGTTTCTATAATTTTATCGCCTAATAAATAGGATTGATTGGATGGTGCTTCCCCTATACAAACTGCTTCATCTGCAAATTTTACGTGTGGTGCATTTCTATCTGCCGTTGAGTAAATCGCTACGGTTTTGATTCCCATTTTTTGAGCGGACTTCATCACCCGTAAAGCAATTTCTCCCCGATTGGCAACTAATATTTTTCTCATTATTGATTGTAGTTTTTCTTCTTGTTATCTTCTGTCATTCAGCGTTTATTCAACATTTGATATGCTATACATTTTAACTCCGCTCAATGTGATAATTTTCATAATTCGATAACTTGAGTTTTATTCCATTTCAATTAAAAGTTGATTTTTCTCAACGGTTTGTCCCTTTTCAACACTTATTGATTTAATAACGGCATCTCTAGGTGCGGTTAAAGCATTTTCCATCTTCATGGCTTCTAAAACCAATAAGTAATCGCCTTCTTTTACTTCGTCACCTTCTTTTACATTTACTTCTAAAATTAAACCGGGCATCGGTGCTTTAATGTCGTTTACCATTTGCGCGTTACCCAACGATAATCCCATTTCTTCGATAAGTAAATCAAGTTCATTAGCAATATCTACTTCGTATGAATTAGAATTAATTTTTACGGTATATTTTCTATTTAAAAAATCACTTTTAGCAATTTCTGCTTTAAACGATTTATTTTCTTGAAGTACGTGATATTTTTGATTGGGAAGTGGCTGTGCATCGAGATTTTGAATTTCATCTAAGTTAAATTCAAGCTCAACATCTCCATTAACTTTTACTTTATAATTTTTATCCATATCGATAAATAAATAGACTTATTTTTGATGATTTGTAAATATATAAAAATATAAACGCATTTTTTTTCAGAATTTGTTTTTAATATGAATTTTCTAAAACTCAAAAAAATGAGCTCTAAATTACCACTACCTCCCTATTATGCAGTCATTTTCACTTCTAAATTGAAAAAGAAGTCTTTAGCTTATGAAGAAATGGCTCATAAAATGCTTAAGCTGGCACAGAAACAAAAAGGATTTTTAGGAATGGAAAGTGCCCGTGAAGAAATTGGGATTACGGTATCTTATTGGAAAGATTTGGAAAGTATAAAAAACTGGAAAGAAAATACAGCACACCAATTGGCTCAAAAATTAGGTAAGAACGAATGGTATGCTGCTTATAGAGTTAGAATTGCAAAAGTTGAACGTGATTATGAGTTTTTTTAATGGGGTAATTTTTTCCGAAGTAAGCCATAAAGAAAAGTTCCCAAAATAGCTCCAAGAATTACAATGAATATTGAAACATAACCAACTCCGGCCAAGGTATACATGGGTCCTGGGCAAGCACCTGCCAAGCCCCAACCTAAACCAAAAATGATTCCGCCAAATAGATATCTGGAAATTCCTTTTTCTTTAGGCTTTAAGGAAAGTTCTGAACCATCAATAGCTTTTACATTTTTCTTTTTTAAGAATTGTACGCCAATCATCCCGATGACAACGGCAGATCCCATAATGCCATACATATGGAAACTGGCAAAGTTGAACATTTCGTAAATCCTAAACCAAGATGCAGCTTCAGATTTATACATAATGATCCCAAAAATGGTACCGAGGAATAAATAAAGTAATGTTTTCATTTTGAATAATATTTTGAATAATATTTTGATAACCTCTCGACTCCGACTTCCTAACGGCAGTCAAGCTCAAGGAAACAGTTTTAATTTAATTTTAAAAAATAAATGGATAGAGTAAATGCACCATTATTAAACCTCCAATAAAGAAACCTACGATAGCTATTAATGAAGGAAGCTGTAGGTTACTTAAGCCTGAAATTCCGTGGCCCGATGTACAACCTCCGGCATAGCGTGCTCCAAACCCAACCAATAATCCGCCTCCTAAAAGAAGGATAACATTTTTAAGGTCTAGATTTTCCAATGCAAAAATTTCTGGAGGTAAATAGGCTTTTCCTGCACTATTGATTCCATATTCTTTTAGTTGGGGAATAAGACTTTCATTTATTTGAACAATGTTATCGGATAGATAATTTGCTGAGATAAATCCACCGATTGCAGCACCGATCATAAGGGTTAAATTCCATCGTTGGGATTTCCAATCAAAATTAAAAAAATCAGCTACTTTTCCGCCACCACCGATGGAGCATAACGATCTTAAGTTGGAGGACATCCCAAATTGCTTCCCAATAATTAAAAGCAATAGCATAAAAATAGCAATTGCCGGGCCGCCGATGTACCACGGCCAAGGTTCTAAAATCCAATTCATAGTCATAAAATTTTATACAAATATGCTAGATAAGAATGAACAATTCTGTAACTCAAGTTACTTAATACTTCTTTAGCAAAAATTGTTAAGTTTCTTCAAATTCACAAAACCTTAATAACCAAAACCTTATTACTATTCTATCTTAATAATGTAAAACCATAAAATTAATGAATGATGAGAAAATGGATCATATTAGGGATTCTAACCTTAAGCGCAGTTCTTGTGGGACAAGCTCAAGAAAACTTAGACAAATTACCAACCAAAGCTTTAGAAATTGTAAAAGTAAATTATGCCGGACACGAGATTGATAAAGTAAATGCAGATCCTAATTCTGGAGAGGATAGCTATCAGGTAAAATTTAAGAACGGAACGAAAATCGATTTTAATGAAAAAGGTGAACCAACTCAAATTTCAGGGGAAGAAAAAGTACCATACGATTTGATCCCTGAGAAAATGAAATTTTTCTTAGAAAACCGATATCAAGATGATTACGTCACCGATTGGAAAATGGATGATGACGGGCACCAAATTGAAATGAAAAGTGGCGCCGAACTTGTCTTTGATTCGGATGGAAACTTTTTAAGAAATAAAGATTTATAAAATATCTATTTATATTATTGTTATAAAATAAAAAGCCAAACTAAATTAGTTAGTTTGGCTTTTTAACAGATATGATTTGAATTTACAATTACATAAAATCTTTAATCGCATCGCTTAAATCGAGAACACTTACCTTATCAATTTCACGATCTAAAATACTACTTCCTGCGGCACTTCTGTAACCGGCAGCACAATGCACCACGATAGGCTTATCGGTTGGGACTTCATTTGCTCTTTCTCTTAACTCGTGCAACGGAATATTAATAGAACTTTCAAACGGTTTATTTTCTTCAACCTCAGGTACATTTCTAATGTCTACAATGGTATAATCTTCTTGGTTGTTTTTAAATTCTTCCAGATTTATTTCTTCTGAAGAATTTAAATTACCTGCTAAAGTTATTACTGCCTTTAATTGCTTTTCATAACCAATTTTTGCCATTCTACTTAAAGCGTTTTCCATCATATCTACCGAAGGAACTACCAAATAAAATGCTTCTTCCGGTTGTACAATTGCTCCTAACCAGGTTTCTAGCTTTTGTGGTTCCCTAATTCCCTGAATATTAAAACTTCCTGTTAAATGATTCGCTTTAAATTCTTCTTCAGCTCTAATATCGACAATTATAGCTTCGGCTTCTACTTCACTTACATTTAATAAAACAGGAACTTCTCCAATACTTTTCAGATAGTTATCGGGACCTTTTTTATTGGTATCAACATCAAATCCAAAGTAATGCGGAATCATGGGTTGGTCTTTTAAAATTTCTTCTACAAACTCTTCTTCGGTTTGTTCTTTAAAAGCCCAGTTGCCCATTCGCTCATTTCCTAAAGTAGAAGAAGAAGCATCACTCATATTTTTACCGCAAAGTGATCCGGCTCCGTGTGCAGGATACACCAAAGTTTCATCGGGTAAATGTGTAAATTTATCTTTAATCGTATGATACATTTGCTTGGCCAACTCTTCTCGTTTGGCTTGCATATTTCCTGCTTTTTCACGTAAATCTGGTCGACCTACGTTGCCTATAAATAAGGTATCACCGGTAAACATTGCTTTCTCTTGATCTTCTTCCGCTAAAATGGTAATACTATCGGGAGAATGCCCAGGAGAATTAATGGCAGAAAATTTTATTTTTCCCATCATAAAATCGTCTCCATCATCAAACGTTTGGTGTGGATAATCGGCTCCCAACAATTCACTTACATAAATGGTCGCTCCGGTTTCTTTATGTATTTGGTAATGACTGCTCACAAAATCTGCGTGCGGATGCGTTTCGAAAACCGCTACAATTTTTGCATTATTTTCTTCAGCAAATTGATAATACTGCATCGGGTTTCTTGCAGGATCTACTACGGCCATTTTTCCTTCAGAAATGATGGCATAACTATAATGAGCTAGCGCTTTATCGTTAAATTGTTTTATATTCATCTGTAAAGATTTTATATTTTATTTTTGTGTTGTTTTTTGTTGATGCTGAAACGGGTACATCAACTGTTTTTGAAAACTTTCCGGGAAATTTTCATCTCCTACAAAGCCTAATTCTATATTCTTTCCATTTTTGGGAATATAAGCCGTTCCAAACAAATAGTCCCAAATACTCAAACTTAATCCGTAATTCATTCCATAGGGACGATCTTGGGGAAATTCTTTTGAATGATGCCAAATGTGCATTTTTGGGTTGTTTAAAATATAACCCAACCAACCATAACTCCACCCTAAATTGGCATGATTTAAATGACCAATAAAAACTGAAAACATATGCACCACAAAAAATTGCTCAATCCCAAAACCAATCATCGCCAGCGGAATATATTGTACGCTTTTATACACAATGGTTTCCATAAAATGAAAGCGAAACTGTGCGGCAAAACCCATTTGTTTTACGCTGTGATGTACCTTATGAAACTTCCACAGCCAAGGTTGCTTGTGTAATTGCCTATGAACATTCCATTGTATAAAATCTGCCACCACAAACATAATTAGCAATTGTAGCCAAACAGGAAAATTTTGTACTTCAATCGCGACGATGTTTTTGATGCCAAACAGAGCGAGAAAATCGTTAAACAATTCGACTCCCACATTAGAAATAGCATTGTAACCTACCAAAGAGAAAAGAAAAAAGTTAAAGAGAATATAAAAGCTATCTAACCAAAATCCTTTTCTGAAAATAGGCTGATTTTTTCGCCAAGGAATAAATATTTCCAAAGCCCAAACCAATAGCGATAATCCAATAAGCCAATAGAAATAGTTAGTCCACGACGGATGAGTTATTTCACTCAACAAATAGTTGAAATAACCGGTAAACGAATCGCTTATTATTTTTAAATACTTTTCTAACATTTTTCTATCAACAGATAACAAAAATACACAATATCTACACTTATGTAAGTAACTGGAGTTACATTGAAAATTTCTTATCGTATCTCTAAAATTTTTACTTTTTTTGAGCAAACATTCTTACTACAGAACCTTTGCCTACATGCTTTTCACCTTCATTTAAACTGGTTTCAACTTCTTGAAGTTCTAGAAAATTATAATTGGTAAATTCTTCCTTAAATTCTTCTACAGAAAATAAAAGATCAGTGTTTTTAGGCCCTCCAATCTTGGGATACTTTTCCTGATAATCTGGATGTTTTTGTCCGAAACCTTCTACGATTAAATATCCACCGCTTTTTAAAAGTCGGTTTATTTTTTTAAAATAGGAGGCTCGTTTAGATTTTTCAAAGTGCGCATAAATTAAGGCAATGGTATCGAAAGAGTTTTCTTCATAATTAATTTCAAGAAAATCTTGTGTTGAATAATTGATCGCTACATTATTCGCTTCAGCAAATTGAAGCGCTTTTTCTTTTGCAACATTACTAATATCGAAGGCTTCGACTTTCCAATTATTTCTAGCAGCAAAAACGGCATTTCTCCCCTCGCCTTCAGCAGCAAATAAAATTTTACCGACTTGTAATTGTTTTAATTTTTCAGCTAAATAAATATTCGGAGACTTTCCGTAGATATATTCTGTAGTATTAAATTTTTCGTTCCAAAATTCTTTCATCTTACATCATCATTTCTTTGTAAAAAATATAAATTCCCATCACTAACACCAACCAACCAAAAGCTTTTTTTAATTTGGGACCATCTATAAATTTATTCAGATATATTCCGATAAAAATACCAATAATTGCAAATGCTGAAAAAGAAAGAAGAAAAACCCAATTGATTTCTATCTGTAAAGCATCGCCCAAAAAGCCTATTAAAGAGTTTATCGCTATAATAAATAATGAGGTGGCGGCTGCTTTTTTAATAGGAAGTTTTGCTAGAAACAATAAAATAGGTACTATAATGAAACCTCCACCTGCGCCTACTAGACCTGTAACAATTCCTGTTAAAACCCCTAAAGAAATTAAACTGAAATAACTGGTTGGTTTTGGTTTTTCTCGGGTTACATCAATAACTCTCTTAGTTTTATCTAAAATCATCGAAAAAGAAGCCGCCAACATCAAAATGGCGAAAAACACCATAATGGCGACATCTTTGGTAAGTAAAATATCTTGATTTTGAAAAATGATTTCTGGAATCGCAGGAATGATAAATTTACGTGTTGAAAATACAGCTATTACTGCCGGAATAGCAAAGATGAGTGATGTACCAAAACTCACTAAACCTTTTTGTAAGTTTTTAATGGCGCCAAACATAGAGGATATACCGACTACAAATAAAGAATAACCGGTTGCTAAAACCGGATCAATACCCAATAAGTAAACAAAAACAGGAACCGTTAATATTGAACCACCTCCACCGGTAAGCCCTAAAACTATCCCGATGATTAATGCTGCGATAAAACCTAAAATGCTAATTAACATTTGCTATTTTTTCATTTCTGCCAACAAAACTATAGAAAAGAAAAGTAAGACATAGTGATAAATGTTACACAGCTAATAATTTTATGGAATTTCGATGTAATTCGATGGCGTGCTGGTTTTCCAATTTTTTAAGCAATCTGGAAATAACTACACGAGAAGAGTTTAAATCTCTAGCAATTTCTTGATGGGTAATCTCTATAAAATTGCTATTAGAAAGTTTCTTTTTATGCTGAAGATATTTTATTAAACGATCATCTAATTTTGAAAAAGCGATATTATCAATAGATTGAAGTACCTCCATTAAACGGTGATGGTAACTATCGAAAACAAAATTACGCCAGCTTTTGTATTTAGAAGACCACTCTTCCATTTTTTGAATGGGAATCATTAAAAGTGTAGCGTCGGTTTCTGCAACAGCTTTAATTTCACTCTTTTTATTTCCGATGCAGCAAGCTAGGGTCATTGCGCACGTATCTCCTTTCTCTAAGAAATACAGCAACAATTCATCTCCATTTTCATCTTCGCGCAAAATTTTAATCGCTCCGGTCAAGATTAATGGCATCGATCTGATGTAATCGCCTGCATTTATAAGTTCTTCACCGGCTTTTACCTCCCGAAAAATAGCGACTTTATTAATTTCTTCTACCAATTCGGGCTGAAATAAACCGCCATAATTTTGTTGAAGTGCTGATGAATTCATGAAAAAGGAATTTATTTTTTTGCTTGAGAAACTTCTTCCGAAGATACCATTTTTTCTTGTTTGTTTCCCCAAGTATTCATGACATAGTTCAATACGTCGGCTACTTCTTGGTCTGATAATCCCATTGGGGTCATGATATTATCATAAGTATTCCCGTTTACGGTAATTTCTCCGCTTAATCCATATTTTACCGCCTGAATACTTTCGGTTCTCTTTTTGGTTAACCAATCTGATCTTCGAAGTGGCGGATAAACTTTAGGAATGCCTTTACCTGTGGGCAAGTGACATTGTGCACAGTTATTACTATAAATAGATTTTCCCCTAGCTATGCTTTCTTCTAATGGTGTTTTTTTTATTTCATCACCAGTAGAAACTATTTTATTTGAATTTTCTTTTTCTGAAGAAATATTCTTACAAGAATAAGCAAATGTAAAAATGAACAATAGAAAAAAAACCTTATACATACCAATAAAAATTTAATATAAAAACCAAAAACCAATAATTATCGTATTTATAAATGATATATGTTAATTGATAACATATTACTTAACATAAATTTAAAACACAATATCATTTTTAATATATTCGCAAAAATAGACATATTCATATGAGAAATACGATTAAATTACTATTTATACTTTTAAGTATAACAGCATTTTCACAACAAGCTTCAAAAATAAAAAAGGATATTGAAAAGTATCATCAAAATAGCTATGAGTTTGAGGAATATGAAATTTTTTCAGAAACATATGATAAGACTTTAAACGAAGAGCTAAAAGAATCTGTAACTGAAGCGGCTATTTTTAATATTAATAAAGAGACCATTCAAAATATATATCAGGATAAACCTCTTTTAATAAAATTAGCTATTCCTTTTAAAGGCGAAACTATCGAAATTGAACTTTATAGAAAAAATACATTAGATAAAGATTTTAAGGCTTTTGATAACAAGCAACAAAATCTATATTACAAACCCGGTGTTTTTTATCGCGGTGTAGTTTCCAATTCACAACAATCGATCGCTTCTTTTTCATTTTTCAACAATAGTGTTTATGGACTTGTTTCTACCATAGAATTAGGAAATATCAATATTGGAAAAATAAAAAACAGCAAGCAATATATAGTTTATGCAGAACACGATCTTACTGGAGAAAATCCTTTTGTATGTGGGTTTGATAATATAGAAGAAAATGTAGAAAAAACATTTCAGCAAAGTTTTAATCCACAAGCAAGAACTTCCACGGTAACCACTAATTGTGTAAGGGTTTATTACGAAGTGGCTTATGAACCTTATTTACAGAATAATTCTGATGTGGAAGAAACGATTAACTGGGTTACTTCCATCCATAACAATATCTCTACGCTTTATGAAAATGATGGGGTTACCATAGCTTTAAGTGAAATTATGGTTTGGACAGAGGATGATCCTTATGATTACGATTACGAAGGAAATTTAAATTACTTTAGTAATTACAGGGACTATTTTAATGGAGACTTAGCCCATTTAATCAATCAACCATCAACCACCAGTGTCGCTTATTTAAACTCTCTTTGTGAGTGGAACAACTATGCATATTCTGCTGTAGAACAATTTTATAATGAAGTTCCCACTTATTCTTGGACAATTGGAGCATCTACACACGAAATGGGACATGCTTTTGGCTCTCCACATACTCATGCTTGTGCTTGGAATGGTAACAATACTGCCATCGACGGATGCGGCCCAACAGCTACTTCTGAAGCTGATGAAGGCTGTGATGGCCCAATACCTTCCGAAGGAACTATAATGAGCTACTGTCATTTATTATCAGATGTAGGGGTTAATTTATCGTTAGGTTTTGGACCTCAACCGTCCCAATTAATAAGAAATACTATAGATAGCAAAGATTGTTTAGGTACCGATTGTATTAATTCCTGTTTTAGCTCTATACAGAATGTGAACTTTTTTGATTCTACGATAAATTCTACAAACTTTAATATCATCGATAATTACTCTTCAGAATGGGCTTATATTTTCTTTCCCTACAATAGCAATGCAAATGCTTCAGATTGGATCTACACCAATTCTAAAACAGTAATCATTGATGACCTAGCTCCAAATACATACTATGATATGTACATTGCAAATATTTGCTCGAATAATGATGCGGGCGGATATAGAAGTTATTTATATTTAAGTGACTGGGATTTTTGTAGTGGTGAAAATTTTGTAGACTCTGGGGATACTTCAGATGATTATGGTAACGAACAATACCTAATCAAAACATTCTTCCCTTCTAATGAGAATGAAAAAATACAACTAGATTTCCTAGAGTTCTTTACTGAAGAAGATTTCGATTTCATGACGATTTATGACGGGACATCTATTGACGCTCCTGTATTTGCTAACGGAGAAAACTTATCTGGTAATTTAACTTCCCAAGCTTTAAGTTTTACAGCAACTAATCCCGAAGGGGCTATTACAATTAAGTTCACTTCAGACACCTACTTAAATGAATCTGGTTGGGAAGCAGAAATTTCTTGTCTTCCTGCTAATCTAGCAGCAAATAATTTTGAGAAAAAGGACATTAGCATTTTCCCTAATCCTGCTCAATCAAATTTTACGATTAATAGTAGTCAAGAAATCAATAAGGTAATTATCTATGATATTGCCGGTAGAAAAGTGATAGAAAGAAAAAACATTAATGACCTTCAAACCACTATAGATATTGAAAACTTAAGTAACGGAGCTTATTTTGTAAATATCAATTCGCAAAATACCACTCAAACATTTAAGGTGATCAAGAATTAATATTAACTTTTAATTACAAATCAAAAGCCTGAAGATTAAAACATCTTCAGGCTTTTTTTATTTGTAAGAGTAAATTTGATACGTAAAACATCATAAAATATCGTCATCCTTTTTGTTATAGCTTTCATAGTAAAGCCATAGCCAAAGTATTTATTCTAACTATTATGATGTTTATTGGATTTTGAAAATGTATCAGAACAGTATCTTTTTTAAACAGGATATAAGAAATTTATATTAAATGATATTGTTCCGATTCTTGATTTATTAATAACACAAAAAACCTCTAAAGCTAACTTTAGAGGTTTTACTATATGGTAAGAAATAGCTATAAATTTATTTCTTCTTGAATTTCGCGTATTTATTTTTAAACTTATCAATACGTCCAGCAGAGTCAATAAGTTTAGTCTTCCCAGTATAAAATGGATGAGAAGTTCTTGAGATCTCTAATTTCACCAATGGATACTCAGTTCCATCAACATCAATAGTTTCTTTAGTATTCACAGTAGACTTTGTAATAAAGACTTCGTCGTTAGACATATCTTTAAAAGCTACAAGTCTATAATTTTCTGGATGGATTCCTTGTTTCATCTTCTTTAGCTTTAAACCTTATAATTTTCGAGGTGCAAATTTATATAAAATAAATTATTTCACAACTATTTACCGTACAAATTTAAGAAAGAATAAAAGTTTTTAAAAATGCTCTGTAACCTTTTTCTATATTTGTGTACTAAATAGCCAAAATAATAAATATGAATGAGCAAACTAGTACTAGTTTTAAAAAATTAGCAAGTCAATTCGGAATTGGCTTAGGAATACTATTATCTTTAATTACCGTTTTAAGTTATGTCTTTTATTTAGAACTCATTACAAAATGGTGGATGAATATCTTCAGTTTCTTACTTGTTTTAACAGTAGCAATAATCGGTTCTTATAAATGCAAAAAAGCTTATTCAGGTATTTATACTTACAAAAAAGCTTTCACTTCCTATTTCATTATTGTCTTAATTAGTACTACCATAGCTACCTTTACAAACTATTTAATATTTAATATTGTAGACCCAGAAGCTGCAGATTTTCTCTTGGATAAAACAATTGAAATGACAAGATCCTTTATGGAAAACTTTGGAGTATCTGAAGAAGACATTAATAAATCTGTCCAAGCTTTAAAACAAGAAAATCAATTTTCATTGAAGAATCAGATTTTAGGATTATTTTCAAATCTTGTTATATATATTCTAATAGGTTTATTAGTTTCGTTAGGATTAAGAGAGAAAAAGGAAAATTAGGTAAACAAATGCAGCTATCCATCGTTATCCCACTTCTTAACGAAGAAAAATCTTTACCGGAACTTTATAATTGGATTATTGAAGTAATGCAAGCCAACAACTACTCCTATGAAATTATTTTCATAGATGATGGTAGTAGCGATCACAGTTGGAAAATTATTAAGCAACTTTCTGAAACCAACACTTCTGTTAAAGCAATTCATTTTCAAAAAAACTACGGAAAATCTCAAGCTTTACATGCGGGATTTTTAATGGCACAAGGAGAAGTAGTAATTACCATGGATGCCGATTTACAGGACAATCCTGAAGAAATCCCAGATTTATTCAACTTAATTAAAAAAGAAAATTACGATTTGGTTTCCGGCTGGAAACGCAAGCGCTACGATAATGTTATCACCAAAAACCTTCCTTCTAAACTTTTCAATCTAGCCGCCCGAAAAGTTTCAGGATTGCCGCTTCACGATTTTAATTGTGGTCTAAAAGCCTACAGTCAAGAAGTAATCAAACAAATTGATGTATACGGAGAAATGCACCGATACATTCCACTATTGGCTAAAAATGCAGGCTTTCATCATATTGCTGAAAAAGAAGTAAAACATCAAGCCCGAAAATATGGTGAAACCAAATTTGGTTCAGAACGCTTTCTCCACGGCTTGTTAGATTTAATCACCATTTGGTTTATCTCACGTTTTGGTAAAAACCCGATGCACCTTTTTGGCGGTTTAGGAATATTAATGTTTTTTGTAGGTTTCATCGCCGCCCTCTACATTGGCGTTTCCAAACTCTACCACTTATACCATCATATACCCGATATTTTAGTCACCCAAAACCCTTGGTTTTACATTGCTTTAACCGTTATGGTAATGGGTACTTTATTATTTTTGGCTGGTTTTATTGCTGAACTTATTTTACGCTCACAACATAAAACCGAACGCTATAAAGTTAGCAAAACCTTAAATCAATAGGCATCCACTATTTTTTTCTTTATTTTCGTAGATACTGACTAACTCAGAATCACTATGGAAGAAATCTTATCTAAAGCAAAATATTGGCTTTCTGATGTTTTTGATGAAACAACCAGAAAGAACACACAACATTTAATAGAAAACGATAAAAAAGAACTAGAAGATAGTTTTTACAAAGATTTAGCTTTTGGTACCGGAGGAATGCGTGGAATTATGGGCATAGGTACTAACCGAATCAATAAATACACCTTAGGAAAAAACACACAAGGACTCTCTAACTACCTAAAAGAGCAATTCCCTAATGAAGCTATTAAAGTAGTAATTGCTTACGACTGTCGCAATAACAGTAAAGAATTGGCGCAAATCGTTGCCAACGTTTTCTCTGCTAACGGAATTAAGGTATTTATCTTTTCAGACTTAAGACCCACTCCAGAACTTAGTTTTGCTGTAAAATATTTAGATTGCCAATGCGGAATTGTTTTAACCGCTAGCCATAATCCACCCGAATATAATGGTTACAAAGTTTATTGGGAAGATGGCGGACAGTTAGTTCCACCACAAGACAAAGAAATTGTCGATATTATTAATGCCTTAGAATACAGCGAAATTAAGTTTAAAGCGAAAGAAGATCTTATTGAATATGTTGACCATAAAGTAGATCAAGCTTTTATTGAAGCTTCCCTAAATAATGTAGATTTTGGCGTTTCTAAAAAAGCAAAAGAAGATTTTAAAATTGTATTCACCAGTCTCCATGGAACCTCCATTACTTTAATTCCGCAAGTATTGGAAAAAGCGGGGTTCAAAAATGTTTTCATTGTAGAAGACCAGGCAGAACCCAACGGAAACTTCCCAACGGTAAAATCTCCTAATCCAGAAGAACCCGATGCGTTAAAAATGGCCCTGAAACTAGCCGATGAAGAGCAAGCAGATATGGTAATTGGTACCGATCCCGATAGTGACCGTTTAGGAATTGCAGTAAGAAACAACGATGGTAAAATGGTTTTATTAAATGGAAACCAAACCATGATCTTAATGACCGATTTTCTACTGAAAGAATACAAAGCAAAAAATGGATTTAAAGGAGATGAATTTATTGCCTCTACAGTAGTTTCAACTCCAATGATGAGCAAATTAGCCGAATATTACCAAGTAGAATGTAAACTTGGCCTTACCGGCTTTAAATGGATTGCTAAAATGATCAACGACTACCCGCAACAAACTTTTATTGGGGGCGGTGAAGAAAGTTTTGGTTATATGGTGGGTGATTTTGTTCGTGACAAAGATGCAGTCACCTCTACCCTACTCGCTTGTACGATTGGTGCTCAAGCCAAAGAAAAAGATAGTTCTTTTTACAATGAGCTTTTAAAACTTTACACGCAACACTGTTTGTATCAAGAAAAATTAGTTTCATTAGTAAAAAAAGGAATTTCTGGAGCAGAAGAAATAAAAACGATGATGACCAATCTTCGTGAAAATCCGCCAAAAGAATTCAACAATACTAAAGTTATTTTATTTGAAGATTACCAAACCGGTAAAGCGCAAGATTTCAACGAAAATTCAACCAAAGAATTAGATTTCCCAAAATCGAATGTCTTAATTTTCTATCTAGAAGATGGAACAAAAATTGCAGCAAGACCTAGCGGAACTGAACCAAAAATTAAGTTCTATGTAAGTGTGAATGGCGAATTAGATTCCATAGAGAACTATAAAAACACAAAAGAACAACTCGAAAATAAAATTGATTCGGTACTTTCGCACTTTGATTTTTAAGTGTACAAATTAAATGAAATACATTAAAAAGATTTTTCCCTTTGTACTTCCGTATAAGAAGTATGCCTTTTTAAACATATTTGCCAATATATTTTATGCGCTATTTAGCACCCTATCTATGGTAGCGCTTATCCCTATGCTTAAGGTGATGTTTGGTAAAGAAGAACCCATAACAGAAACTCCCAAATTTGAAGGTCTACTTCATTTGGGAGATTTTTTTAACAACTACTCTAATTATTACATTACGACTACTTCCGCAGAAAAAGGTGAAGTTTATACGCTTACAATAATTGTGATACTTATTATAAGTTTATTCTTATTAAAAAACCTTTTCAATTATATGGGCTTGTTCTTTATCGCCTATTTAAGAAACGGAGTTTTAAAAGATTTGAGAGATAAGCTTTACAAGAAAATCGTTGAGCTTCCTATTTCTTTTTATTCAGAAAAAAGAAAAGGTGATATTATTGCCAGAATGACTTCTGATGTACAAGAAGTTCAGAATTCATTTTTAGCAGTTTTAGAACTTATTGTCAAAGAACCGCTAACCATTATTTTCACCATTATAATGATGGTGATTATTAGTCCAAAATTAACCTTATTTGTATTTATTTTTATACCGGTTTCTGGGTATATCATTTCCTTAATTGGCAAACAGCTCAAAAAGAAATCGGATCGGGTACAACGTGAAAACGGACATATTTTATCAAATTTAGAAGAAACGCTTACCGGTTTAAAAATCATCAAAGCTTTTAATGCGGAAAATAGATTTACTAAGTTTTTTCAACAATCTACTCAACGTCATTATAAATTTTCCAACGATTTAATGCATCGTAAAAATCTAGCTTCCCCAGTAAGTGAATTTTTAGGAATTATCGTGATTGCTATTCTCTTACTTTACGGTGGCAGAATGGTAATTTTAGAAGGTTCTTTAGATGGAGCTTCATTTATCGCCTATATGGGATTAGCCTACAACATTCTTACACCTGCGAAAGCCATTAGCAAAGCTTCTTACGAAGTTAAAAAAGGGAATGCTGCTGCAGAGCGTGTATTAAGTGTTTTAGAAACCAAAAATCCTATTCGGGATAAAGAAAATGCAATTGTTAAAGATTCTTTTGAAAGTGGGATCTCCATCAATAACATTTCTTTTAAATATGATGACTACGATGTCTTAAAAAACTTTAGCATCGAAGTTCCTAAAGGAAAAACCATCGCCTTAGTTGGGCAATCCGGTAGTGGAAAATCAACCATTGCCAATTTAGTAACCCGTTTTTATGATATTGAACGTGGTGAAATCTTGATAGATGGCACCAATATTAAAGACATCAGTAAAGAAAGTCTTCGTAATTTAATGGGAATGGTCACCCAAGATGCTATTTTATTTAATGAAACCATTAAAAACAATATCCTGATAGCCAAAGAAGATGCAACCGATAAAGAAATTATCGATGCCTTAAAAATTGCGAATGCTTGGGAATTTGTTTCAGAACTACCAAAAGGCATCGAAACCAATATTGGTGATAGCGGTAATAAATTAAGTGGTGGTCAAAAACAACGACTTTCTATCGCTCGTGCGGTACTTAAAAACCCGCCGATTATGATTTTAGATGAGGCCACTTCTGCCCTAGATACCGAAAGTGAAAAACTAGTACAAAAGGCCTTAGAAAATATGATGAAAAACAGAACTTCCATCGTTATTGCACACCGCCTTTCTACCATTCAAAATGCCGATAATATCATTGTTATGCAACGCGGGGAGATTGTAGAGCAAGGCAAGCACAACGAATTACTGGCTTTAAATGGTACTTATAAAAATTTAGTAGAAATGCAGTCTTTTGAGTAGCTGCTAATTAACCTACAATGGCTACCCAAGAAGAAGATGATAAAATTGTTGAACAACTTCAACAAGGAGAACATAAAGAAGAAGCGTTCTCTAAGTTGGTAGCTCTTTACAAAGAACGATTGTATTGGCACATTAGGCACATTGTAAAAAACCACGAAGATGCCAATGATGTATTACAAAATACCTTTATTAAAATTTTCAGGTACATTAAGAATTTCAAAGGCAACAGTAAACTTTACAGTTGGATGTACCGCATCGCTACCAACGAGAGCATTACCTTTATTAATAAAAAAGCAAAACAATTGCAGCTTTCCAGTCAAGAAATGCAAGATTACTTAGTTGATAATCTTGAGAGCGATGTCTATTTTGAAGGAGATAAAATTCAGTTAGCTTTACATAAAGCTTTAGCCACTTTACCTGAAAAACAACGACAGGTTTTTAATATGAAATATTTTCAGGATTTAAAATATAAAGAGATTGCTGAAATCTTGGAAGTTTCTGAAGGTGCTTGCAAATCAAATTATCACCATGCAAGTAAGAAAATTGAAGAATACTTAAAACAGGGTTAAACCTTTGATGATAAATGAAGTCTAAATCAAACATGAAAGAGAAAAAGAACATACCCCAAAATTCTGGTTTTAAAACCCCAGCTTCTTATTTTGAAGAATTCAAGGTAGATTTTTCTCAGATTGAAAACTCTTCTGCATTCAACCAAATTGAGAATTCAGGTTTTAAAACACCTACTCATTATTTTGAAAGCTTTAAGGTTGATTTACCCAAAGAAGAAAAAACCTCAAAAGTAATTCAACTTCACACCAAGCAAATCATTACGGCTATTGCGAGCATAGCAGCAGTTTTTATATTTATAGTATTGATTTATAAAAATCCTGTACAGCCTTTTTCTACAGAAGAAATTAGCTCATTAGCTATCGAAGACTATTTAGAGCAAAACGAATTTGATTTTGAAAATGAATTAAATTTTAACACTAATATTCAAGCACAACTAAATACTGTTGATAATGAAGCTATTTTAGATTACCTTAGTAATAATTCTGATATAACTTCGCTACTCAACGACGAATAAGTTATGATTAAATATATTTTTTACCTCACCATTTTCTTGTTTACATGCCAAACTTTTTCGCAGAACGAAGAAGATAAAAAAATTGAATCTTTAAAAACGGCTTTCATTACCGATGCCTTATCGCTTAACAAAAAAGAAGCACAGAAATTTTGGCCTATTTACAACTATTATGAAAAGAAAAAAGATAGCCTTTATGAAGATAAATGGTGCCGAGTAAAAAACGGGTTAAACACCATTGAAAATATAGAGGAAAAAAAGGCCGAAGAACTTTTGGACACTTATCTTCAAATGAAAGAAGAACGCCTTGAACTACGCAAAAGTTTTATTGAAGAATTAAAAAAATTAATGTCGAATAAGAAAATTTTAATGCTCAAAAAAGCAGAGCATGATTTTCACAAAATGCTATTAGAGAAATACAAGAAGTAATTTCATTCACCTGTATTTTCCATAAAAGTAAGCTTCGAGATTCTATTTTTACCGGCAGCATAAGCGACAAATTCATTGATAAAAGCAATCGTATAAAAAGATTCATCGCTTAATTTTTTCCAAGTCTTACCGTAATCTGAACTATAAGAAATTCCTTTATAGCCTACTGCAATTATTTCTTTTCCACCAGTATTTGGTACAAATTTCACACAACTTCGATATCCGGGATTTTTACTTTTTGCTACTACGCTCCAAGTTTCACCACCATCGGTAGTAACAATTTTATTATTGAAATTATTTTCAGGATTGGTATAATCCCCGCCAACAATCACACCCAAGTTTTGGTCGAAAAAATCAACGCTATAAGCACCACTAGTCGATTTTCCTGAAGTGATCGGCAAGTCATAAACCTTCCAAGTTTTCCCTTTATTTTTAGACTTATAAATTCTAGACTTTTCCCCTCCTGAAATAAACCAAGCATGTTCCCCAACCACTGAGATATTCGAGTTACTAGCAGCAAAAGCAGCTTCCCCTTTTAAAGCTTTTGGTAAATTATCACAAGAAACTTTCTGCCAAGTTTCTCCTCCATCACGCGTAATAATTACCGACATACATTCATCGGTAGGATCTCCAATGGCAATTCCATCGGTAGCATTCCAAAACGTCATCGCATCATAAAATACCTTTTCCCCTTCTTCGCGATAAACCAATTTACGCTTGCCAAAATAATTCACTTTATACAATAAAGCCGGGGTTCCGGCAGAAAGGATAAAATCACATTCATCGGTACTACCAATTGCCCTAAATTCTGTAGACGTATTTTGCTCACCAATTCTTCCCATAAAGGCCACCGAATGATCTGCTGTATTCAAATAACCAAACTTACCATTAGATCCAGCATAAAAAATATGACTGGGGTTTACTTTTAACGCACGAATACTTATTTCTTTCGTAAAGATATCTTCCACTGCTACCGAGCCAAACTCGTGCATAGCATTTTCTTGTTTAGCTACATTCACGCAGCTGGCAAAAACAAACAAAAAAATAAAACCCCAAATTAATTTCATGAATAGAATTTTTTCAAATATAACATTATTCGCTTAGTAAAAGTTGTAACTTCGCAGCCGCAATTTTTGTTCCTAAAAACTAGGTAGAAAGTATTTTATACTGGTTATAGGTAAGAAAAATAAATAAAAAAATTAAGAAATGAGATTGCACAGAAATTTGGTTTTTGCAACGATAGACACTTTATCTTCTATTTTTAACGAAGGTAAATATGCCGATAAAGAAATAGCCAAAACATTAAAAAGAGATAAGCGTTGGGGTTCACGAGACCGTAGCTTTATTGCTGAAACCACTTACGATATTGTCCGTTGGAAAAGGTTATACGCTGAAATTGCTGAAGTAAAAGAACCTTTTTCAAGAGAAAATTTATTTCGGCTATTTGCCGTTTGGGCGACACTTCGGGGAATTAAATTACCCGATTGGAAACAAATTGAAACCACTCCTACCCGAAGAATTAAAGGAAAATTTGATGAACTTTCTCAAATTAGAAAATTCCGTGAATCTATCCCTGATTGGTTAGACGAATTAGGCGTGGAAGAATTAGGGGAAGAAAAATGGACCAAAGAAATTGCTGAACTTAACGAGCAAGCTCCTGTTATCTTAAGAACCAATACTCTTAAAACTACTAAACGTGATTTAAGAAACCAGTTACAGGAAGAAGATATTGATGCAAAATACATCCAAGGTTATCCACTAGCTTTAGAATTAGAAGAGCGTGCCAATGTCTTTAAAACCAAAGCTTTTAAAGATGGCTGGTTTGAAGTTCAAGACGCTTCCTCTCAATTGGTAAGTGATTTTCTTGATGTTCAACCGGGAATGAGAATTGTAGATACTTGTGCAGGAGCCGGTGGAAAATCACTTCAACTGGCAGCAATTATGGAAAATAAAGGTCAAATAATTGCCTTAGATATCTTTAGTAATAAATTAAAAGAACTAAAGCGTCGAGCTAAACGTGCAGGAGCTCACAATATAGAAACTCGATTGATTGACAATAATAAAGTCATCAAAAAACTGCATAATTCTGCCGACCGTGTATTAATTGATGCGCCTTGTAGCGGTTTAGGAGTTTTAAGCCGTAATCCTGATGCCAAATGGAAATTGCAACCAGAATTTATTAAAACCATACAAGAAACCCAAGCCGATTTATTAGACCGCTATTCTAAAATCATGAAAGATGATGGAAAAATGGTCTATGCCACTTGTTCCATTCTCCCTTCAGAAAATCAAAAACAAGTACAGGCTTTTCTTCAACGGGAAGCAGGCAAAGATTTTAAACTAGTTAAAGAAAAAATAGTCTTAGCTAACGAAAGTGGTTATGATGGTTTTTACATGGCTCAATTAGAAAAATCAAAATAAATTTAAATGAAAAAGAATTTAATTTCGCTATTATTAGTTATTGTAAGTATTTCACTTGTCCAAGCACAAGTACCTTCAGGCTATTACGATTCTGCTCAAGGATTAACTGGTTATAGCCTAAAAACTGAACTGAGCGATATTATAACCAACGGACATAATCCTCAAGGTTACGGTGATCTTTGGGATGCTTACTATAATTCAGATGTCGATGATTATTACGAAGATGATGGAAGCCTTTTAGATATCTATTCTGAAAACCCTACCGGAGCCGATCCTTATAATTATTCTTTAGGAAGCGATCAATGTGGAAATTATAACGGCGAAGGAAGCTGTTACAATCGGGAGCATCTTTTCCCTAAAAGCTGGTTTAACGACCAATCACCAATGTATTCTGATATTCATCATATCTATCCTACCGATGGCTATGTGAATGGACAACGCAGTAACTTCTCTTTTGGAGAAGTAAGCAATGCTTCTTGGACCTCTCAAAACGGAACCAAAAAAGGGAACAATAGTTACGATTTTCCCGGAGCTTATAATGGGACTGTTTTTGAACCTATTGATGAATTTAAAGGAGATGTAGCCCGAGTATATTTTTACATGGCAACGCGTTACGAAAGCCAGATTGACGGTTGGGAAAACAATACTGCCAATAGTGATATTGCCTTAAATGGTACCTCCACTCAAGTTTATGAAGATTGGTTTTTAGCCATGTTAATCGATTGGCATAATGCAGATCCTGTTTCACAAAAAGAAATCGACAGAAATAATGCAGCTTATAATTTTCAAGGAAATAGAAATCCGTTTATCGACAATCCCCAATACGTAGCTCAAATTTGGGGAACACCGGATAATGAAGCTCCAACTGCTCCCACCAATTTATCTTACACTAATTTAACCGATGATTCGGTTCTATTAACTTGGAATGCAGCCACCGATAACGTAGGAGTAGTTTCCTATGAAATAAAACAAGACGGGAATATTATCGCTACTGTTTCTGAAAATACTACCTCCTACCCAACCACCGGTTTATCTCCTGAAACTTCTTATACCTTTGAAATTTTTGCTTTAGATGCCTACGGAAATATTTCTAACCCCAGTAATAGTTTAACCATCACTACCTTAGAAGCACCAAATGTGATTTTTATTGAAAATTTTGAAGATTGCGAAAATGTACAATTTACTGCCATAAGTGAGTTAAGCGATTTAGATTGGGAATGCACTGAAGAATTTGGAGAAAACAATTCTGGAGCTTATCAAATGAATAGTTTTTCAAACGGACAAGTACCCAGTATTGATTGGTTAATTACTAGCAACAGCATAAATTTTGATAATTACACCAATGAAACTTTAAGTTTTTTCACAGCAGCATCTTATGGAGATTCAGAACTTCAGCTATTATATTCCAATGATTATAATGGCAATGGCTCACCCTCCAATTTTACTTGGGAGGAAGTACCTAATGTAACTATTCCATTACACTCAACTGGAAATGCAAATGTTGAAGAAAATTATTTTTCAAATATTAATATTAGTAGCATTACCGGTGAAGTATATTTTGCTTTTAAATACGACACTTCCAACGGAGAGCAAGCTACACGATGGACTGTAGATAGTTTTGTGATTGAAGGAGAAGAAGACCTTTCAACTACAAGCAAAAGTCAACTTCAATTTAGTATTTACCCTAATCCTTCCAATGGAATTTTGAATATTTCAATTCCTACTGTAGAAAAGTTTTCTTACAGGATTTATGATCTAAATGGAAGATTACTTCAACAAAACAATAATTCAACTCAAAAAATTTCAGTTGAAAATTTAGCTAGTGGACTTTATTTACTACAAGTTTCTTCAAAAGGAAAAGTGGCCACTAAAAAATTAGTCATCAACTAAAAGTTATTAACGATAGTAAGTGAAAAAGCGACAAGATTTTGTCGCTTTTTTTATATCTTAAATTCCCCATAAAAAGTTAAATTTGCCTTTTTAAAACACAACGCAAATCACCCAATTATGATTCTTTTCTTCGGGAACCCAAAATCTACCCTTTATGCGGTACAAGTTCAAAAAGACTTAACTTCAGAAGACGTAAAAAAACTCAACTGGCTTTTTGGCAATACAACACAAATTAACCAAAAAACCCTGGAAGGTCATTTTGTAGGTCCGCGTGCCGCGATGGTCACCCCTTGGAGTACTAACGCGGTAGAAATCACCCAAAACATGGGAATTGAAGGAATTAATCGTATAGAAGAATTCCATGGAGTTACCCCAGAGTTTAAAGATTTTGACTCGATGATATCACAAAAGTATCCAGAACTTCATCAGGGTATTTATGATATTGATCTTCAACCCGAAAAAGTAATCGAAATCGAAGACATTGAAGCCTATAATCAAAAAGAAGGTTTAGCTTTAAGTAATGAAGAAGTTAACTATTTAGAACAACTTTCTAAAAAATTGGGGAGAAAGCTAACCGATTCTGAAGTATTTGGTTTCTCACAAGTCAATTCAGAACACTGTCGGCATAAAATTTTCAACGGAACTTTTGTAATTGATGGCGAAGAAAAACCAACTTCGCTTTTTAAACTTATTAAAAAAACTTCTGAAGAAAATCCGAATGATATTGTATCGGCATATAAAGATAATGTGGCATTTATAAAAGGCCCAAAAGTGGAACAATTCACTCCAAAATCTGCTGATAAACCTGACTTTTATCAAAATACGGAATTTGAATCTGTAATTTCTTTAAAAGCAGAAACACATAATTTCCCAACCACTGTTGAACCATTTAATGGAGCCGCAACCGGAAGCGGTGGAGAAATCAGGGATCGTCTGGCCGGTGGTCAAGGTTCATTGCCACTCGCAGGAACCGCAGTTTATATGACGTCATACAGCCGATTGGAAGCGGGTTCATTAAACTCTAATCAAGAAAGGCCTTGGGAAAAAGCAATGCAAGAACGCAAGTGGTTGTATCAAACCCCAATGGATATTTTAATTAAAGCTTCCAACGGAGCTTCCGATTTTGGTAATAAATTTGGTCAGCCATTAATTTCCGGTTCTGTATTAACTTTTGAACACAAAGAAGATGATCGCGAATTAGGCTATGATAAAGTAATTATGCTAGCTGGAGGGATTGGTTATGGTAAAATAGACCAAGCCATCAAAGCCACACCACAAATCGATGATTCTATTGTGATTTTAGGGGGTGAAAATTACCGAATTGGAATGGGCGGTGCCGCAGTTTCTTCAGCAGATACAGGCGAATTTAGCAGCGGTATAGAATTAAATGCCATTCAACGTTCTAACCCAGAAATGCAAAAAAGAGCAGCCAATGTAATTCGTGGGATGGTGGAAGCCGATAAAAACCCAATTGTTTCCATTCATGATCACGGAGCCGGAGGTCACTTAAACTGCTTAAGTGAATTGGTAGAAGATACCGGCGGCAAAATAGATTTAGACAAACTTCCTATTGGCGACCCTACTCTTTCAGCAAAAGAAATTATTGGTAACGAATCTCAAGAACGTATGGGATTGGTAATCAGCAAAGAGCAAATCGCAACCTTAAAACGGGTAGCAGAGCGTGAGCGTTCTCCTATGTATGAAGTAGGAAATGTAACCGGAGATCATCAATTTACCTTTAAAAGTAAAACCACAGGAGAAAAACCGATGGATTTAGCACTTTCAGATATGTTTGGAAGTTCTCCTAAAACCATCATGAACGATAAAAAAGTAGATCGTAAATATGCTGAATTAATTTACGATACTTCTAAAATATACGATTACGTACAACAAGTTTTACAGTTAGAAGCGGTGGCCAGCAAAGATTGGTTAACCAATAAAGTTGACCGTTGTGTATCTGGACGTGTGGCCAAACAGCAAACCACCGGACCTTTACAATTACCTTTAAACAATGTTGGTGTAATGGCTTTGGATTATAAAGGAAAAGAAGGTGTAGCTACCAGTATTGGTCACTCCCCTATTTCAGCTTTGATAGATCCTGTTGCGGGTTCTAAAAATTCAGTTGCCGAAGCCTTAACCAATATGGTTTGGGCTCCATTAAAAGACGGATTAAAATCGGTGTCACTTTCTGCAAACTGGATGTGGCCCTGTAATAATGAAGGTGAAGATGCACGTTTATATGAGGCGGTTGAAGGACTATCAAATTTTGCCATCGCTTTAGGAATTAACGTTCCTACCGGGAAAGATTCACTTTCCATGAAACAAAAATATCCCGATAAAGAAGTCATTGCTCCAGGTACGGTAATTGTTTCAGCTGCCGGAAATTGTAATGAAATCTCTAACGTAGTTGAGCCTGTTTTCCAAAAGGAAGGTGGTGAAGTATATTACATTAATTTCTCGCAAGATGAATTTAAATTAGGAGGTTCTTCTTTTGCCCAGGTTTTAAATAAAATTGGAACCGAAGTCCCTACGATTAAAAATGATGAAAAATTTGCTTCTGCCTTTAACACCATTCAGCAACTCATTAAAGAAGGTTTAATCCTTGCCGGTCACGATGTCGCTTCCGGTGGCTTAATTACTACCCTTTTAGAAATGTGTTTTGCGGATACTAGTTTAGGTGCAGAACTAGATCTTTCTAAATTAAATGAAGAAGATTCTGCTAAAGTTTTATTCAACGAAAACAGTGGAATTGTTTTTCAAGCGAAAGACAATTCAGTAGAAAACTTATTGAATGAAAACGGAATAGAATTTTTCAAATTAGGATTAGTTACAAAGAATGCTGAATTAAAAATAATTAATCACAGTGATAATTTCATTTTTGATATTGAAATGTACCGAGATACATGGTTTAAAACATCTTATTTATTAGACCAAAAACAAAGCGGACAAAAAAAAGCAAACGAGCGCTTTAATAATTATAAAGAGCAACCACTTTCATTTAAATTCCCAGCAGAATTTACTGGTAAGCTCCCCATAATCGAAGGTTCTTCCCCTCGAATAAAAGCGGCCATTATTCGTGAAAAAGGTTCCAACTCAGAACGTGAAATGGCACGTGCGATGCACTTGGCCGGTTTTGACGTAAAAGATGTTCATATGACCGATTTAATTAGCGGTCGGGAAACTTTAGAAGACATTCAATTTATTGCTGCTGTTGGTGGATTCTCCAATTCTGATGTTTTAGGAAGTGCAAAAGGTTGGGCAGGTGCTTTTCTTTATAATGAAAAAGCAAATACTGCATTAAAAAAGTTCTTCGATAGAGACGATACTCTTTCTTTAGGAGTTTGTAACGGTTGCCAATTATTTATAGAGCTAGGTTTAATTAATGCGGGGCACGAAGAAAAACCAAAAATGTTGCATAATGATTCGCATAAGTTTGAATGTAATTTCACTTCTGTAGAAATTCAAAAGAACAATTCTGTAATGCTTTCCAATTTAGCAGGAAGCAAATTAGGAATTTGGGCAGCTCACGGTGAAGGTAAATTTAGTTTCCCTTACGAGGAAGAGAAATACAACATTGTAGGAAAATATGGTTACCATGCTTATCCTGCCAATCCAAACGGATCTGATTTTAATACCGCTATGCTCACCGATGATTCTGGTCGTCATTTAGTAATGATGCCTCACTTAGAACGTTCAACGTTTAGTTGGAACTGGGCATATTATCCAAAAGACCGAAAAGGCGATCAAGTTACACCTTGGCTAGAAGCTTTTGTAAATGCTAGAAAATGGCTAGAGCAAAAATGATTTATAAGAAATCATGAATAATCATAAACGCTTGAGATTTCCTCTCAAGCGTTTTTTTTGATCTTAATTCCACACTTTTTGTGGAATTCTTCCACAGTTCTTACAAACAACCATTTCCATAAAGCACTGTTTTTTAGCAAAATAAATTAATGGCACATCATTAGAATAAGCTATATCAAATCTAATGTTGTACAAACTAAAAAATTACTTATGGAAATGAAAAAAGAAGCAACCCCATCCCCGAAAAAAAATTCAAACTCTCCTAATCAATTAGTATTATTGGGTACTTTTCTATTGCTTTTTGGAGCTTTAGCAGTTTCTTATTTTTTCTATCCCTATTTCCAAGAAATTCATTTAGAAAAAATGACCAACTTTGACAATATTTTAAAATATGTTGGCTTTACCTTGTTGGCAATACAGATTAGTTTTTTAGTCTACCTATTTGTTTTATACTTAAAATATAAAGTAGTCAAACCGGTTGCTAATGAATCTCTCCCAACTTGTACCATAATTGTACCCGCATACAATGAAGGGGAGTTAGTCTATAAAACTTTGATCAGTTTAGCTGAAAGTGATTATCCCGAAGAAAAGATGCAACTAATTTCAATAGATGATGGTAGCGCAGATGATACATGGAATTGGATGCTTAAAGCTAAAAATGAACTAGGTGAACGTTTAACAATTTACCAACAACCTAAAAATAAAGGAAAAAGACACGCATTGTATAGAGGATTTAAGTTAGGTACTGGCGATATTTTCATTACCGTAGATAGTGATTCTATTGTACAAAAAAATACACTTAGAAATATGGTTAGTCCATTTGTTGGAAATCAAAAATGTGGTGCTGTTGCAGGAAATGTTAGAGTTCTAAATCGTAAAAAAGCACTTATCCCTAGAATGCTGAATGTAAGTTTTGCATTTAGCTTTGAATTTGTACGTTCAGCACAAAGTACATTGGGCACCGTAATGTGTACGCCTGGAGCTTTAGCGGCTTATCGTAAAGAAGCTGTTTTCAACTGTCTTTCAGACTGGATTAATCAAAAATTTAATGGTCAACCTTCAGATATTGGTGAAGATCGTGCGATGACCAATATGATTTTAAAGCAAGGTTACCATGTTTTATTTCAACGTAATGCACTTGTGTTTACTAACATTCCAGAACGATACAAAAACTTGTATAAAATGTTTATTCGTTGGGAAAGAAGTAATGTTAGAGAAAACATAGCCATGAGTAAATTTGCTTTTAAAAACTTTAGAGAAGGAGCTAAATTAGGTACGAGAATATTATTATTAAATCAGTGGATAAAAATATTACTTGCTTACCCTTTGTTATTGGTAATGCTTTATTTTGTGATTTCTTCACCTCTATTGTTTATAACATCAGCACTTGTAAGTATATTAGTTTTGTCTAGTGTTCAGGCTATATTTTATGCTAAAAAGCACGAACTATCAGACTCATTTTGGGCATATCCTTACAGCATATTTTACACCTTTACTTTATTCTGGATTACGCCTTATGCGATTGCTACAGCAAGTAAAAGTGGTTGGTTAACAAGAGAATTACCTCAGAAAAAAATAGCTATTACTTTAAATAAAAATTAAAGTCAGCAATAATATATATCATAATGAATTCCTTTTGATAATCCAACAAATAATTAAATTTCAATAATTTACCTAAAGCCATGCTCACTGAAGATCCTTATTATCATTTAGAATTAATACCCCACAAAGCATTCTATTTTTAGTTCGAACTGAGCATGGCTATATTATCCAAAATACCGAAAAGAAAATCAAGTTAGACCTTGGGCTATAAGCTTTTGTAAATACTAGAAAATGATTTGAGAAATTCTAAATAATTGCTATAATTGCATATATAAAATTTAACTTATCATTAACAATTATTTACAAGAATGAAAAGAATTCTACCCATTTCCCTATGCCTTATTTTAACCTTATTAACAAGTTGTGCTTCAAAGTATAAACTTATTAATCCAGAAAAAATAAATTACGTTTCAAAGAACGAAAATAAGGATGTAAGCTTAGAATATAAATATGATTTACTTCATAAAAAGTATGCAAAAAAAGAAGAAAATAAAGATATAAAAGTAGTAGCAGTTAAAATTACTAATAACTCTGACCGTGATTTAACGCTTGGTAGGGATATGAAATTAGCTTTTGACAATGGCAATGACATTCATATTTTAGAGTCGGAAAAGGTTTTTGACGAACTTAAACAAAAACCCGCTTTTTATTTATTCTATTTATTGCTTACCCCATTAAACTTATACACAACTAATTCTAGAGGAGAAACAGAAGACTCTGTCCCTATTGGATTAATTGTAGGACCTGGTCTTGCGGCAGGAAACCTTTTAGGGGCCAGTGGTGCAAATAAGAATTTTAAAGAAGAACTGATGCATTATGATATCTATGGAATGGAAATTCCTAAGGGCCAAACAAAATACGGTTTAATAGGTATTAAATCTGATAGCTACGAAACCTTGGTTTTAAAAGTAGAGGAATAAACATCTCATAAACTTAACTTTATAAAGCTGAATTAAATTTAATTCAGCTTTTTTATTTCATAACATTCAAAACTTGTAAGATTTTCTAATAATTAATTTAGAATATTAATTTGTTTTATGAATCTTTAAAAATTTTCCCAAAAAAAAATCAGAATTAGTTAATTGAATAATTTTAGGAAGGTTTTTTTATAAATTTAATATAAATTAAACAGTTTATTTTATATTTTGCAGTGTACAAATTGATTTCCCCCTATGACTGAAATTAAAAGATTATTCGATTTCCCATATTATCAGTTAGAAAAATTCAATCTAAACAAGTCGCTTGTTACCAAATATAACGGCGAGTGGATAGGTACTTCAACTGAAGAATACGTAGCAAAAGCCAACAAAATAAGTAGAGCTTTACTAAGAATGGGAATAAATGCAAATGATAAAATTGCGTTGATATCTACTTCTAACAGAACCGAGTGGAATATCATGGATATCGGTATTCTACAAGTAGGTGCTCAGGATGTCCCTATCTATCCTACTATTTCTGAAGAAGAATATGAATATGTTTTAAACCATAGCGAATCTAAATACTGTTTTGTTTCAGATGAAGAGGTACTCGCTAAAGTCAACAAAATAAAAGATCGTGTTCCTAGCTTGAAAGAAGTTTATTCATTCGATAAAATTTCAAACACAAAAAACTGGTCAGAACTTTTAGAACTCGGGGAAGATGAAAGTAACCAAGGAGAAGTAGAACGCATCAAAGATTCTATTACAGAAGATGATTTAGCAACGATTATTTATACTTCAGGAACTACCGGAAAACCTAAAGGGGTTATGCTATCCCATAAAAATATCACCAGTAATGCCATCAATAGTGCCACCCGTCTTCCCTTAAAAGAAGGAAGCAACGTGGCTATTAGTTTTTTACCGGTTTGCCATATTTATGAACGGATGTTGCTTTATATGTACCAATATGCCGGGGTAAGTATTTATTTTGCTGAATCTATCGATAAAATCAGCGAGAACCTCAAAGAAGTTCGTCCGCATGTGATGTCGGCTGTCCCCCGTCTTTTGGAAAAAGTTTATGATAAGATTATCGCAAAAGGTTCAGAATTATCTGGAATTAAACATAAACTATTTTATTGGGCAGTAGAATTAGGATTAGAATGGGAACCTTATGAAAATAATGGTTGGTGGTATGAGTTTAGACTCAAAATCGCTCGGAAACTCATCTTTAGCAAATGGCAAGACGCTTTAGGAGGAAGATTAAATGTAATTGCTTCCGGAAGTGCTGCACTTCAACCCAGATTAGCTCGGGTTTTCAATGCTGCAGGAATCGGTGTTATGGAAGGCTACGGGCTAACAGAAACTTCTCCGGTTGTTGCCGTTAATGATATGCGTAACCACGGATTTAAAGTAGGAACAGTTGGAAAACCATTACCTGATACAAATATAAAAATTGCAGATGACGGGGAAATTATGATTCAAGGGCCCCAAGTAATGATTGGTTATTACAAAGATGAAGAAAAAACCAATGAAGTTCTTACCGAAGATAAATACTTTCATACTGGTGATATAGGACAAGTGGATGCTGATGGTTTCTTAAAAATCACCGATCGTAAAAAAGAAATGTTTAAAACCTCCGGTGGTAAATACATTGCACCTCAACTTATAGAAAATGCAATGAAACAATCGCGGTTTATAGACCAAATTATGGTGGTTGGTGAAGGTGAGAAAATGCCCGCAGCTTTAATACAACCCAACTTCGAATTTATAGAAGACTGGGCTAAGCGCAAGAAAATAAAATTAGGTGATTCTAATGAAGAAATAGTTAAAAACAGTGATGTTATTGAAAGGATTCAGCAAGAAGTAGATTTTTACAATGAACGCTTTGGGAAATGGGAACGTGTAAAACAATTTAGATTAACACCAGATGTTTGGTTAGTAGAATCAGAACACCTTACCCCTACTATGAAAATGAAGCGTAAAGTAATTAAAGAAAAATACAAAGATCTTTACAACGATATCTACGGTCATCCTAACTCTTAAAAAATTTATTCAAAAAAATAATCATAACTCAGAATTGTATTAAATTCTGAGTTTTTTGTTTTTAAAAGATTTTCAAAACTCATGATTACTCTTCCTACCCAACAAATAGGTTTAAAATAAAGTAAATTTCCATTATCACACATAGCAGATATAAAAAAAACTATTCAAACTGTAACAAACCGCAACAAGCCATATCTTTATAATAGAAACAAGTTAATTTTTGCAACCGACCATTACCCATATTAACGATCTTATTAAGGACTGTCGTAAAGGAGACCAAAAAGCTCAACTGCAAGTTTACAATAGGTATTATAAAGCGATGTATAATACAGCACTAAGAATTGTTCACCATAGTGCTGAAGCAGAAGATATCATGCAAGAATCCTTTCTAAGTGCTTTTGCAAAAATAAACTCTTATAAGGGAGATGCCACATTTGGAGCTTGGCTGAAAAGGATTGTAGTTAATAATAGTATTAATGCTCATCAAAAAAAGTCGAGGTACGAAGAAGTAAACTATAAGGATTATCTTCAAAATGAAATCGAGGAAAATACAGGAATAACGAATGATGATATCCAAAACCAAAAGATAAAACTAGTCTTGCACAAAATGCAGGAACTTAAAGAAAATTATAGAATTTGCCTCACACTTCACCTTATTGAGGGATACGACTATGAAGAAATAGGAGAAATTTTAAATATCTCCTATGCCAATTGCAGGACAACCATTTCTCGTGCAAAAGAGAGTTTAAGAAAAAAAATGATGAAAGATGAAAAATGATGATTTTTTTGAAGAGTTAAAGAACTTAAATTTTGATACGGCTGAACCTACTTCGGGACACGAAGACCGTTTTCATACCAAATTAAAACAGTACCAACCTAAAACCAATAAAGTAAAAGTATTATGGTTCTCACTAGGCGGTGTCGCAGCTGCATTGCTAATTGGTTTACTTGTAATGGGTACAAGCTTTAATTCATTTTCTTTTTACAAAGAAGGAGATTTAGCCAGTGTTTCACCGGAAATGAAAAAAACTCAAAATTTCTATAGTAACCTTATTGAGCAAGAACTTAAATCTATAGAAGATAAAAGAACACCAGCAACCAGTCAAATTATCAACGATGCATTGGTACAAATGCAGACCTTAGAAAAAGAATACGACAAATTAAAAAAAGACCTTTTAAAAAGTGGAAAAGATAAACGCGTAATTTTTGCCATGATCAATAATTTTCAACAAAGAATTGATCTTTTAAAACAAGTACTAGAACAAACACAAAGAATTAATGAACTTAAAATTTATAAAAATGAAACCAATACTCTATAAATTGTTTTTACTGGCCCTATTCTTTCCGGCCGTAAGCTTTGCAAATCATGATTATAAAGAGAAACATACCAAAGAAAAAAAAGTATCGAAAGAATTTTCTGTATCCCAAAAAGGGACACTAAAAATAGATAACAGCTATGGAAACATTGATATATCTACTTGGGACCAAGACCGGATTATCATTAATGTCTTTATAAAAACCAATGGCAATAATGCTGAAGAAGTTCAAAAAAAATTAGATCATATTAATGTTGTATTCAACCAAAAAGGTAATGAAGTAAGTGCAGTCACTCATTTTGAAAATGAAAACAAATCTTGGTGGAGTGGGATCTTCGGGAATAGCAATAACGTAAATATGGAGATTAATTATGTGATAAAAGCGCCCGCACAACACAATATAGATATCGATAATGATTACGGAGCAATTTATATGGATAAACTCTTAGGAAATACAAATATTTCCTGCGACTATGGTAAAATTGATATAGGTGAATTGAGAGGGGAAAGTAATACGTTAAAATTCGATTATACTAGAAATAGTCATTTCGGTTATATTACCAATGCCACTATTCAGGCTGATTATTCTGGATTTACCATTGAGGAAGCCCAAAACATCAACCTACGGGCAGATTATTCTGATTCTAATATTTCCAAAGTAGAAAACCTTCAATTTAATTGCGATTATGGAAGCATCTCTGTAGAAAAAGCGAGAAATATCGAAGCCCGTGGTGACTACCTCAGCACGAAAATTGGTCGTGTATTTTCTTCATTAGACCTAAAACAAGCTTATGGCTCGGTACGTATAGATAAACTTATGAAGGGTATTAAAAATGTGGAAATAAAAACCGATTACTCCGGAATTAAATTAGGGTTTGATGCCGAAATGGATTTTCAGTTTAATGTTGATTCCTCTTACGGTGGAATTAGCGGCACCAGTGATCTAGAAATTCTTAAATCTTATGAAGAAAGCTTTAGCAAAAAAATCACAGGCTACTATAGAAACCAAAATAGTAACACTCAACTTCATATATCCAATAGCTACGCCAATATAAATTTTAAAAAAGTCCCTTAAATCAACACCTTTTTAATTATTTTAAAGCTTCTTAGTTTGATACTAAAATCTCTTCCGACCAAAATTAGGACAAAAATGTAGATAGCAAGAAGTTGATAATTACCATTAACCTTACTGAATTTATAAACGTTCAGCTTATATTAGCTAGAGAAAAGAAAGAAGTTTAACCATTAAAGCCGAAAGTAAAAGTTTGATTCCAAAAGGAATAAATTTAAGTATCCTGAGAAACCAAACGATATAATTTACTGTAAATTAGTTTTTTACATAAATTTATCAAATAAAATCTCAACATATTGTTTTATATTTATAGGAACCAAAATAATTATCCTATGAAAAACTTTTACTTATTACTCTTCTTTCTAACCACTAGCTTTTTTGCTTTTGCCCAAACAGAATTCATTACCACATGGGAAGTTAATGATAACGATTTAAGTATAACCATTCCTACTACTGGGACAGGTTATGATTACAGTATTGATTTTGGAGACGGTAATTCTGAAAATAACATTACCGGAGATGTAACACATACTTATAATTCTGCCGGAATATACACAGTTACTATTTCGGGAAATTTCCCGAGAATATATTTTTCTGATAATCAAACTGATGCTGATAAAATTTTAAGCATAAACCAATGGGGAAGCAACCCATGGCAATCTATGCAATCGGCATTTGCTGGCTGTTCTAATCTACAAATTCTAGCAGTAGATACTCCAGATTTAAGTCAAGCTACTAATTTAAACTTTATGTTTAGTTCAACAGAAGTTAATCAACCCATAAATAACTGGGACGTATCGAATATCACTTCCATGCGTGGAATATTTTTTGCTGCTACTAATTTTAACCAGCCTCTTGATAATTGGGATGTGTCTAATGTAACCGACATGAGCTATATGTTTACTGCTGCAAGTGCTTTTAATCAGCCTCTTAATAATTGGAATGTTTCTAATGTCACCAATATGGAAAGTATGTTTAGTTCTAATCAAAGTTTTAATCAGTCTTTAAATAATTGGGATGTTTCTAATGTAATCAATATGGAAAGTATGTTTAGTGCTTCGATTTTCAATCAACCAATAGACAATTGGAACGTATCAAATGTAACAAATATGAATTTTATGTTTATGAGTAGTCAATTTAACCAGCCACTTAATAACTGGAATGTATCAAGTGTTACAAAGATGGATAATATGTTCAGTAGTACAGAAAATTTCAATCAACCTCTTTCTAATTGGGATGTCTCCAATGTGACTACTATGTTCGCAATATTTAGCTTAGCAGAAAATTTTAATCAAGACCTTTCTAATTGGAATTTTAATCCTGCTGTAGATTTTAGAAGAATAGTTTCTAGCAGTAATTTGGATATTGAAAATTACGATGCTTTATTGGCTCATTTTGTAGAGTTAGGATATACTAACAAAATTTTTAGAGGTATTGATCTTATTTATTGTAACGAAAATGATCGAAATTTTTTAATCAATAATTTAGGTTGGGACATTAGCGAAGACACACCAGCTGAAAATTGCAACCTTTCTACAATGAATGTGAACTCTCCTAACTTTACGCTATACCCTAACCCAACTTCAGGAATTGTATTTATAGCATCTCCCAATAAAAACATCATCCAAACAATAGAAATACTAAATATTAACGGACAAAAAATCCAAACCATTAAAAAATCGTTTGAAAAAATTGATTTAAGCCAATTTTCATCAGATATTTATTTTTTAAAAATAAATGGAACTATTACCCAAAAAATAATTAAAAAGTAATTCAGGAAATAGGTCTATTCTATCAATAAATTACGATCATTTTAAAATTATTATTAAGTTATTGTTAAACTCCTCAAACAGAAGGAGTTTTTTTATGAATATCATTAATTTCAATTAAAATTTACCTACTTTTGTTATGCGTGCATAATATTTTTCATTATCTTTGATTGCACATCAAATTATATGAGAGAAAAAACAATAGATTATGTACTTAGAGCTACTTGGATTGCTGTAGCTAAAATGTACAACGAAGAAGCGGGTAAAAAAGGTAGCACGATGGCAACTGGATTTGCTCTTTTAAATATAGACCCTGAAGAAGGTACACCATCTACCTCTTTAGGTCCTAAAATGGGAATGGAAGCCACAAGCCTTTCCAGAACCCTAAAATCAATGCAGGAAAAAGGATTAATTGAAAGAAAAAGGAACCCTGAAGATGGCAGAAGTGTTTTAATTACCCTTACAGACTACGGTCGTGAAATGAGAGCCTTCTCTAAAGACGTAGTACTCCAATTTGACGATGCCGTAAAAGAGTCTGTACCAGAAAAAGACATTAAAACCTTCATTGAAGTAGCACATACGATAATGGAATTAATTAATAATAAAAAAATTTA
>CETS01042801.1_pt1 | contig 57453 bp, 52 predicted proteins | sample 356391 | NCBI WGS metagenome assembly CETS01 (sample SAMEA2622673, study PRJEB7988) | marine metagenome | isolation source: saline water (ENVO:00002010), including
GGCTGATATCGTAGGACCGAAACCGCGTGGCCACGGGGGTATACATGGCGTCTGCGATTGACCATTCGCCAAACAGGAACGGCCCACCGGATTTTTCCAGCGCAAAGCGCCAGCCACGGGCAAGCTTTTCAATGTCAGATAACACGCTCTCATCGAGCTCATCGCGCGGATCGGCAAACCGTCGCAGATCCATCGGCAATTCGCGACGGATATTCATGAAGCCGGCATGCATCTGCCCGGCCAGCATGCGCGCTTCAGCACGCGCCATTGGGTCTTCCGGCCAAAGGCCTGGTACCTGTTCGGCGGCCCATTCACAGATCGCCCAGCAATCACCGATCACCTGGTCACCGATTGTCATGGTCGGGACCAGTGCGAAGGGCGAAACCTCAGCCAGGCGCGTGCGGAATTCATCCGTGCGCAGCGGCAGAAATTCCTGAGTAAACTCAATGCCAGCCGTTTTCAGAACCAGCCATGGCCGCATGGACCAGCTGGAATAAACGGCATTGCCAAGGATCAGGTGAGGTGTCGCCATCAGAGCACCCGCCCTGCGACAGCATCGAGCTTGGCGAGCAGTTCCGGATCGCGCGCTTCAGCTGGGGTGATGATCGCATAGTCAAGACAGGTCTCAATGCCCTGCTCGCCATTGGTTCGCGGCTGTTCGCCAAGTGCCTTCGCAAGATGTTTGATCATCTCTTTGGCATGCGCAGAGTTCTTGTGCATGATTTTCAGAACGCTCTCTACCGAGACCGCCTCTTCCTCTTCATGCCAGCAGTCATAATCGGTCACCATGGCCACAGTCGCGTATGGCAGCTCCGCTTCGCGGGCGAGCTTGGCTTCCGGCATGTTCGTCATGCCGATCACGTCACACCCCCAGGAGCGGTAAAGCTGGCTCTCGGCATAGGTCGAGAATTGCGGGCCTTCCATGGTGATATAGGTGCCGCCGCGATGTGTGTTTGCGCCTACCGCTTTGGCAGAAGCCGTGGCAAGGTCGCCCAGACGCTTGCACACAGGCTGCGCCATGGACACATGCGCCACGCAGCCTTCGCCAAAGAAACTCTTCTCACGGGCAAATGTGCGGTCGATAAACTGATCGATCACGACGAAATCACCCGGCGCATATTGCTGCTGAAGTGAGCCAACCGCCGAAATCGATAGAATGTCTGTCACCCCGGCACGCTTGAGCACATCAATATTCGCGCGATAGTTCACATGGCTCGGCGAGAGGCGATGGCCCTTACCGTGACGCGGCAGGAAAACCAGCTCCACATCGCCGATATTGCCGCGCATCACATTTCCCGACGGCACACCCCATGGCGTCACGATATGCTCCTCACGAGCGTTCTCCAGCCCATCAATCTCGTAAAGGCCAGACCCGCCCAATACGCCAAGGGTCCATTTTGTCATGAAGAGTGCTCCATAATGTGTTTCCCGCCCGATCTAACAGTCAGTGCGATGCAATCAAAGCAAAGATGCGCAAACACTAAAACCATTTTCGCATGCCGATGGGTGGCGGTGAATTTGGGTTTGGCGTGGTCAACACAACATCATCAGCCAGAGTGTATCCTAGGGCTTCATACACGCTGACCAGCTTCGGCTGATCCGCCCGGATAGCGAGCTGAGCGCCAGCCGCGCCGCGATATTGCCCCAGCTTTTCCAGCACATGAAGGATTTCAGCGCCGAACCCTGATCCGGTATAGTCGGGCAAAAGGCCAATCCGCTTCACTTCCATCCATTTTCGGTCATCACCCTCAGGTCCCGGCACCATCACGAACCGGCCGGACCCGACCACATCTTCTTCATCAAGAACCAGAACCGCCCCGCCCGCCTTGATCTGTGCGGCGACGGTTTTCGGCGTCTCGCGAAACACGGTGGAGGCCTTGTTCACGCGCCCGGTCCAGATGGCTCTTGTGACAGAGTGAACAGCGTGCGCGCCTTCAGGCCCCACGCTCAGAATTTCAAGCTCATCTTCCATGCAATGCCAATCCCTTTGCGACGGCGCCGAACCGGTCGTTTCCTGTGATACGCGCCCCGGGAAACTTTTCCAGAAACAGGCTCTCGACAGCAGGTACGAAAGTCGATCCGCCAACCATGATAATGTCCGTCACCGCATTGGGCCCAATATCCGCATCAGTGAGACAGCGTTCAGCTACAGACTTCATGGAGACCAGGGCGTCAGCTATGTGTGCTTCAAACGCGGCGCGCGACAGCATTTTGGAAAGCTCGGTATCTGGCAAGCGATAGCTGAACCGCGCCGTGTCAGCGCCGCTCAATTCAATCTTTGCCAATTCAGTATTGCGTGCATAAATCCCGGCTTCAAAATTCTCGACCAGATACTCAAACGCCCGAATGCCCAGGCTCGAAGGGCTATACTTGCGCATCCAGGCGATCTCTTTTTTCACCAGAGGCGCATAAAGCTGATTGAGCCGCTTCCAGTCTGACAGGGTCATATAATGAGCCGCAGGCACCGGCAGATCATTCAGCTCCAGTGTTTCGGTCCGCCCAAAGAGCGGGGTGATCTCAAAGAAACTCAAAACGCGGTCAAAGTCATTCCCGCCCACATAGACACCCGCGCTGGCGAGGACATCAAACTGTTTCTCGGCGGCAGACAAGCGAACCAGACAGAAATCGGATGTACCTCCACCAATATCGACCACAAAGGCGAGCTGATCACCCTCACGGCTATCCGCCGCTGACCGTGCCGCTGCCACCGGCTCGGTGACAAATCGTATATCCGAGACGCCGCCGGCTTTCAGGCAGGCGGCTAGCACCTCCTGCGCCCGGATGTCTCTCTCCTTGTCGTGATCATTGAAAGAGACTGGGCGGCCCTGAACCACCTCGGTGACAACCTCACCGGTGGCGTCTTCAACCCGTTCCAGAAGCGCTTTCAGAAAGTCGCTGATAATCTGACGAAAAGGAATGGCGCGATTGGCGAGCTGGGTTGTCTCATCAATGAGTTCGGACCCCAGAACCGATTTGATCGACCGCATCAGACGGCCATCTTCTCCGGCCTCATAGGTGGAGATGGCCTCATTGCCGATCAGAAAGTCGCGGCTACCGCCTTCATAGAAGATCGCAGTCGGAATGGAGGTCAGCCCTGGCTCAAGCTCGATCAACTCCACGCCCCTATCTGTCAGGCGCGCGACGGATGTGTTGGATGTGCCAAAATCAATTCCGACACGCATGCCGTGGTCCCTCCCCGATCAGACTGCCCGTCCCCAGAAACGCAAAAGGGAGGCTACGTGACCGCAGCCTCCCCTGAATTTCAATAGCTGAGCGTTTAGTGCTCTACTTTGCGCCAGATCTGCTTGTAGGAGAAGTAGACCAGCAGCGCGAGGAAGAAGAGATAGATCATCACGGCAAAGCCGAGTGATTTACGGTTCTGCATCTTCGGCTCAGACGCCCATGCCAGGAATTCAGCAACGTCAGCTGCCATCTGTTCCTTGGTCGCAACAGTACCATCCATGTACTCAACCTTGCCGTCTGTCAGCTGTGGTGGCATCGCGATGAAACCACCATACGGCGCGTGACGTGGGTCGCCCGTCCAGTTGCTTGACACATCTCCCCCGAAATACGGGTTGTAGTACAGGCCCGGAGGTTGGTTGAGTTCGCCGTGAGAATGCTCGTCATTCACGTGCAGCACGCCATCTACGATCTCATCCTGATCCGGATAGCCGGTCAGCAGACGGTAGATATAGTCTGCACCGCCATGCCGGGCTTTGACGATCACGGAGAAGTCCGGAGGGATCGCACCGCCATTGCCAGCAGCCGCCGCCTGCGGGTTCGGATATGGTTCCGGGAACCGGTCAGCCGGTGTCCGCGGACGCTGGACCACGTCGCCGACATCGTCAATTTCGTCGATCATGAACATCGCGGCGAATTCCTTCACCAGCGCTTCAGAATCGTCTGGCTCTCCCGTGTCGAACGGACCGCCGCTTTCAGCCAGGTTCCGGAAAGAGAGGAGTTTCAAGCCGTGGCAAGAAGAACAAACCTCTGTGTAGACCTGGAAACCACGCTGAACAGCAGGCTTGTCGAATTTGCCGAATGGGCCGTCAAACGACCAGTCCGGAAGCTCGGTCTTGCCTTCTTCCAGCGGCTTTGCGCCGCCAGCAGCCAGCGCGCCCGGCGCTGCCAGACCCATCAGGGCCAGACCGGCAACAAAAGCTTTCATCACTTTCATCGGGCTCACTCCTACTCTGCCGGTGCCGCAGCTGCGTCAGCCGGCTTCGGGTTACGTTTGTGGACGGATTTCGCAATCGTCTCAGGCTCGTCCTTTGGCTTCTCGACAAGGCCGAGCAGCGGAAGAACCAGGAAGAAGTATGCGAAATATGCGAGGGTCAGGAGCTGAGCGATGATCAGCCAGCGAATGCCTGACTTGTGGATCGTCATGTCAGCGTCAACGCCAAGAGACTCACGATACTCAACTGCTTTTTCGTAATCTTCGAACATGACGATCGCACGGCCGTCAGACTCGCGGGCACTGTTCGCATCGAGCGCTTCAGCCAGAGTCAGAGCACGTGGCGCCTCATCCAGAGAAATCTCATAGCGCAGTTTGTCAGACGCTGTCGGGATCACGATGTCATCCGGGTTCGACGCACCGGCAACACCGAGCATCAGACAGACGAATACAAAGCCGAAGAAGAACTGACGTGCCAGCGGACGATAGCGCAGTGAACGCACTTTCGATGTATCGAGCCAAGGCAAGACGAACAGCACCGCGATCGCGCCAAACATGGCAATCACACCGCCGAGCTTGGCCGGGATCGGGCCGATGTCGAAGGTGATGGCACGCAGGATGGCGTAGAATGGCAGCAGGTACCACTCAGGCACAATGTGCGCAGGCGTCTTCAGCGGGTTGCCTTCAATATAGTTGTCAGCGTGGCCGAGAACGTTCGGAGCATAGAAGACGAAGCCAGCAAAGATCAGAAGGAAGACGATAATCGCAAAGCCGTCTTTCACCGTGTAGTACGGGTGGAACGGAACTGTGTCTTTTTCGTCTTTCGGATCAACACCTGTAGGGTTGTTATTGCCTGTCGTGTGGAACGCCCAGATGTGCAGGATCACACAGCCAGCAATCATGAATGGCAGGAGATAGTGCAGAGAGAAGAAGCGGTTCAGCGTGGTGTTACCGATAGATGGTGCACCCTGCAGCCAGATCTTGATCTGCTCACCAACCAGCGGGATAGCGCCGATCAGAGATGTAATAACGCTCGCGCCGTGCAGTGACATCTGACCCCATGGCAGTACGTAACCAAGGAAGGCCGTACCCATCATGAGGAGGTAGATGACCACACCAATGATCCAGCTGATCTCGCGTGGGGCTTTATAAGACCCGTAATAGAGACCACGGAACATGTGGATATAAACAGCGACGAAGAACATCGAAGCGCCATTGGCGTGGATGTAACGCATCAGCCAGCCATATTCGACATCGCGCATAATGCGCTCAACGCTTGCGAAAGCATAGTCGACGTTCGGCACATAGTGCATGGCCAGTACAACGCCGGTGATGATTTGTGTCATCAGGCAGACTGCGAGGATACCCCCGAAAGTCCACCAGTAGTTCAGGTTCTTCGGTGTCGGAAAATCGACGAAGGACCCATGTACGAGACGCACGATCGGAAGACGCGCGTCGAGCCACTTTTCAATGCCGGTTGACGGCTTGTATGTGGATTCATGTCCGCTCATTGGAACTCCCCATTGTGCCTTAAAGTGAGATCGTCACGGCAGAGCCGTCGGCGTTGTAGGTATAGGTCGGCACAGGCAGGTTTGCCGGTGCAGGACCCTTACGGATACGGCCAGACGTATCATAGTGCGAACCGTGACATGGGCAGTACCAGCCACCATAGTCACCTGTATTGCTGCCTGGTCCGACCGGCACACACCCAAGGTGGGTACACGATCCCGACACGACCAGGATTGCCGGGTTGAGATTGCCGTCAGCCAGAGGCACGAGGCGCTCATCATCCGTTTGCGGATCAGGCAGAACCGCGAGGTCCACATTCTCAGCAGCAGCGATCTCAGCAGGCGTCCGGTGACGCAGAAAGAAGGGTTTACCCCCGATCAGAACGCGGATTTCGCCGCCTTCCGGAATGCCCGTTACAGGCACTTCAAGGCTTGAAGCGGCGCGCGTATCGAGCGCCGGCAGCATCTGCGCAACAAACGGCCATGCCAGAGCACCAGCTCCGCCTACGACCGCAGCGCCCGCCGCAATATGAATAAAGTCCCGGCGATCTTCGTCGACCGTCTCAGTCATTGTCTCGTCAGTCACGTTGCCATGCCCTCACAAATCGGCTTTCTGATGGGTGCCCTATCATACTCCTTTCGCACTCCATGACTTTGCGGCGCAAGGTCGCGCTCAAGGAGTAGAGTAAAGGTCCGGCCCCAACTGAGAGAAGCCGATACATTGCGCCTGAGTTTCTATCAACCTGATATTCCGCAGAATTTGGGCACGACGATACGTCTTGCCGCCTGTTTTGGCGTAAAAATGCAAATTATTGAGCCGTGTGGCTTTCCGCTCACGGCAAAAGCACTAAAGCGCGCCGTCATGGACTACGACAATTTAGCGCAGGTTGAACGCGTTGCGTCGGCTGATTCTTTTTTTGAAAACGCCGAAAAATTGTCCGAACGAGTCGTTCTTTTCACCACTAAGGGAGCCACACCGCTTCAGGATTTTCGCTTCCGACCGACAGATCGTCTGCTCTTCGGCCGCGAAAGCGCCGGTGTGCCGGATGAAGTTCATGCGCGCTGTGAAGGTCGGGTCGTGATCCCACTGGTCGAAGGCGCGCGCAGCATCAATGTTGCCACAGCTGCCGCGATTGGCCTGTTCGAGGCGCTCAGGCAGACGGAAGGCCTCACGACTTTTCCCTGAGCAACATTTTTGGCGGCGTCTTCAAAGCTATTAAAGGAGCGGGTAGATTAACGCGTGACTTGCTGCGCGAATTCCAAAGGCTCTGTCTGATAGCCCAGCGCTTCGGCTTTTTCCAGAATTCGGCCGATCACAGCATCGCCCGGCTGCTCTTCACGCGCCAGGATCCAGAGATATTTGCCGTCAGGGCTGCCGACCAGCGCTGCGGAGTAATCCGGCTCCAGATGCAGCACCCAGTAATCCCCTGAAGCGAACGGCACCCATTGTGGTGCAAACTTCACCTTGAGTTTGGAATTGTTCGATCCCTCGACAGGCGTCGCTACGCCTTCGGCCCGGTTGACCTTGCCGCTGTCCTCAAGAACGCAGGTGTTCACGACGGAAACCTTGTCATCCTCGCGGAGCGTGTATTCGGCAGTGGTCTCAGTACAGCCTTCCTCAAAGCTGTTGGGGTAGCGCGCGATCTCATGCCACAGGCCCGCATATCGAGTGAGGTCAACGCGGTCGACCGTCGGCGGCTCGGTCGTCTCCGCCCGGTAATCCGGCTGCGTCGTACAGGCTGTGATCAGGGCTGGCAGGGCGATGGCGGCGATTGCGAAAGAACGGATCATGAGCGAGGCTCCAGAGTAAAGGTGGTATTCCGGTTTAACGCGCGAGTCCGAAAATCGTCTCACGCGTTTCATACGCAACTCAACAAAAGCAAGCTGCGCTCCGCCTCACCCCGAGCGACTAGTTTTCAAAGCCGGGCGCGATCCACTCCTCATACGCCTTCCAGCCGCGGACCGACTTCGCCGAGATCTTCGAACGAATCTGCGCGAAACTCGCGGTCGGCACATTGGAAGCGCCCATATCGATCTTGCTGGCATCAATCGGATCCAGGTCGAGAAAACGGGTCAGCTGGTCGATATTGGTCTGCGGCGAGGTAACAAGACGCTCATACTCCAGCTCGAAAATGCGATCCGGGAACTGAGACTGCCAGTAGCGCATGATCTCATCGAACGCGCGCAGATAGGTGGCAGCATGGCGCATATCGTGGCGCCAGCGATTGCCGTCTGTGAGATTGGTACGGTAGGCTGAGAGCGCAACGTCTTTCAGGTTGCGGCGCACCCAGACAAATTTGGCATTCGGCAACATGCGCGCCAGTGCGCCAACAAACAGGTGAAGAATCGCGCCTTTATCTGTTGTGATCGGCTTTTCCTGTGTCCGGTTGCTCGCCAGATGGCGATAAATCGCGCCAAGACGCTCCCAGGTCACGCCTGGAGGACCAAATGCGCCAACTTTTTCCAGATCTGATGGACCGAGATTGCCCAGCGGCCAGGTCGAGGCGCGGCTCAGCATGGTTTCGCCCATGGCGCCAACATTCTTCTGCTGACTGATAATCTGCTCCGTCAGAGTCGTACCGGATCGTGGTGGGCCAACGATGAAGATCGGACGTGGCGGTTTCGGCTGCAGAGGTGTCTTGTCCGTCCAGATCCGACGGTCTGCTTCCGGAATGCCTTTATTCGGCGCAATCATTTCATCGATTGAAAAGGTCTGGCCGCGCTTTGACGCTTCATTGGCGCGCGTCCAGTAGTCCCAGGCTTTCGCATGCTCGCCCTGGCTATGATACCATTCGCCCAGCGCATAGGCCGCACCCGGCAGAGCATGCTCTGCCTTCTCTTCGATCAGGCGCTCCAGAACCGGTATGTCCTTGGCTTCAATCCGTCCCAGTGTGGCAAGGTTGGACCAGGAATCCCCAAGGTCTTCCTTCATGGAAAGCGCAGATCGGAAATATTCTGCCGCCTCACCAAGCTTACCAATATGTCCGGAATAGACACCCAGCAGGTGATCGATCGCCGCATTTGGTGTCATGCCGGCCTTGAGCTGCCCCATCACATTCAGCGCATCTTCTGAGCGGCCAACCCGCGACAGGCGCTCCGTGAAGATCAGCGCATAGCGGCCATTGTTTGGATAGATGTCGAGCAAGCGGTGCGCGGCACCAAGCGCAGCATCTTCATCAGCAAGGCGCAGGGCCAGTGCCATTACCTCTTCCCAGCCCTGGCCGAGACTGTCGGTTTGTGCATGCGGAAGAGAGAGAAGCTGACGCAGAATGTCGATGCCCGTATCGGGAACACCCTGCTGAATTGAATTCCGAATGCCGTTAAGAAGCTGTTCTGGGGTCAAATCCATTGGAAATCCTGCCCGGCGCAACCATCCATTGATTGCCGCCCGTTTCGAAAGCCACCCCCATTGCCCTCTTTCGACCTTCAAGACAAGACAGACCGCCAGCCCGACTTCACATTCAGCTTACGCAGCGTGATTTTTCTTTGTTGAACAATGCCTCATCCCGCGCCTACAAAGCCGACATGACTGATGCCGTTCTCAAATCCCGCAAACAGAAAGCCTATAGCTGGTTTTCTGACCTACAAAAGCAGATCATTGCCGAACTGGAAACGCTGGAAGATGAAGTGCTTCCACCGCTTTATCACGGCGGAGCTGGCCGTTTCGAGCTGACGCCCTGGGAACGCCAGAAGGGCCCGGATGGCGAAGATCAGGGCGGCGGCACAATGGGCATGCTGCGCGGCCGTCTATTCGAAAAGGCCGGCGTCCACTTCTCCTGCGTGCATGGCAAATTCTCTGAGGATTTTGCGGCCCAGATCCCGGGCGCAGATAAATCTGATGGCGCATTCTGGGCCAGCGGCATTTCGCTGATTGTTCACCCGCGCAATCCGAAAGTGCCCGCCGTTCATATGAATACGCGCATGCTGGTCACATCTGAGAGCTGGTTTGGCGGCGGCGCTGACCTGACCCCGGTACTGGACTATCAGCGCGATGAAAACCACCCGCTGGCCACCCAGTTCTATGAGGCCATGAAGTCAGCCTGCGACGCACACAATCCAGACTATTATCCGAAGTTCAAAGACTGGTGTGATACCTATTTCTATTTGCCACACCGGGCCGAACCCCGCGGTATTGGCGGGATTTTCTATGATAGGCATCAGTCTGGAAGCTGGGATGATGACTTTGCCTTCACACAGGATGTCGGTCGCGCTTTCAAGGACATCTATCCCAAGCTCGTCCGTCAGACCTATGAGCAAAGCTGGACGCCAGAGGAGCGTGAAGAACAACTGGTTCGCAGAGGCCGCTATGTGGAGTTCAACCTCCTCTATGATCGCGGCACCACCTTTGGTCTTAAAACAGGCGGAAACGTCACCTCCATCCTGTCATCCATGCCGCCTGTGGCGAAATGGCCGTGAGACCTTGCTCACGTCTCACGCGAAACTACTTGTCATTCACTGACTAAAAGGCTGTGCTGGCCTTACTCCGGTCTGCTTTAAATTCAGCTGATGGCAATGGCTTCTACCAATTCGACCAAGCGCAACCGTTACGGTTGGGTCTGTGACCTTCTTATTCTCCTCGCTGTAGTGCTGGCTGCAGCGATTGGCGGACTCGTCACTGGCGGCTCGGATGACCCTTGGTATGCCGAGCTCACAAAGCCGCCGCTGAACCCGCCCGACATAGCCTTCGGCATCGTCTGGCCCGTGCTGTATCTTTTTATGGCGATCTCAGCGATCATTGTGCGCCGCAAGGTTGGCTATTTCGAAGACGCTCCCACGAGCTTTGGCGTGTTCTTTCTACAGTTGGGCTTCAACCTTGCTTGGAGCGTGCTCTTCTTCTTTTTTCATAAACCGGTCTGGTCATTGCTCGATATTACCTGCCTGTTTCTGTCGATCATCACCCTGATCGTACATTTTGGCAGATATTCGAAAGTCGCAGCGGCCCTGCTCGTGCCCTATCTCGTGTGGGTTGGGTTTGCGACGTATCTGAACAGCGCCATTGTCTGGCTGAATGTCTGGCCAAACGGCTAGGCGCTAGAGACCGTCCATCGAATAGTCATTCTCGATCCAGGCATTCTCAATTTCTCTCAGCTTTTCGCCAAGCTCCGGCCCGGGCGTGATCCCCCGGCGGATAAGGTCTGCCCCGCGCACCGGGAAAACGGGTCGCTCCCAGGTCCGCGCAAGCGTGTGTAGCCGGGACCAGCCTGCCTCTGGGGCTCCTGCATATTCATAAAGGATGACGTCACGGCTCACTTGCTCGCCAGCCCGATAGATCGCTGCCTTTGCGGCTTTTTCGCCCATATCTGCGGAGAAGACGCCCTGCGTCTTTGCAAAATCAATCAGCCGGTCCCGCTCCAGCCCGGACATGCGCAGCCGGATAGCCAGGTCGCGCATGGTCGCTTCATCCTGCGGCAACAGCATCAAGAGGCGCTCCATTGCGCTAAAGCGTTCTCCGCGCGCCGTCTCCAGCGCCGAAAGTCCCTCCAGCCGTGACAGATCTGTCCGTTCGGGCAGGATGACATCCAGCACACCCGTTTGAGCCATGGCGCTCAGCACCTTGTAGGGCGCGGGGGCCTCCAGAAGGCGAGAAAACTCCTTCCAGATGCGCTCTGCGGCAATGCCTTTCAGGCCGTCTTTCAGGGCCGCACAGGCTGCAAGGCCTTCCGCATTCAGGCCATGACCATACCAGGCCGAAAACCTGAAAAATCTCAGATTGCGCAGATGGTCTTCGCGAAGCCGGTCTTCGGGCTCTCCGATAAACACGACACGCCGCGCCGCCACGTCTTCCAGCCCGCCGCCTGTCGGGTCAAACACCTTGCCAGCCTTGTCGGCATATAACGCATTCATACGGAAGTCGCGCCGGGCGGCGTCTTCTGCCCAATCCCGCGTGAAAGCCACCACAGCATGACGGCCATCGGTTTCGACATCCCGGCGAAGCGTGGTGATCTCAAACGGCTCGTGATCGCAGACCGCCGTGACCGTGCCATGGTCGAGCCCGGTGGGGATGGCCCGAATGCCAGCCGCCTCAAGCGCGCGGATCGTGTCCTCGGGCACAAGACGCGTGGCGATATCAATGTCTGAAACAGGCTCTTTCAGAAGCGTGTTTCGCACGCACCCTCCGACAAACCGTGATCCCCCCGGGTCAGCCGCGTCCAATGCGGCAAGAACGGTTTGAGTTGTCGCCCGGGTGAGCCAGTCTGCGCCGCCGATGTCAGCGCCCATCCGGCCCGATCTCCTGAGGCTTCACATCATGTTTTCGGCTATCAATACTGGCGGCCTCACAAGGCACTTCCCGCGCGGGGATGATCTCGCCGTTTACGAACACGGGGTCCGTGCTGCAGGTTCGTTCGCCTCTCGGATCCTTGAAAAAGAGATAAATGTAAAAGAACAGGGACAGTGCGAGCCCCGTCACCACGAGAATCACAATGGGCCAGGGCTCGCCCGGCTCACGACGGTTGCGCGTCGCAATGCGATAAATTGCGAACAGGAGAAATGGGATCAGCACGAGTGCGATCTGGAACGCTATTCGGATCAATCCTCTTTCCCCCATTCCGGATACAGGCGGTCATACAGCGCTCGGATGACGCCAGCCGTTACACCCCAGATATAGCGACCATTGTGCGGCATTTCGAGATAAACTCGTTCGCGCCCCTTCCACATGGCCTTCCGGCGCACATGATTTTCCGGATTCATCAGGAAGGAAAGCGGCGTTTCAAAGACAGCATCCACCTCATAGGGATCGGGCACGGCCTCAAAGTCTGAGGGCAAAGAACCCACCACCGGGGTGATACGGAAACCCGATCCAGCGACATAAATATCGCCAAGCCCAAGGAGGTTCACTGTCGCGGGATCAACGCCGACCTCTTCATGCGCTTCACGCAGGGCCGCCTGCACAGGGCCATGATCAATCGGATCAACTTTACCGCCCGGAAAAGCGACCTGGCCGGGATGATGCGCCATGGTCTGCGGGCGCTGGGTCAGCACAACGTTCAGATCGTTATTGCCGCGGTCGACAACGCTGATCAGAACGCCCGCATCACGCAGCCCTGCCAGTTCTTCCGGCTCGAAATAGTGCACATCCCCGCGCTCCGGCAGAATGCCGGACTTATGGATCGGGGTCAGATATTCATTCACCCGCTCCAGGAAATCGCCTGGGCCCTGCCATGTCATGACGGATCAAGCGCTCCAATCAGAAATTCGCGGTCATGGGACCGCACATACAGCTTGTCGTCTGCTTCGTAGGCGAGGTCTACGAGTTCGTAGAATGCCGCGCGCGAAAGCTTGGCCTCAAGACGTCCACGGATCAGCACATAGGGCGCAGGCTCGTTGGTTTCGGGATCTGTCTCAACGCGCAGCGGATGATCTTCACCCAGCTCCACACTCTCGCCAAGATTGGTGGTCACCACAATCACCTGTGTCCCGCCCGACTGGGCCACATCAACGCGCACGCCAACGAAGTGCGCGTCTTCAACGTGAACAATGACCTTTTCGTAAGGTGTGACTAAATAGGTGGACCCATCGTCATCCTTGCGCAAAATCGTAGAAAACAGATCGACAAGCTTTTGCCGGGAGAATTGCGTGCCTTCGTGCCACCAGGACCCATCCTTACGGATCTCCATCCCAATGTCGGCCTCGTGCGCTGGCGACCAGTCTTCAACTGGAGGCAATTTGCGCGCACCCTTTTCTTTCCCGCCTAATGTCTGCAATGTCTCGTACAACTGGTCGAGACCTGTTGTCCGTTGGATGTCCACCGGCAACTCCTTATCTCTTTTACCAAATGATGTAGGTGTAATATCCGAATGAGTGAAGAACAGATGCCGCCCGAGACCGAAAACACTACTGAAGTCACGGAGCCAGCCGTTGTAGAACCGGATATTGCAGATAAGGCGATGGCCGACCTCGCCAAGGTTCGCGAGGAAATCGGTAAAGTCATTTTCGGCCAGGAACGGACGGTCGAACTGGTCCTCTGTGCGATTCTGTCGGGTGGTCACGCACTTTTGATCGGCGCGCCGGGTCTGGCGAAAACCCGTCTGATCGACGCCATGGGAAAAGTGCTCGGCCTGTCATCGGGGCGCGTTCAGTTCACGCCAGACCTTATGCCTTCGGACATTCTCGGCTCTGAGGTTCTGGACCAGACAGATGAGGGACGCCGCTCTTTCCGCTTTGTGCCGGGCCCGATCTTCACCAGCCTGCTTCTGGCCGATGAGATCAACCGCGCCAGCCCGCGGACCCAGTCAGCCCTGCTTCAGGCTATGGCCGAGCATCACGTGACCGTCGCCGGCCACCGCCACGATCTGCCAACACCATTCCACGTGCTCGCCACACAAAACCCGATCGAACAACAAGGCACCTACCCCCTGCCTGAAGCCCAGCTCGACCGTTTCCTTCTGAAAGTGGATGTCGATTACCCGGATACAGAGACCGAGCGCCGTATCCTCATCGAAACGACCAGCGGAGACCCGACACAGCTCGAAACCGTGCTCTCAGCCGATGAGCTTCTGAACATTCAGAAACTTGTCCGGACGCTTCCGGTGGGCACACAGGTCGTAGATCGCATTCTGCACCTGATCCGCGATGCGCGCCCGGAACAGAGCGAAGACGAGATCGTCCGCAAACAGGTTCTGTGGGGCCCGTCCCCACGTGCTGGGCAGGCGCTTATGCTGGCCTGTCGCGCACGCGCGCTGCTGCGAGGCCGCCTTGCGCCAAGCGTTGAAGACCTTGAAGCTCTGGCCGAGCCAGCCCTCGGTCACCGTATGTCGCTCCGATTTGATCCGACAGGTGAAACCCCGAAACTTCCCGATCTGATCCGGACACTGGCCGCCCGGAAACGCTGATCCATGCGAGACCTTCACCGTCTGCGCAGCGAGGCTGAAATCCTTGCTGCCGAACTCCCCGACTTTCAGGCGCTGACGAAAGAACGCGTCACGGCGCAGCCCGGTGGTGCTCCGCGTCAACGGGCGGGGCATGGTGAAGACTTCTGGCAATATCGCAGTCAGTCTCCCGAAGACTCTGCCAGTGCAATTGACTGGCGCCGCTCTGCGACGGGCGATGATTTCTACATTCGCGAGCACGAGCTTCAGTCCGCTCGCCTGCTTGAAATTGGCATGGACGGCTCTGAGGGCTTTGACTGGTCTGGTGATGCAAAACGTTTTTCCAAGGCCGACGAAGCGCGGGTGATCCTCACAAGTATTGCCCTTCGCTTTGCAGAAGATGGCGATCTGGTCAGTGTGCTCGGCTCCGGCAAGGCGCCCGTCCGTTCTGGTCAGTTGTCTGCGCGTCTCCTCGAAGATCTCGATCATGGCGAAAATGACGGCCGCCCAGCCATTCTGCGCCGTGAGGCAGGCTTTGTCATTTTCGCAAGCGACTTCTATGGCGATCTCGAAACTTTGCAGAACTGGGTCAACCAAAGCGCCGGCGAAGGCAGCTTTGGCATCCTCTTGCAGGTCGTCGATCCGCTGGAAGCTGAGTTTCCGTTCTCAGGCCGGGTCAAATTCAGCCGACCTGGCGGACTGAAAGAACGCATTTTCGGTCGCACTGAAGGCCTGAAAGACGAGTACTTCGCTCGCTTCATGCAGCGACAGGATGCCGTTCGGGATATCGCCAGGCGCGTTGGCTGGCAATTTGAGGCTCATATTGTGGGTCAGCCAAGACGTCCGCTCGCTTTTCGCATTATTCAGGCGCTGGCGGATCGGGGTGACGGCAAATGAACTTTGCACTCGGTCCTCTCCTGTTCGCAACGCCGCTCGCGCTTCTGGCGCTCATTGGTCTGCCGCTCCTCTGGTATGTGCTGCGCGCCACGCCGCCGCAGCCTCGCGTTCAGGTGCTGCCAAGCTTTGCCCTGTTCGAGGATATGGGCGCAAAAGAAGAGACACCTGACAAGACTCCCTGGTGGATCATCCTCCTGCGCATGCTCATCGTGGCACTCGCCATTATCGGCCTGTCCACCCCAATCTGGTCACCGCCTGAACAGCAGGAGAGCATGGCGTCCGACCGCGATGTCCTGTTGATTGTTGATGATGGCTGGACGGCAGCGCCCAACTGGTCAGCGATCGAGGACGCGGCTCTGGACACGCTCTCCGGCATCAACCGCGATCGCGGGGTGTTCCTCCTACCCGCTACGGCGACAGATTACACCGACCCGCTTTCCGCACGCATGTCGCCTCAGGCCACGCGCGGCGGTGTTCAGGCGCTTCGGCCCAATGGCTGGACGCCGGACTATAATCGCCTCGCGACCGCGCTCGCAGAGCTGCCCGAAGACACCTATCGCACAGTCTGGATTTCATCGGGCCAGGAGTCCGATGGCTTTGAGGCCCTCACAGAACAGCTCAGCCGTATCGGGCCTGTCGAAGTCATGGTGCAGAACGAACTGCCCATCATTGCCGCCAGTCGGCTGGCAACCACGGCCCAGGGCCCGGTGATGAGCCTTGTCCGCTCTGATACGGCAGGCACGCAGCCCGTGTCCGTTGCCGCCTATGATGACTCGGGCAGCTCGCTCGCCTCAGCTCGCGGCGAGTTCGCGCCGGGTGAAAACACCACTGAAGTCGCCTTCAACGTTCCCGAGGCCGTACAATCTCAGATGGCCTGGTTCTCCATGATCGGCGCCAGCTCTGCGGGCGCCATCTGGCAGTGGGAGGGCGCAGACCGCGTTCGCCGGGTTGGCCTGCTCTCAGAAGGCCAGAACCTGCAGCCGCTCCTGTCCGACACGTATTACGTGCGCAAGGCGCTCTCACCCTTTGCCAGCGTTACCGAAGGCACATTGTCTGAGCTTCTCGATGACGAGCTGAACGTCATCATCCTCACCGATGTTGGCGAGCTTCTTCCCGAAGACGAAGCGCGTCTGCGCACATGGATTGATGAAGGCGGCGTACTGGTTCGCTTTGCCGGACCGCGCCTCGCAGCACAGGCCGACTCGCTTCTTCCCGTGCGTCTGCGCCGTGCCTCGCGTGCGCTCGACAGCGCGTTGTCCTGGGATACACCGCAAGCGCTGAGCAGTTTCTCCGAGACCGGCCCGTTTGCCACACTCACAGTCGATACAGACGTCGTCATCCGCCGCCAGGTGCTCGCCCAGCCTGATCCGGAGCTGGCCGCCCGCACATGGGCCCGGCTTGAGGATGGAACACCGCTGGTCACATCCAGAACACTTGGTGAAGGCCGGGTGACCCTGTTTCACGTCACAGCTGGCCCTGAATGGTCAGAGCTTCCGCTCTCAGGTGTATTTGTCGAAATGCTTCGTCGCGCGACGCTCCCCGCACGTGAACTCGGCGAAATCAGTGTTCAGCCCAATACCAGCCTTGCGCCCCAGAGATGGCTCAACGGCTTTGGAGATTTTGTGACGCCAGCGCCAAACGCCCAGCCAATTCAGGTCACGAATGTCACAAACCTCAAACCGACAGCTGAACATCCGGCCGGCCTTTATGAAGGCAGCGCCGTGACACTTACGCTCAATGCTGGTGACAACTGGCAGCCTGCGGCCACCACGTCCTGGCCATCCGGTTTCCGCGTGATCGAAGCTCAGGGCGCGCAGATGAAAAAGCTCGCTGGCTGGTTCCTCGGCGCCGCATTCCTCTTGCTTCTCGCCGACCTTATTCTGGCGCTGATCATTTCCGGTCGCTTGCAAATGATGAAACTGCCGGGCCTTGCCGCGCTCTTCTTCATCGCGGGCATTGTCGCCTTGCCGTCGCCGCCAGCAAACGCAGAATCTGACCCACTTGCTAAAGAGACGATCGAAGCCGCACTGGAACTGCGTTTCGGCTTCATTCGTACACCAGACAGCGCCACCGATCGGAAGGCTGAAGCGGGGCTTCGCGGCCTGTCATCCATGCTCTTTCGACGCACCACCGTTGAGCCGGCCTCACCGGTCGGCATTGATCTGGCTGAAGACCCGCTTGCGCTCTACCCTTTCCTGCTTCTGGTCCTGCCCGCAGACGGCATGAACCTCGAAGACGACGAACGTGCCGCGCTGGCGCAATACATGCGCAATGGCGGCGCGCTTCTGATCGACACAGGTGCCGGTGGCTCTGGCAACAGCTCCATGGCAGCTGATGAACGCGTGGCGCGCCTGCTTGAAGGCCTGGACATTCCCCCTTTGCTTCCCGTCGACAGCGATCACGTTCTCACGCGCAGTTTCTATCTTCTTGATGGCTTTCAGGGCCGGTTTTCAGATCGTCCGATCTGGGTTGAAAGCGGTGCAGCAAGCGCAGGCGATGAGCGCCGTGGTGATGGCATTTCCGGTATTTTCATCACTGACGCAGACATGGCCGCCGCCTGGGCCATTGATGAGTCCGGACGCCCCCTCTTCTCGGTTGACGGGGGGCGCCGCAACCGGGAACTGGCTTACCGCACTGGTATCAACATCATCATGTACATCCTCACCGGAAATTATAAGGAAGATCAGGTCCACCTGCCGTCTCTGCTGGAACGACTGGGCGAAGTCACCGATCCCGATGATGAGATTCCCTTCGACATGAGAGTCCCGGGCGATGTGAACCCGCGCGATATTCGTCCAGGCAATCGGACGCGGGATGTCATTATTCCCAATCAGCAAGGAGGCGAAGACTGATGAACGCATCACGCCTCGGTTTTGACCCTCATCTGGGCTGGATTGTGCTGTCAGTTTTTGTGCTGGCTGCGCTTCTGGTCTGGGGCTTTTACGCCTTCCGTGGTGGCCGCGCCTGGCTGACGCGCGCACTTGCCATCTCCATCATTGCGGTTGCGCTCAGCAATCCGCTCTGGGTACGCGAAAACCGCGATCCGCTCAAAAGCACACTGGCTGTGATTCTCGACCGCTCCACCTCCATGGAAGTTGATGGACGCGATACGACTGCCACCGAAATTTCCGACCAGATCCGAAACGAGCTGGCCGAGAGCGAACTGTTCGATCTGCGTTTTGTTGAAACACGCTCGACCGCGCCGGATACGCGCCTGACAACTGCACTCACATCTGCGCTTTCGGATACACCGCGTGACCAGATCGCGGGCGCCATTGTGATCAGTGACGGTCAGATTCACGACATACCCTCCGATCCTTCAAGCCTTGAGGATTTCGGACCTGTTCATGGTCTGATTGTTGGCGATGAAGATGACACGGACCGGCGTATCGAAATCACGTCCGCCCCCTCCTACGGCATTGTCGGCGACCGGGCGACGGTGAAAGTTCTGGTCTCGGCTGATGACATCAACCAGCTGCCGGTACAGGTGACCGTCAATGGTGGGCGGCCGATGATCGTTCAGGTCCCGGTGGGACAGGAAACCGACATTCCGGTCGAGATTGACCGCCGCGGCCCCAATACGATTGTCGCCTCCATTCCGGTGAGCCCTGATGAGCTGACCGGCGCAAATAACCTCACGGCGATGACGCTGACGGGGATTCGCGACACGCTACGTGTGCTCCTGATTACCGGTGAGCCACATCAGGGTGGCCGTGCCTGGCGGGATCTTCTGAAGTCTGACCCGATGGTCGATCTCGTCCACTTTACGATTCTACGCCCACCACACAAACAGGATGCAACGCCGACAGACGAACTCGCTCTGATCGCGTTTCCGACCATGGAACTGTTTGAGGAGAAGCTCGACGAGTTCGACCTGATCATCTTTGACCGGTATCGACGTCGCGGCGTGCTCCATCTTCGCTATCTCGACAATATTGCACGCTATGTGGATCGCGGCGGTGCGCTTCTGATCGCAGCAGGCGAGCCGTTTGCTGGCCCGGCCAGCCTTCAGCGGACCCCTCTTGCCTCTGTTCTGCCGCTCAGCCCGACAGGCGACATTCTCAAAGAGCCGTTCGTACCCAAGGTCTCTGAAATCGGAAAACGCCATAGTGTGACGAAGACACTGAACCCGGACGAGTTCGGTCACTGGTATCGCTATATCGATGCCGGGCAGATCACAGGCGATGTTCTGCTCACCACACCGGACGACCGGCCGCTTCTGGCGCTCGACCGCGTAGGCGAAGGTCGGGTTGCCGAGCTGATGTCCGATCAGCTCTGGCTGTGGGCCCGCAATCACGATGGCGGCGGCCCGTTTGCAGAGCTGGTGCGTCGACTTGTCCACTGGATGATGAAAGAGCCGGAGCTTGAGGAAGAACGGCTCACACTCCGTACAGATGGCGATGAGATCATTGCCGGACTCACCTCCTTGTCGCCAGAACCTGAGGACCTCACCCTCACTCTTCCAGATGGCGAAACAGAAACCCTGGCCTGGGAGACGAACTCCAACGGTCAGCTGGAAATCCGTATGTCAGCAGAGCGTCTCGGCCTCTACAGAGGCTCGGTCGGTGATCTGGAAGCCATTCTGCTCAATGGCCCTGCCCATCCGAGAGAGTTCGCAGATCTTCGCTCCTCCACCAGCATTCTCCAGCCACTGACAGATGCGACCGGCGGCACAATTCGCAGGGTGAATTCTGCCGCTGACCTGCCGAATATTCGCGCAAATGGTGCGGGTGGTGGCGGCTCAAACTGGATCGGCATCCGGGATCGCAACGCCTATGTGGTGCGCGATTCCTCCTCCACGCCTATTCTCCCAACCTGGCTCGCCGCAGGTATGCTCTTTGCGTTGCTATTGCTCGCATGGCGTCGAGAGGGAAGGTAACGGACCCAGTCGGGTAAGGCACGCCGTCATCGGCCGCGAGACGGCGCAGCATGACACGCTGCTGATCCTGTGGCCCCGGAAAGATTACGCTGTTTTTCTCAACCACCTCAAAGCCCATCCGGCCGAAATAGGCGGGCGCGCCGATGAGGCAGGCGAATTTGTGTCCGAGGTCCGTGCCGGCATGGAGGCTCGCCTCGGTCACTTCCCGTCCAATCCGGCCGCCCTGATGTTCAGGTGCCACGGCAACAGGCCCGTAGAAAAGCGCCGGGGTGCCGCCAATCAGGATCGGCCAGACGCGACAGACCGCGATCAGCTTGCCCCCCAGCAGGCCAACGCGCGTGATCTCTGGCAGAGAATAGGAATACTCCCGCACACGTTCTGCGGTTTTCGCAAAGTGGCCAGGTCCGAACGTCGCATCGAAGAGGCGTTCAATGGCGCGGCCATCGCGGTCGGGAATTTCACGGTCAAAGACGATCATGGCGCGCGTCTAGTTCGGTTCAGCCAACAACACAAGTAAATGCCGTTTTTAGAAGGGTTTCAGCGCTTTGCGATTTCCTCTCAGCGTCCCATAAGAGAGAGATGCTGAACGAGATTTCCAGAAACCTCATCCTCTGGCCGCTGGCTGGCCATCTTGCCCTCATCGCTTTTCTGTATGCCTGGCTCTCCTGGGTGCGGAAGCTGCAGAGAGAAGGTCTGAAAGTCGCGGCGCTTGAGGCACGGATCAGCGCCAATCTCAGCAATCAGTTCGAAGCGCCCATGTTGTTCTACGTGGTGATCGCGATGATCTGGACAGACTTTGCCGTCACCCCGCTTTATCTTGGGCTGGCCTGGATATTCCTTGCGGGTCGTTTGTGGCACACTTATGTGGCCACGCTCTCGACCGATATTATCCGGCGCGGTCTGGTCTTCATGGTGAACTGGCTGGCAATTTTTCTGATGTGGGCCTTGTTTCTCCTGCCCCGCCTTTTCGCCTGACGCAGTTTACCGTGGCGCGCGCTTTGCCAGAATGCGCTGAAGCGTACGGCGGTGCATGTTCAGACGCCGCGCGGTCTCAGATACATTGTGATTACAAAGCTCATAGACACGCTGGATATGCTCCCAGCGGACCCGGTCGGCCGACATTGGGTTTTCTGGCGGCTCTGGCTTGTCTTCGCGCGCTGAGAACAGGGCTTTGACAATATCATCCACATCGGCCGGCTTGGAGAGATAGTCGATCGCGCCTGCCTTGACCGCCGCTACAGCTGTCGCCAGCGCGCCATAACCGGTCAGCATGATGGCTTTGGAGTCTTCGCGGTGCTGATGAAGAACTTCAACCACTTCCAGGCCTGATCCGTCTTCCAGGCGAAGGTCCAGTACAGCAAAGGCCGGCGGGTTAGATCGGGCAACTTCCTTGGCTTCGGCAACTGTGGAGACCGCAGAAACGGTAAAGCCTTTGCGCGTCAGGGCCTGCGCAAGCCGCGTGCGGAACGGCGCATCATCGTCAAGAACCAGCATGGTTTTGTCGGGAAGGCTGTCGATTTTTTCCTGAAAATCTACGTTTTCACTCATAATGCTCATCCTTCCCTGTAATACCTTTAAGCCAGACTATCAGCCGTTTCGCCCGTTTCGACCAGCCCACCCTCATGGGCTGACCAGGATGTATCTGCTTCCAGCGTCTGACGTTGCCAGCTCAGGCGAACAACGGCGCCTGTATCTGGCGGAGGTTGGTTGAATGTCGCGACTTCACCACCATTCTGCTCAATCAGCGTTTTAGCGATGAAGAAGCCTAGTCCCATGTCCCCGCCGCCAGCATGCGCCTGACTTCTTTCGGAAATATAGGGCTCTCCCAATTTCGGCAAGACAGATGAAGAAAACCCCGGACCATCATCTGCGACTGTTATCGTTATCCTGTGATCGCTCCACACCGCATCCACACGAACATAGGAGTCAGCAAAAGACACTGCGTTCTCGATAAACGCCCCGAGGGCGTGAAGCATTTCAGGTGACCGGCGCAGCATTGGGGTTTGCTGGTCGGTTGCAGATGGGTGCGCGAAAGTTCTCACCTCAACCAGCTTACCCCGGTTCTGGTGTGGCCTTGCCGCCTCTTCAACCACATTATTGAGCGGGATGCGCGCATGGATAATATCCCCGGCTTCGCGTTCCTGGGCGAGTTTGCGGAGAATAGTCCGGCAACGGTCTGCCTGCTCGGCCAGCAAAACAGCATCCTCACGATGAGGGTCGTCTTCCGGAAGATCAGCAGCCATTTCTTTAGCGACCAGGTGGATGGTCGCGAGTGGCGTACCCAGTTCGTGCGCCGTAGCAGCCGCCAGCGCGCCGAGTGCAGACAGCTTCTGTTCGCGCGCAATCACAATCTGCGCGGCATCCAATGCCCGGACAAGCCTGGCTTCGTCCTGGGTCACCCGCATGGCCGAGATGGTGAAGAAAGCCAGACCCACGGCCACAGCGCCGAACTGGCCTATCTCGAACAATGCCGGAATGTCCCACTCAACGCCCGGAGGGCTCGGCAAGGGCATATGAAACAGTGCCATGCTCGCAGTACAGACCAGCGCAAGAATGGCCAGCCCGATTGCAATACGCGAATCGAGGCTGACAGCCGCGACCGTCACTGGAGCCATAATCATCAGCACGAACGGGTTCTGAAGCCCTCCGGTGATGCTGATCAGAAAAGCAACTTGCACAATGTCATAGGCAAACTGCACCAGCGCTTCGGGTGTCTTGGCCAGTCTCTGCGCGGGAAAAGCCAGCATCAGGAAGACGTTCAGCCAGGCTGACACCGCAATCGCTGCGAGACAAAGACTCAGGGGCAGCTGGAATCCGAGCCCGGGCCCCACAAAAAGGATTGTGATGGTTTGTCCGGCAATCGCGAGCCAGCGCGTCGTGACAATTGTCCGCACGCGCAAACGACCAAATGCCGTGCCAACCCGGCCCAGACCTTCACGCGGAAGGGCGAAAAAATTTTGCTGATCATCGAGGCCAAAAGGCATGCGTCACACTTGCCGGTTCTCACAGAGGTCTCTCTGTCCTATCTAAGAAAGAAGTTGGCTTCCAGAGTGCAGGCAGGAAAACATGTTGACCAGAACAGCGATTATCATCTCAGCAGCCCTCCTCGTCGCAAGCTGCGGCAATGATAGCGCTGGCACGCGTATCGCCTCCTCGTCAGGCGAACAGGACACCTGCTCCAGCCGCGGCGAGTATAACTGGGGCGGTCCGATCGAGCTCGTCAATCAGGATGGAGAAACGGTCACGGAAGACGCCTTCAAAGGCCGACACACCATCATGTTCTTCGGTTTCACCGAATGTCCTGATGCCTGTCCGATCATTATGGAAAAGATCATCTACGCACTGGATGAACTGCCTGAAGGCACTGAAAAACCACGCGCCATGATGATTTCTTTCGATCCGGAGCGCGATACGCCGGAAAAGCTCAAACAGTACATCTCCAATGAGTACTTCCCTGAAGATATGGTCGGGCTGACGGGCTCTCAGGAGGCGATTGAAGCGGCTGCTGAAGAGTTTCAGGCGCGCTATTTCCGTCAGGAGCTGAAAGACAGCGCCATGGAATACACATTCGACCACACAACCGCGATTTATCTGATGAATGCAGACTGGGAGATGGAAACCTTCTTCCTGCCGACGGAAAATCCGAATGACATGGCCGCCTGCATGCAGAAATTTCTGCCCAAGGCCTGATCAGGCCGAACGGGCCTTCTGTTCTGCCTCGGCGGCGCAGTGGGCTTCCCTTTCCTTTCGGCGAATCTCCTCCCATTGTTTGCGCAGCCGGGCGATGCGTTCGGGTATCCGCTCGTCTGTCAGCTCAGCGAGCGTGACACGGTCTGTTCGGAAATTCCGGAAATCCTCACGCAGCTCGCACCAGGCGCAGATCAGCGCCACTTCTTCAGAATACGCCAGAAGAAACGGCCAGATCAGGCGGTGTGTTTCGGCCCCGCCCTCATCCACATAGCTGATGCGCAACTTGCGGCTGGTGCGGATCGCGCGCCGAACCAGCGAGACATCAAACTTGTCTTTCGGGCGCTTGCGAAAGCTGACAGGCGTCAGCCCGGCATCAACGATCACAGGCTGTAATTCCCTCGGCACCGCGACAGTCAGCTTGGCAATGAGGTCCTCTGCGCCGCGCTTGAGGGTCGCATCGCCCCGTGCCGCGACCCATTTAGCGCCCAGAACAGCGGCTTCCAGCTCGTCAGCTGTCAGCATAAGCGGCGGCATGTCATAGCCACCATCCAGCACATAGCCGGTGCCGGCTTCGCCCCGGATCGGAACCCGCTGGGCGATGAGTTCGGCCATGTCGCGATAGACCGTACGCAGCGAGATTTCGAGTTCCTCTGAAATCTCACGACCCGTGACCGGGCGCTGATGGCGTCGCATCATCTGAATGATCTGAAAAAGTCGTTCTGTTCGTCTCATTCCCCACCCCTACCGCCATGCTACTGACAACATGCTGTCAGCAGGACTATCTTATCAAGCGTTTTCCATGTGAAGGAGGGAAGCAGAATGATCACACTTTATGGATGGGGACCGCTGTTCGATTGCCCGTCGCCAAGCCCCTATGTGATGAAAACCGAAATTCAGCTGCAAATGCTCGGCCTGGAATTTGAGCGGCAATTTGCCGATCTGGAAAGCGTGCCCAAGCGCAAAGCGCCCTATGTCATGGACGGAGATCTTCTCATCCAGGACAGCAATTTCATCCGTGCCCATTTCGAAGAGAAGCTCGGCAAATCCCTGACTGAAGGGCTTTCGGACGAAGAAAAAGCCGCGAGCTGGGCGCTTGAGCGCATGGCTGAAGATCACCTCAGCAAGATGATCGTCTCGGAGCGCTGGCTGAATGACGCCAACTTCGAGAAAGGACCCTCCATGTTCTTTGCAGGCGTACCCGAGCCTGCCCGCGCCGGTGTTATGAAAGACGTCCGCGAGCAACAGGCCATGGTCATGCAGGGTAGCGGCTTCACCCGACACAGCCCGGAAGAGCGCCTTCAACTCGCTGAATGGGACATCCAGGCGATCCGGCGCCAACTTGGAGCCAAGGCCTTCCTGTTCGGATCGGAGCCATCCGCCGCTGACGCCAGCGTGGCAGCCATGCTGATCTCAGCCAGCACCGAGTTCTTCGATACGCCGCTCAGCGCTCTGGTAAACAGGCATGCTGAACTGACGGGATATATCGCTCGTATGAAAGACCTTTACTTCGCTGAGTCCAGATGGCCGGTTCCGGAAGCCGCTTAACCGATCCGTTACACCTGAGAGGCGAATCTCTGAACGGCACTGGCGAACGTGTTGTACGCAACATATATATGATCTATGTTGCGATGCAGCATAGATCATCTGTGTCAGTTCAGAGAGGACCTTCATGCTATATGCGATGATAGAGATGCAGCGCGCAGCTGCTGCACCGATCCGGGCCATGGCCCGTATGAACCGGGTGATCTTTGAATCTGATTACAATGCTTTGAGCCAGACAGAATTTGGCAAATCCATTGCCGCCTCGGCCTCTTTGATGGAGTCACTGACGCGGACTTATGGCAAGCCGGTCTGGGGTCTCGAGCGCACTGAAATCAATGGAAAAGAAGTTGATGTGGACCCCGAAGTGGTCTGGTCAGAGCCCTGGTGCGATCTGATCCACTTCAAACGCGATGCAGACGATCTGGCCGAGGCCACTGGCAGTCGCGAACCGCAGCCGCGTCTTTTGATCGTTGCGCCGCTTTCTGGTCACTATGCTACGCTGCTCCGCGGCACTGTGGAAGCCTTCCTGCCTCATTTTGAAGTCTACATCACTGACTGGACCGACGCCCGCATGGTACCGCTGGTGAATGGTCGGTTCGATCTGGATGATTATATCGACTATATCCGCCGCATGATTGGCGAGGTCGGTCCGGGTGCGAATGTTCTGGCGGTTTGTCAGCCCGGCCCACCGGTACTCGCCGCCATCTCGCTCATGTCGGAAGACAATGACCCGAACCTGCCGTCCAGCATGACTTATATGGGCTCACCCATTGATTGCCGGAAAAGCCCAACCGTGCCGAACCTTCTCGCTGAAGAGCGGGCATTTGAGTGGTTCAAGACCAATATGATTTTCACGGTGCCCTTCCCCTATCCGGGCGCAATGCGGCGCGTTTATCCAGGCTTTGTCCAGCTGGCGAGCTTCATGAATATGAACTGGGATCGCCATGTCGACGCCCAGTGGAATTTCTTTGAGCATCTTGTCGGCGATGATGGCGACAGCGCCCAGAAACACCGGGAATTCTATGATGAGTATCTCTCGGTCCTGGATCTCAGCGCTGAGTTCTACCTCGACACCATCAAGCGCGTCTTTCAGGAACATCAGCTGCCACGCGGTGAATTCCATCATCGCGGACGTCTGGTGCGTCCGGAATTCATCAAGAAGACTGCATTGATGACGGTCGAAGGTGAGAATGATGATATCTCTGGCATTGGCCAGACACAGGCCGCACACGAGATTTGCTCCGGCCTGTCAGATAATATGCGTCAGGATTACATCCAGCCGGGGGTTGGCCATTATGGCGTGTTTAATGGCTCTCGGTTCCGTAAGGAAATTGTGCCGCGCGTCGTCGACTTCATTCACACCTTCCACGACAAGAAGGTTGAAGAGAACTGGGTCAACGCGTTCGAGCTGGCCTGACCGGCCAGCCCGCACTCAGACTTAGAAAGAGAAGAGCGACAGGAACTTCTGCGCCTTATTGCGGGCCCTCGCCAGCGCTGCTGAGCGGCCACCCACAGGTTCGCTGAACATCTCCTCGACGTCTTTCTCCGGCAGTGCCTCGCCGGTGATCTTTTTGAAGCGTGTCTGCAGCTTCTCAATCACCGCACGCCGCTCTGGCGGCAGACCGCGTGCCAGCCGGGAGGTGACCGTCAGATAGGCGCGCGCGGCTGGAAGATTACGCGCAAAATCCGGCGCAATCATCACCAGGCTGTTCTCAACGAGCGACTCAAATGTAATGACCGGTGACAAGATTCGATCACGCCCCTTAGAGTCTTTGCGCAAAGGTTTGATGCTTTCCCGCCCACCAAGATAAGCCAGACCGGACCCAAGCCAGTTGAGTGCGGAAATTGCCGACACAGGATCATTTATACCGGGAGACAGAGCCCGCATTGCGATTTCAGAAAGCTCCTGAGCGAGAAAATTCGCATCCTGCATGGGGGTTCTCATCGACCCCAGCGTGAAGGTTTCCTGCAATTTAGACGTCAGCGCTTTGTCCGGCTTTGACCCGTCGGCACGGCGGAAGGTCATGACCGCATCACCTTCATTCAGAAACTCGCCCGGCTGAACAAGGAGCTGAATTTCCAGATCCTTTTTCTCGGCAATTTCCATCAGATCATCTGTATCCATGATCCGCAGATATCCGGATATTGTGCTCGGCACGGCGATGACGCCAGCTTCTCCAGCAAGCAGCCGCTCTCTGAACGCCTTCTCATTGCTACCGCCAATATCGGCATCAGTCGGTGCGCCCAGTTCACGCGGAAATAAACTCGCCAGCTGGTTCTTGAGATCGGTTCCGATGTCAGCAACCACGGAACTCACATGAATAGATCTGGGAATGTGGTGAATGAAATAGATCAGCACCGCGATCGAACAGACAGCCAGCGCAATCGCGAGCAGCAGCGCCAGATGCGGTACAAAGGCGCTTGCCTGATCGCCTTGTTGGCCGGGCGGCGCCGATTGCACGGCCCGCAGAACCATCAGACAGTAGATGAACGTTGAAATGAATGTACCGAGCGTGACCTGGTTGGAAACATCACGCATGAAATTCGTCAGAAGGCGCGGGCTCAGCCGGTAGGCGGCATTCGAAACTGCGACCAGAGTGATCGAAAACACAACACCGGCCACCGTGATCATGGAGCCCGCAATGGTTGATAACACTTCGCGCGCGCCCTGAGGCTGGTTGTCGAACAGCCAGGAGAGCCAGTCCGGGGCGGCCCCGGCGACAACGGTGTCCAGCTGGATCGTCGCAAAGGACAAGATCATGGCCATTAAGACCATCACCGACGGCACGAACCAGTAGCTCGAGCGTATATCGTCAAGAAAATTCAAAATGCCTGAGCGCACAAATACCCCATTTGCTGTTCCAGAAACGCAGTTTGCCTCAAGCCAGTTCCCGAGGCACGCAAAAAAGCCCTCCCCGATCAGGGAAGGGCTTTTCTGTTGTTATAGTCTGTTGTGGGCGCGGATTACTCGGTTTTTGCAGAGAAACCGAGGCGCTTTTTCGTTGCCAGCGAAGGATCTTCCATAAATGTGGTGATCTGAAACGGCTCTTCTGGCTCGAAAGCGACAGTCAAAGTTCCGCCGTCGGCGATAAAGCTGCTCACGGCCGCAGAAAGCTCTGTCGCCAGAGCCGGGTCGACACCCATTCCTGATGCCATGGCCGGAAGACCGGACACCATACCCACAGCCAGCTGACGGAGTTGTTCGGGGTCGCTGCCCTGCTGTGTCGCGAAGAACATCAGCGTTTTGTTCACGACGCCCTTATCCTCGATGGAGAAGGTGAACTCATGAAAATCGAGGTCGGAATACATATCCATCATCATGGCGTTCGGATCTTGCTCACCAGCAGCAAACGCGTCGCTATCCATCGCTTGCATGGCATCGCCGAATTCACGCATTCCGCCGATCTTGCTGGTTGTGTTGAACACCAGCGCATCCTTGACGTCCAGCACGCTACTCTCTGTCGTCGCGATGTCGGTTTTCGGATCGTAGGTGCTGACACCTTCGCCAGTGATCTCGATATCTTCGAAACCCACCATGAGCAGCATTGGCGCGAGCTGCGCACCAATCTCGCCACCGTTTTCGTCAGCGGTCATTTTCAAGTTGAATTTCGGCACGGTGAATTTGGTGGGTACGCCGTTACCATTGCGATCAATGTCGTAAGACATTTTCGGCAGGGTGACTTTCAGACCAGCCATATCGAGCGCGAGATCGGACAGTACGAAATTGTCGAAGCCCGGATCGAGCGGATTGGCATACATGGTCTGCATGATGTTCTCTGCAGCTTCATCTTCGCTGTCGGCCAGCATAGCTTGAAGATATTTGGCGTTTGCGCCTTTCAAACCGATCTTGCCGAGCTTGAACGTGCCGGAATTTCCGCTGTCAGTGTCATTAAATTTCATGTCGAAATCGTTGAGTGCCAGCTCACCGATTTTGTCAGAGCCAACCTTGTCAGCAATGATCGACGCGACCGAGACGCGGCCTTGTCCGCCGTCGCCTTCCAGGTCTTCAGCGAGGAAATTGGTCAGTTTGAAAGACTCAAACTGCACATTGTCGGGCGTTGGAATGTCGCTTGGCTCAGCTGTACCGAACACGCCGCCCAGCCAGGCTGCAAGCTCAGGTGTCGGATCGTCAAGTTCGATCATCTCTACGCTGATATTGGCGGTCTGCTCTGTTGAGGCTTCAGACGGCACTGCCCGTATTTTGCTGAGCGTCATCTTGCTGAAGTTTGCCTGGCCCGCATCATTCAGGGCCAGACCAGCGAACTTCATTTCGTCGATCATGAGGTCGGAGCCATCTGCGTCGATATCGACGCCCACATCACCTTCCATCTCATCATCCATTTCAGCGTCGAATTCGCTGGTCAGGATTTTGACGTTCTTGAAGGTTGCATCTGAGCCAGACACACTCTTGTCTTCGAATTCCACACGGCCGCTGCCTGAATCGTTCAGAGACAGCTGGACCAGCGCCTCACTTACTTCTTCCGGACTTGAGCCACCACCACATGCGGCGAGCGCAAGTGCAGCTACGCCGGTCATAAAAACGTTTTTCATACCTGCTTCCCTCTAATCGGCATGTCACTGAGACAATTGCTTTGTCCCGGCAAATCACCCTGTATCATGCTTCCCATGAAGCACCATCGATTCCAAGTTGTCGGCCCTTCCGGATCAGAATACTCCGTCGTATTCAAGCCCAACCCTAGAGCCCAACGACTCATACTGAAAATCGATCCCAAAACCGGCGGACCAGTTGTGACGGCGCCGTCGGCGCGTCATAGAAAATCTGCAGAAAACTTTGTCAAAGCAAAGGCAGGCTGGATAGAAAACCAGCTTTCGCGGCGTCCTGACGACCTGTTGCTTCAACCGGGGGCGAGCATTCCGATTGGCGGCGTACCACATGAGCTCCTACGCTCCGGCGAAAAGGGACGAACGCGCCTGATAGCCGGCGAGCCGCCTTGCCTCGATAGTCCGGGCGCTGCCCTCACCTATCCCGACCGGGTGGAGCGTTTCCTCAAGATAAGAGCTCGGCAACTCATCACTGAGCGGGCGGATATTCATGCCCAGCGCCTCGGTGTCGACCCAAGGCGGATCAGCATTCGCGACACACGAACACGCTGGGGCTCCTGCAGCGCCAAAGGCTATCTGAACTTCTCCTGGCGGCTCGTCCTCGCGCCACCGGAAATCCTTGACTATGTGGTCGCACATGAAGTGGCTCATCTCATCGAGATGAACCACTCATCGGCATTCTGGAATCTTGTCGAAAAGAGCTATGGCCCGCACCGTTCTGCCCGAGCCTGGCTCCGGCAGAACGGCAAGACACTTCACGCAGTTGGGAGAGGCGGATCTGCAGGCGGCTGACCGCTGCTTGGCTCCGGCGTTGGTTTTGGTGAGACTTCTGGCCCGAAACTGATAATCCGGGAGCCGAGTTCACCTTTGGGCGGACGCTCCGGCCCGAGGAACTGGATCGTACCATCTGGTCGAATTTCAGCGATCAGATCGGCCTCCGGCCGGTCTTCACGGAATTTCTCCATGTCGTACTTTTCGGTCAGCTCGGTCTTATGGAACTGCCATTTGCGGTAATGATCGCGGATCAGGCTGTCATAACCCCGTCCCGCACGCATCAGCGTCCGGCCACGGGTAGCGGTCGGCACGCCGAGTGAGTCGCCATCCTTGTCGGTACTCGACAATTGGAACGTCCGGTCCCGTCCAAGTTCTGGTCCGAAATGTCGGCAGACCAGAGCGTTGTAGTAGTCGTTGGCGCTGACAGAAATCACCGTCGAGAACAGAGCATGGTCGAGCCGGTGCTCGGCCGCTTCCGACAGTACCTCGCCCGTAAACGCGCTGATGCCAGCTTCACGAGCCGGCCGCAGGCGGCGGAGGTCGGTGTCTGCCATGACCACTTCCACATCCGCATCCTGCAGTGTTTTGGCAAGGCCGGTACTCCAGGCGTTCGCGCCGACGAGCAGCACGCCCGCAGGCTTGGACCGGGCCAGCTTCAGATATCGTGCGAGTGGACCGATGGTGAAGCCATGCGCAATCACGGTCACAAAAACGATGGCAAAAGCCAGCGCGGTGATCTGTTCAGCACCAGCAAAAAGCGAACTTCCCGTTTCACTTTGCAGCGAGACCAGGCGGCCCGCGAAGAAACCGGACACGGCTACGGCCACAATACCGCGCGGCGCAATCCATCCGATCAGCAGCGACTCTCGCCAGCTCAGCTCGCCCCAGGTCGCGATGAAAACGGTCAGCGGGCGCACAAGGAACAGCATGCCGAGCAGGAAGAACGCCGTCTCCCATGTGAAAGCACTGACAATCGTCTCAACGGTCAGATCTGCCGTCAGGATGACGAACACGCCCGAGATCAGGATAACGGCAATGTTCTCCTTGAAGCGGCGCATATCCTGAAGGCTGGCAAACTTGGAATTCCCGAGCGCCATACCGAACGCCGTTACGGCAACCAGACCAATTTCGTGCTCGACGGCTTCTGCCAGAGCATAACAGGCCAGCACACTGATCAGAATGACAGGCGCTTTCAGGAATTCCGGCACCCAGGCATTTCTGAAGGCGCGGGACAGCCCAATACCCGCCAGAATACCAATTACGGTTCCGAACAGGACCGCAAAAGCGATCCAGACGAGAATACTGACCGCGCTTTGTTCAGAGGCCAGAACACGAAAGACTTCAAAGGCCGCAACCGCAAACAATGCGCCAACCGGATCGTTGACGATACCTTCCCACTTCAGAGCTTTGCCGACACGCCCGCCAAGCTTGGACTGACGCAGCAAAGGCATGATCACCGTCGGACCTGTCACAATGAGAATACCGGCAAACAGGATCGCCGTTCCGAGCCCCAACCCTGTGAAATAATAACAGACGATTGTCCCGAGGATCCACGCCACAGGCGCCCCCACAAAGACAAGTCGCCTGACCACCGCGCCCGATTCCCTCAAATCAGAGAATTTGAGCGCCATGCCACCTTCAAAGAGAATGATCGCAACCGCCAGCGACACAATTGGCCGGAGAAGATCGCCAAAGGACTCCCCGGGCTCCAATAAGGGGTGAGGCAGGATCAATGTGGACACAGGGCCGACAATCAGACCCGCGACACTCATCAAAACGATTGCTGGCAGCTGCAGGCGCCAAGCAAGCCATTGCGCGCCCATACCCAGCACACCGATCAGTGCTACCGCTTCGACCGGTGTCAGAAATGCTGCTGTTTCAGCAGGTGTTGCCATACGCGGCGATCCTTTGTTGTGAAGACCCGACCCTGAGTGTCGGACTTTAGACAGAAATGGGTGCTGTGGACACCCGTTGGTTGCGTGTCCGGAAAGCCTGGAGCTTAGTTATATCAATTCAGGGATTTGACGATCAATTGGTTGGACTTGGTTCCTGGGCTTCAGAAAAATCAAACCCGATAGACCGTGCATCCGTTCCCCGATCATACCGATCAATCGCTTCGGTGAACTGAGCTTTGATATGCTGGAACAGAAGCTCGTAGAACTCTTCCGGATGGCTCCCTGAAAGAGGCAGCTGAAATGTGTAGCTCGGCCCGCCTTCTATGTGCACGGTAAATTTCTCGCCAAGCTTGTGACAGGTCATGGCCACGCGAATCCAGTCCGTCCCTTCAGAAACCCGCACGGCCAGGCCAAATGCGATCGCCCCCAGGGGACGAAAGCCCCGCGGCGGCACAGAAAAAGCCGTATCGAGGTTGGTTATCGGCTTGAACGGGCCAGCGGGTTGAACAAGGTGCACGCAGGCGCCTTTGCTGGGCCCCATAAAGGCGCAATAGCCATCTTTCAGCTCTTCGGCCAGGCGACGAATACGGTCATAGTTCTCGGCAGCGCGCTTTTGATATTCTGCGACCGTGGAGACCAGCTCCTCAAAGCGTGACATGTGAATCTCCTCTGGCCTAAAGCGTGACCCAGAGAACTGCACACGCGGTAGAAAAATTTCAAGAGCGGACGAACTAAACAGTTAGCTCGAGGCTGAGCGGACAATGATCTGAAGCCTTGGGAAAGCTCCATCCGATTCCCGGCAAGCGGAAGCCCGCATAACGTTCAGCGCGGCCTGGCATCCCGCAGCGCGTAATTTTCATTTCTGGTCGTGCATTCTTTTCCGCCAGTGCTGGCGACAGGAAGAAATGATCGAGCGCCGAATAGGTGTCATCGCCGGTATAGTGATGTGTCCACCGATCCAGCGCCTCGCGTCCCGACATCATCAGAGCGTCACGAGCAAATCCATTCTGCAACAGCGGCGAGAGACCGTGGCCATGATCAGGAATACCATCCTGTTCAAGGAAATCATTGAGGTCACCGCAGACCAGCCAGTTCGCTGTCGCCGGGTCTTCAAATTTGCGTTCGATCAATCGACGAACGGCGAGCGCTTCCTGCTCCCGGATTGGTCGTGTCTCCCACCGCCCACCATGCATGCTCTTGAAATGACAGACAAAAATAGACAGCGTTTGGCGTTCAATTTCGAAATCCAGACGCAGACAGTCGCGGCGGAAGGCCGGATCATGCGGGCTCTGACCGGGCAGCAGGGACAGGCCAAGATCGCCTAAAGTCAGGTCGGCGTGGCTGACAATCTCGACTGGTCGGATCCGGCTCAGCGCAGCCACATCGATACCGCGCGTATCATTCCCTTCGGCCAGAATCCGATGCTCATAGCCTGCCCGGGACCACCGCCTCAGATACCGGTTATGAAAGGCGGTCAGCGTGACGAGATTTTCCACTTCTTGCAGCAGGCAAATATCTGCTGTGGATGCGGCCAATGTCTGCGCAGTCAGTGTCCGGTCGTCCTCAGAGAGCACATTGAACGCCTGATCGACACGCTCTGCCGCTTTGGGATCAGAAACCTTTGTCAGTTTCTGACGAAGATCAGGAATATGCACGTCGCGAAAAGCGAAACGCATCATCAGGTTTTCACAATTGAAACTGGTCAGTCGAAGGCGCGCCATCGGCTATTTCCCATCGCGGTTTTGTCACCTCGCGATAGCTCGTTGCCGCCGGCGGATCAATTCGCGCAACGCCAGCAAGGACAGACCCGCCATCGCAATGCCGAACAGGCTTGCCGATAAGTCAGCGATATCGCCCTCGCGTTTGTCAGAAAACAATCCTTGTGAGATTTCCAGCGCGAGCGCGCCCCCACTTGCCAAAACCACGGTCCAACTGATCCGCCTCGGCCCGAACAGAACTGTCAGCCAAAGCGTCAGCGCTCCGAACGCCAGAACATGCTCGAGCTTGTCCTGATGCGGCACGATTTTTGGGATCGGCGGGATAGCCGTCATCGCGCCCCAGGAAATCAGGGCGACAAGGGCAAGCGTCACACAGGCATAGAGGAAACGTTTCATCACCTGGCCTTCAGATACCCCAAGCAAGCGTCCTGATAGCACGGGACGCTTAATACCTTCTATGTCGAGCTTAGGACTTGCCGAAGATCAAACGTCCACTTCAGCCTGAAGGGCGTTCGCCTGAATGAACTCGCGGCGCGGCTCAACGACATCGCCCATGAGTTTGGCAAACATGTCGTCGGCCTCATCGGCATGCTCAACCTTCACGCGCAGCAGTGTGCGTGCGTTGGAATCGAGCGTCGTCTCCCAGAGCTGATCCGGATTCATCTCGCCCAGCCCCTTATAGCGCTGGATCTTGATCCCTTTGGCACCCGACGTGAGCACAGCATTCAAGAGGGAAACTGGTCCGTAGACATCAATATCGCCGCCATTTTCATGGCGCAGAATGGACCGTTCTTTGAAAATTTCGCCCAGTGCCTCACCGCGCTCTGCAAGGCGGCGGGCGTCTGGCGACACCAGAACAGCCTTGTCGAGGCTGAGAAGCTCTTCCACATCGCGCACGACACGACGCAGGATCAGGTTCCCATTTTCGAAATGGCCTTCCCAGGTGTCTTCGCCTTCTTCCGCGATACGGTTCATGCGTTCGGCGGTCTTGTCAGCTTCAGCCTGCCCTGCCGTCGCGCTCAGCGCACCAGCGAAAGCCGCCTGCTCTATCAACTCGGGCGAGGCCTTATAACCCAGACGTCGGATCAGCGTTTTGACAAATACCGCATCACGGACGACAGAGCGCAGGTCTTCGCCACCAATCTGCTCGCCATCTGCCAAGATCAGCGTCTCGCCGGTTGTGCCTTCGTCGATCAGATAGGCTTCCTGCTCATCGTCATCTTTGAGATAACGCTCAGACCGCCCTTTTGAGATTTTATAGAGCGGCGGCTGTGCAATATAGAGATACCCATTCTCAATGATTTCAGGCATCTGGCGATAGAAGAAGGTCAGAAGCAGAGTCCGGATGTGAGCGCCGTCGACGTCAGCATCGGTCATGATGATGATCTTGTGATAGCGCAGTTTTTCAATTTGGAAGCCTTCATTCGGATTGGTTTCCGAACGGCGTCCAATTCCAGCGCCGAGTGCCGTAATCAGCGTTCCGACCTGGTCAGACGACAGCATTTTGTCAAAGCGCGCGCGCTCTACGTTGAGGATTTTACCGCGCAAAGGCAGGATCGCCTGATTTTCCCTGTTCCGGCCTTGTTTGGCCGAACCGCCAGCTGAGTCACCCTCGACGATGAAGATTTCAGATTTGGCCGGGTCTTTTTCCTGACAATCCGCCAGCTTACCCGGCAATGAAGTGATATCGAGCGCGGTCTTGCGGCGCGTCAGTTCGCGAGCCTTGCGCGCAGCTTCGCGCGCGGCTGCGGCCTCAACAATTTTCTGCATGACGAGCTTTGCTGGCGCCGGGTTTTCCTCAAACCATTGAGACAATTGCTCTGTCATCAGGCTTTCCACCACAGGGCGGACTTCCGAAGACACGAGCTTGTCCTTGGTCTGGGAGGAGAATTTCGGGTCTGGCACTTTGACGGACAAGACGCAGGTCAGACCCTCGCGCGCATCGTCGCCCGAAATATTCACCTTGGCTTTTGAGGCGACGCCGGTCTCATCCGCATACTTGTTGATTACGCGTGTGAGCGCTGCGCGGAAGCCAGCCAGGTGCGTACCACCATCGCGCTGCGGGATGTTATTGGTGAAGCACAGCACATTCTCATGATAGCTGTCATTCCATTGCATGGCCGCTTCTACGGTGATCCCGTCTTTCTCGCCGATGGCGAAAACAGTATCGGGCATGACCGCATTACGCTGGCGATCCAGGTGTTTGACGAAGGCTTTCACGCCGCCATCATATTCGAACACGGTTTCGTACGGCTCAACGTCGCGGAGATCTCTGAAGACAATCCTGACCCCAGAGTTCAAAAAGGCCAGCTCGCGTAGGCGGTGCTCCAGAGTGGACCGATTGTAATCCGTCATGGTGAAGGTCGACGGCGATGCGAGAAAGCGAACACTCGTTCCTGTGTATGGCTTACCATTGTCCAGCACTTCACTGTCACCAACGGCTTCCAGGGGTGCTTCTGTCGTGCCGCCGTCAACGAACCGCACAAAATGTTCTTTACCATTGCGGTGAATGCGTAGCTCAAGCCAGTCAGACAGAGCATTCACGACCGAAATTCCGACGCCGTGCAGACCGCCGGAGACTTTGTAGGAGTTCTGGTCAAACTTACCGCCAGCATGCAGCTGGGTCATAATCACCTCAGCCGCAGAAATGCCTTCAGTCGGGTGAATTTCCACCGGCATGCCACGTCCGTTATCGGTGATTTCTGCAGAGCCATCCGCATGAAGAATCACGAAAGCTTCTGTTGCATGACCGGCCAGGGCTTCGTCGATCGCATTGTCGACCGCCTCATAGATCATATGGTGCAGACCAGACCCGTCATCCGTATCGCCGATATACATACCAGGCCGTTTTCGAACGGCCTCGAGGCCTTTCAGAACCTTGATCGAGCCTGCGCCATATTCGGGTGTTGGATTGTTATCGTCGGCCATGTCTGCCTTCGTGCTTTTTTTATCGTGAATCAGTTGGTTGAGTATATCCGTAGTCGCAGCAAAAGTGAAATTTCTGCCTGTGGATAATTACTGAGAAACAAAGCCATAACACCCTGTTTTTATTGAACTATACAGATACCTGACAGCGTAAGAATAATACCGCCAGGATTTATGTCAGTTTTTCTCAGTCCGATCCCGGATTTTTCAAGTTTTTCGCCCCGATTCGCGCTTGGTCAGCTGGCGTCTTTTTCGCTGATTTGCCCCGCTGACACACTGAAATGCTGCGCCCGCTCACCAAATTCTGCGAACAGCTCAGGTTCGGTTCCGGTCAGCCATGCCTGCCCCCGAAGCGCAGAAAGCTCATCAAACAGCGCTGCACGGCGGTCAGGGTCCAGATGGGCCACAGCCTCATCCAGAAGCACAAGCGGATTGCGCAGATCTTCCTCCGCTTCCAGCGCGCGCGCATTCGAGAGGATAAGCCCAATCAGCAAGGCTTTCTGCTGGCCGGTCGAGGCAAGCGCTGCGGGCACGCCGGTCGGCCTGTGAACCACAATCAGGTCGGATCTGTGCGGGCCCGAAAGCGTCCGCCCCGCCCGCGCATCGCGTCGGCGATCCTCCCGATACTGGTCGCGCAGCATGGCCTCCACATCTGACAGTTCTTCACCCTTCGAGAAGGCCGCTTCAGCCAGGCCTTCAAGCCCCAGATCAGCTTTTGGAAAAGCGCTGTCGGGGCGCAGTTCAACGGCTGCCTGAAGGCGCTGGACGGTCACAACGCGGTGGCGGGCAATTCGCGCGCCATGCTCGGCCATACGCGCTTCCAAACCGTCCAGCCAGACCGGATCAGGCCGGTCGCGCTCCAGCAATGCATTGCGTTCGCGCATGGCTTTCTCATAGGCGTTTGAATGGCTGCCATGGGCTGAGAAATGTGCCAGCGTCTGCCGGTCGAGAAATTTCCGGCGCTCGGTCGCACCTCCGGCAAAAACACGGTCCATGGCCGGCGTCAGCCAGATAATGCGGACCAGATCACTCATGGAAGATGCCGTGGCGAGCGCCCCATCCACCTGCATAACGCGCTTGCCGCGCGTCGAGCCCTCCAGACTGGCTTCAATGCGGATCGCGCGATCGATGTCGCCATCAAAAAGCGTCGCGCCCAGCGCCCAGCTGGTTCCTTTTTCTGCGCCTTGCACGCGCGCCATGTCGGGCAGGCTGGCAGAGCGCAGCCCGCGGCCCGGCGAAAGCTGGGACACTGCTTCAATCAGATTGGTTTTGCCCGCACCATTGGCACCGAACAGGCAGACATGACGCCCGTCCAGGTTCAGCGCCAGAGAGCTGTAATTGCGAAAGCCCGAAAGCGCGATGCGTCTGAGATAGATCCGGCCTGAGCCGCTCATGAACCCGTCCGTCTGGACGTCATCAGACGCGCAGCGGCATCAGCACATAGCGAGAGGCTTCATCAGCCGGATCGCGCACAAGCGCCGGAGCCGCCGGGTCATTGAAATCAAACAGGATCACATCGCCGTCGATCTGCTGGAACACATCGAGGAGATAGCGCGCGTTGAAACCGATCTCCATCGGCTCACCGGAGTATTCTGCCTCGACCTCCTCAACACCATGACCGGTCTCGGCATGATTCACGGTCAGAACGACTTTGTCGCTCTCCAGAGAGAGTTTCACAGAACGTGAGCGCTCCGCCGAAACCGTAGCGACACGATCGACCGCTTTCTCCAGCGCGACATTCTCTACTTTCATGGTCTTGTCGTTATTCTGCGGGATCACGCGGGCATAGTCCGGGAATGAGCCGTCAATCAGCTTGGTCGTGAGAATCGCACGGCCTGCGGTGAATACGATTTTTGCTTCGGATGCAGAAATTTTGATCTCGCCATCAAACCCGTCGATCAGGCGGCGCACTTCTGCCACTGCCTTGCGCGGGATGATCACACCGGCGAGGCTTTCAGAGCCGGCTGGCGCATCAATCTCAGACAAGGCGAGGCGGTGACCATCAGTGGCCACAGCGCGCAGCTTTTTTGCGCCGTCTGTCTCGGCAATATGAAGATATACGCCATTGAGATAATAGCGGGTTTCTTCGGTCGAGATGGCAAAGCGGGTCTTGTCGATCAGGCGTTTCAGATCGTTTGCATCCAGGCTGAACTGAACAGAGCCTTCATCTTTGGTCATGGTCTGAAAGTCAGACGCAGGGAGGGTCGGCAGGGCAAAGCGGGACCGGCCCGCCTGAATGGAAAGACGTTGATTTTCAGGAAGGAATTCCAGCTGCACGTCTGCGCTATCCGGCAGTTTACGGACCACGTCGAACAGCGTCTGAGCCGGAGCCGTCAGACCACCTTCCTGATCCACAGTCGCGTCAGCCGCGTCCACAGCTTCGATGTCGAGGTCAGTCGCTGTCAGTGTCAGCGCGCCCGGGCCAGCCGACAGAAGAACGTTCGACAAGATCGGAATTGTATTCCGACGTTCGACCACACTTTGAACGTGGCTGAGCGCGCGCAGGAGATCCGACCGGTCTATCGTGAGCTTCATTGTCTGCCTCTCAGGAGCCCGCATGGCTCCCTTACCTAAAAACAAAATTCAGCCCGCTTCGATTCGAAACGGGCTGAGAGTTATCCATAATTTTCGTCAACACAAAAGTCGTTTGACGGGATAAGAAGCGGATTCCCCATTTTTCTGGGGCGCTGGGCCTCGATTTCCGCGAAAATCGGTGAATGGCACCGCATTTCAGGTCCTCGAGGCCTAATTCCAGAGACCCTTATTTCTCTGAACTCGCCTGCAAATCCTCAATCACGCGCTCAACGCGTTCGATATCCTTGCGCAGTGTCGCGTCTGCTTTCACCAGATCTTCCAGCTTGCGCACCGCGTACAGAACCGTGGTGTGATCGCGATTACCAAAGAAACGGCCAATCTGCGGAAGTGATCGCGTGGTCAGCTTGCGGCAGAGATACATGGCAATCTGGCGCGGATAAGCGACCGACCGGCTGCGACGCGCTGATTCCAGATCCGTTTTGGTAATCTCGAACACCGTCATGGTCGCACGCTTCACCGTATCAATGCTTGGCGGCTTGAGGTCGCCCAGCTGGCGGCGGACTGCTGCACTGACATCCTCAAGCGTCACCGGATTGCCGATAAAGGTTGTGGCTGTGAACACATTGCAGACGGCGCCGTAAAGCTGGCGGCCCGGACCTTTCACGCGGCTGACGATCAGTTCGACAGCCTCATCCGTCAGCTCAAAGCCTGGATTCTCAGAAGCGATCATACCGGCTTTCATGCGCACGATTTCGCGACGCATCTGCTCGTCGGGATCACTGACCTCGACCAGCACACCGCCCTGCAGCTCTTCACGAACACGCGCGTTCAGAGCATTCAGCTGAGAGGGGCTGACATCAGCCGTAATCACGACCTGGCCACCACGCGCGACAACAGCGCGGATATTGCTGAAGAACTCCTTCTGCGTGCCACCCATGCCGGCAATTGCCTGCAAGTCATCAATGAGCAGCACATCCGCCGAACGCAGACGCGTTTTCAGATCACTCGTATCGTTCCGCTTTACGCCTTCCACGAACGCAACCATGAACTCTTCCGCGCTCATATAGACAGCGGTCCGGTCAGACCCATCGCGCAGCATTTTGGACTCGATCGCACGAAGAAGGTGCGTCTTACCCACGCCATGACGGCCATAAAAATAGACCGTTTGAGCTGGCGTTGCCTGATCTTCTGCAATCTTGCGCGCAACTGTGGTCGCAACACGGTTGGACTCTGAAACGACGAGCGTCTCGAAACACATCTGGGCCCCGTTGGACCGCAGACCTGGATCAGCCGCAACAGCTCCACGCTTCTCGCGACGCTCCTGGCGAACCTCTTCAGCCAGAGCACGAACGTCCTCTGGAAGATCGCTGAGACAAGAGACGACCAATTTGCGTCCGAGCTCATCTTTCTCGGCCCAGAGCGTATTCATCTTACGAAGGAACTCGTCATTGACGCGGTCACGCTGGATTCCGGTCTTTGCCGCAATCTGGATCGCACCATCAATCTCAGCGACAAACTCCAGTCCCTCAATCCACTTCGTGTACACTGATGGCGACACTTCAGCCTTCACCGACTCCAGTACAGAATACCAGATGCTGACAGCTGTGGTGTTCGCGCCGTTTTCGGCGTCAGTTACGTCGGGCGTTATTTGTTTTGTCATGCCCCGAATGCACCCCTGAATTAAAAGTTTATCCTAAGTTGTGTAATCTACTCAAGAACACACAGCCCACCCGTTCCCGGCTTATGCTACCGGGTTAAAAAACTCTTTGTGCGGACATTCCCTGTGATCTGTGGCCTAGGATAAATGGCGCAGGGTTTTGGTCAATGCGACTTTCGCAACAGAATCTATGCTGAATCCACAAATAGCATATTGACCCGGGCTAAGCCCTTAAATCGCTTTAAGAAAAAAATTTAGGGAAAAATTAACCACGTCACTATGCCGCATTTTGGCACAATGTTCACCTTATGTTCTCAGCCACTTCTGTCAAGAGAATAACCCCGCCTGGATTGTGGAAAAATGTGCGAAAAACACAAAATTGTCACAATTCCCACAGGTTGAATCGACCCTGTTCACATGCGAGATTCGCAGCTGGCGCTAAACCGATATCAAAGGCTGTGAGCGGCGACAGATTCGCCAGTGACGGTTCGTCAACTATAACGTCCTGTCACGGATGATCCAACAAAAAAGCGCCATGTGTGGCGCTCTTCCAGAAGTTAATTTGCTTGACGCCCAAAAAGGCATCAAGGCAGTGGCGGTTATGCCATTGCTCCGACGCGCTTGGAAAGGCGAGACACCTTCCGAGAGGTCGTGTTCTTGTGCATAACGCCTTTAGACGCCGCACGCATCAGCTCAGGCTGAGCTTGTTTCAGTGCTTCTTGAGCCGCAGTCTTGTCGCCGCTAGCGATCGCCTCTTCAACCTTGCGAACGTATGTGCGCACGCGTGAGCGGCGCGCTTTGTTCACTTCAGTGCGGCGTTCGATCTTGCGAACCATTTTTTTGGCTGACCGGGTGTTGGCCATGCAATGTCTCCAGTCGGAAAATTCGGAAAGGCGGTCTCATATGCCGCCTGCGCGAAAAGGTCAATGTCTTTTCCCAGAAAACCAGCAGAGAATGGACTCTTCTGGCTTATTTATTCCGGAAATGCGGATCCCGCTTCTCAATAAAGGCTTCCATGCCTTCAGTCTGGTCCTCAGTTGAGAACATGGAATGGAAAAGTCGGCGTTCAAACATGATACCCTGCCCGAGCATCGTCTCATAGGCAGCATTCACGCTTTCTTTGGTCATCATGGCAATCGGACGTGACTTGGCCGCAATAACAGCCGCCACTTTTTTTGCTTCTTCGAGCAACTGATCGGTTGGCACCACGCGGGATACCAGGCCACAGCGTTCAGCTTCTTCGGCGTCCATGAAACGGCCGGTCAGGCACATTTCCATCGCCTTGGATTTACCCACAAAGCGCGTCAGACGCTGAGTGCCGCCCGCGCCCGGCATAACACCGAGATTGATCTCTGGCTGACCAAACTTGGCATTCTCACCGGCCAGAATGAAATCGCACATCATGGCCAGTTCACACCCGCCACCCAGGGCATATCCCGCTACAGCGGCGATGACAGGCTTTCGACACCGTGAGACACGTTCCCAATTGCGCGTGATAAAATCCTCGCAATAGGCCGTCATATACGTCTGGGCCTGCATTTCCTTGATATCGGCCCCTGCGGCAAACGCCTTGCTCGAGCCGGTAATCACGATACAGCCAATGTCGGGATTGGCTTCAAACTCATCCACCGCAGCGGTCAACTCATCCATGAGCTGATTGTTGAAAGCATTGAGCGCATCGGGGCGGTTCAACTTGATGACGCCGACCTGATCCTCGATCTCTATCAGCAGTGCTTCATACGCCATATAATGTCCTCTGGCTGGGGTTTTGGTCATCTCTGCCGCGCAACCTGCAACGCAGTCACGCGCCCGGGTCAGAACTCACCCGCAACTGAAGGCGAGGAGAGACCACGAGAAGATTGGAGGGTCAACCGAATACGCCTGTCAGTGTTGGCACTGTGCGCAAAAGAAAGTCGACCGACCAGACTGGACAATTCGTTTAATGGGTGCCCCACACCCCCTACAGGGGGCACCTTCCCGACCATACACGCTAAAGCTGTGTTGAAAGTAACCAAGACTGCCATCGGCATGCGCGTAATCTCTGAGGCTTGAGCCGCCAGCCTCAATCGCCGCGTTAAGCACGTCCCGGATGGCAGGAACCAGCCTCGCCGACCTCACCGCGCCGATATTGGCCGACAGTCGCCGGGGCGAAATGCCCGATTTATAGAGCGCCTCACACACATAGATATTGCCGAGCCCAGCCACCACCCGCTGATCTAGCAGCGCTGCCTTAATGGGCGTTTTCTTACCGCGCAGCGCCGTCTCAAGATAGGCTGCTGAGAACGCGTTGGAGAGGGGCTCAGGGCCAATCCCCTCCAGGCTCTCGTCAGCCTCCGCAATGGCCGACAGCTTCATATAGCCAAACCGGCGCGGATCGTTGAACACCACCCTCACCTGCCGGTCCGTCGTGAAGACGACATGATCGTGCTGTGGCAGCGTCGGCTGAGCGAGCGCGAACTCGCCGGGCTTCAACCCCGCACCGGTTTCGGGCTCGTGTATGGTGAAACGGCCAGACATGCCCAGATGGATGAGCAGCCGATCCTGCCGGTCTGTCTCCAGCACAAGATATTTGGCCCGCCGGCTCAATGAGGTCACCCGCGCGCCCTGCAAGCGCTCCACCATATCGGCGGGGAAGGGAAAACGCAGGTCCGGTCGGTTGAGCTTCACATCCGCCAGCACCGCCCCCTCCAGAAAGGGCTGCAGGCCACGACGAACAGTTTCGACCTCGGGTAATTCAGGCATGGCCGCTCATCTAGCCCAACCGCCGCGGGCTGAACAGACGGAAAGACAGGCCTCAGAACTGGAAGTAGACGAAGGGCGCGGATTTGAGAGGATAAAGCGCGACAGCCAGAGCAGCGAGACACCCCATACCCGCCCAGTAGAGCGAAGGGGTTCGCAGGGACCAGTGCCGCGGCAGACGCTTCAGCGCGCCCACTCGAGAGACCAGGGCATCAATCAACACCAGGGCAGGCACAAAGAAGGCGATCAGCGACAGCCGCTCCCCCCCGCCTTCGCGCAAACCCCCAATGCCCTGCCAGACGGTAACCGCATCAGACAGGCTCTCTGCCCGGAACGGCACCCAGGCGAGGAACACCACCATCAGCGTCAGCGCCAGACCAAGCGCGCCGCCTGCAATTGGCAGCAAGGCGCCCTTCCCGACAAGACGCTCAACGAAACGGTTCACGCTGAGTGCCACACCGTGCATGGCGCCCCAGATGACGAAGGTCCAGGCCGCGCCGTGCCAGAGTCCGCCCAGAACCATGGTGATCATCAGATTACGATACGTTTTGAGCGGCCCCTTACGGTTTCCGCCAAGCGGAATGTAGAGATAGTCGCGCAGCCAGAAGGACAGCGACATATGCCAGCGCCGCCAGAACTCGCTGATTGAGGTCGAGGAATAAGGATAGTCGAAGTTCTTCGGAATGAAGAAACCGAACCAGCGCGCCACGCCGATGGCCATCAGGGAATAACCGGCAAAGTCGAAATAGATCTGTGTGCCAAAGGCCAGTGTTGCCGCCAGAAGGCTCTGATTGTCCCAGCGTCCAATATCGGCAAACACCGGGTCCACAAAGGGCGCAATATTGTCGGCAATCGCAGCCTTGTAGATGAAACCGATGATGAAGGCGCGCGCGCCCGCTGCAAACAAGGCAGATGAAAACGTCTTCTTGCGATCAATCTGCGGAAAGAAGCTCGCCGCGCGTACAATCGGCCCTGCCACCAGTTGCGGAAAGAAGGCGATATAAAGCGCCACGCGACTGACACTGGTCTCAGCAGGGATATCCTTGCGGTAGACATCCACGAGATACGAGATCGCCTGGAAGATATAAAAACTGATTCCCACCGGCAGGATGATGTTCAGTGTCGGCCAGGAGGCAGACATCCCAAGGCTCGCCAGCGCACTGGCTGCGCTGTCTGCAAAAAAGCCGAAATACTTGAATGCTGCGAGCAGGCCCAGCTGCAAACCAATAGCGATCCACAGCACTTTTCGCTGACCAGCCTTATGGCTCATCCGATCGCGCATCTGCAAACCGGCAATATAGGAGATGGCGATCACCGTGCCGATCAGCGCGAGAAAGCGAACATCCCACCAGCCATAAAAAACAGCACTCGCCAGCAGGAGAAAGTGGTTCCGCCAGGAACCGCGCATCACAACCCAATAGATGAAGAGCACGCCAACGAGAAAAAGCGGAAAGATGGCTTCTGTAAAAATCATTGCAGCGCCCCACCGCTTTCAATCTGGCTGGCGAGCCAGCTTGTATAAACCTCAGCGCCATCGCGCAGGAGGTGGCGGTCATCATACCAGACCGCTCCTGACAGGGAGGCCAGAAGCTGGCGGTCGATCGGCGCGATACACGGAAACTCAGACAACTCACCCGCACACAGACGCGCCACATACTGGCGCTCATCTGGCGGAATCACCGGCGGATAATAATAGGCCACGCGGCGCACGCCGGCGGCCAATAACCGTTCACGCTGATCAATCCGGAACAGACGCGCCCAGCTTGGCCCGGTCTCTGGTACGATCTGAGGCACTGAGCGCAGGGAACGGTCGATTTCAGTGCCATCAAGCACGAAAGTCTCGCGCGGCTCATCCTTAGGATCGAAGGCGGGCATAGGAGAAATGTTTTCAAGCGTCTGACCGGTCGCCAAAAGGCCGAGATTGGTCCAGTTCATCAGCGCATGAACGTTCAGCAGCCCCCAGGACTTCACACACGCCGCTGTACCGGAACATTGCCCCTGCACCAGCCCCTTCATCGACCAGTAGACCGCATCAGGATCAAACTGCTTGATGGCGCGGTCAGAAAACTTCGCAACGGAAAAGACATAGGCGGGGTCGCGGTCAAACTCGTCCGAAACCTCAAGAAACACGGCGTCAGGCGCAATGCCCGTCGCGCGCATGAACGCCCACAAATGCGCATCCCGCTCCTGCAGAGACGCGCCCTGCAGCGACAGATTAATCACACGATGCGGATAGCCTGCCGCGCGCAGCTTGCGCGTCATCTCGACATCATCAATCGCATTGCGCGAATAACTTGCGCCTACGAACAACAATAGCGGCGCATCGGGCTCGGCAAGCACCTGACGCGCGGCATGACTGACAAACTGATCATATTCCGTTGGTCGCGTAATATCTGCGCGATCAGACATCACCCGCACTGTAAACGTCGTCACAAGGAAGGCCGCAAAAAACCATGCTGCCCCCGTCCAGACGCGTGAGCGCTCTGGCGTGCGCAGAAGCTTGGCCAGCAAAAGCGCAAGCGCTGCAGCAATGAAGGCGATCCAGTGCATGATGTCGATTGACCCCTTAGACGTCCTGACCCGGATGCAATGTCGCAAAGATTGTCTGTGATTCAGTGAGGATCGGGGATCGAGTTTTCCACAGCCGCTTAACGCTTGATTCAATCTCGCCGGAGGCGGGTTAAAACGCTTGCCGTAAAAATATGAAGATCCGCATGTGGAGGATTCATTTTTTCTCGAGCCGGACTGGGATAGGGGCTTTGAAATTCGCTCCGAATTGGGTATATGCCCCATTCACTTTTGTGGGCCGCTTTAGCTCAGCTGGTAGAGCATCGCATTCGTAATGCGGGGGTCAGGTGTTCAAGTCACCTAAGCGGCACCATTCACTGCGATCGCGCTTCGCGCGAACAATCGCCCCTGTGGGGCGATTTTAGCAGTGAATTATGTCTCAACGCTCATCCACCCTGACTGAGAAATTTGCGCACCAGGCAGCAATTTCGGGATAGCTATCTCTGCGGCACAACCCCACTCCGCTCTTCCCTCACTATGAATCGCTCAGCCCCCTGTCTCGCATCCAATTGCCTCGCCACGCATTTCCTCTCATGCTCGCCTGACGCAAATCTGAGGACATCGCTTGGCCCATTCCGAAACCGACCTCTGGCACCGCGGCGCGGTGATCTACCAGATCTATCCGCGCAGTTTTCAGGACACAGATGGCGATGGCGTGGGCGACCTGCCCGGCATCACCCAGCGGCTCGATTATGTGGCCGCGCTGGGCGTGGACGGTATCTGGATCTCGCCCTTCTTCACCTCACCCATGCACGATTTCGGCTATGATGTGGCCGACTATTGCGCGGTCGATCCTCTGTTCGGCACGCTGGAAGATTTCGACGCGCTGATTGCCCGCGCTCATGAGCTCGGCCTGAAGGTGATCATAGATCAGGTCTACTGCCACACCTCAGACGAGCATGACTGGTTCAAACAGAGCCGTGCTTCACGCGAAAATGAGAAGGCCGACTGGTATGTCTGGGCGGATGCCAAACCCGATGGCTCGCCGCCTTCAAACTGGCAATCAGTGTTCGGCGGCCCGGCCTGGCGCTGGGATGGCCGTCGCAAGCAATATTATCTGCACAATTTCCTCCCCTCTCAGCCGCAGCTCAATCTGCACAAGCGCGAGGTTCAGGACGCCCTTCTGGAGGCCGCGCGCTTCTGGCTTTCCCGCGGCGTGGATGGTTTCCGCGTGGATGCGATCAACTTCGCCATGCATGACCCGGCGCTGACCGATAATCCGCCTTCAAACCTGCCTCTGTCAGACGTGACGCGGCCGTTCGACATGCAGCTGCATGCCTACAACCAGTCTCATAAAGACATTCCTGTCTTTCTTGAGCGCCTGCGTAGCCTGCTGGATGAATTTGGCGCGACGTTCTCGGTGGCCGAAGTCGTGGGCGCCGAACCGCTGGATGAGATGAAGAGCTTCACCGGCGAGCGTCGTCTGCACACAGCCTATAATTTCGATTTCCTCTATCTGCCCGACCTCAGCGCTCAGGCCGTGCGAGAAGCCCTTGAGCCGTTTGAATCGGATGGCCGGGAGGTCTGGCCAAGCTGGGCCTTTTCAAACCATGACGCACCTCGCGCTGTCAGCCGCTGGAGCCAGGGCGAGGCATCTGAAGATTTCGGCAAATGCCTTATGCTGCTCATCCTCGCTTTTCGCGGCAACATCTTCCTCTATCAGGGCGAAGAGCTGGCGCTGCCGCAGGGCGAGATACCGTTCGAGAAACTGCAGGATCCGGAAGCCATTGAGAACTGGCCGCATACGCTGGGCCGGGATGGCGCCCGCACGCCGATGGTCTGGGCTCAGGATGAAACCAGCAGCGGGTTTTCCGCAGCTGAGCCCTGGCTGCCTATCAGCTCTGACCAGAGCGGGCGCTCTGCTGAAAAAGCCGAGGCAGACGAGAACTCCATCCTCCACTTCACGCGCAAGCTGATCGCATTCCGCAAAGACAGCCCGGCCTTGCTGCATGGCGATCTGATCTTTCTCGATACGGCCAAAGACATCCTCGCCTTCATTCGAGACGCGGATGGTGAGAAAATTCTCTGCCTATTCAATTTGTCAGGCACAGAACGCACCTTCCATCTGCCAGATGGCTATGAAGCCATTTTCAAAAGTCCGGGCATTGAAATTGAAACTGGTAAACTGCCCGCCTGGTCTGGCGCATGGCTGAAAATGGGGTGAGCTACCTAGCTTACGCATCCCCCGTTCACGGGATAGTCGCCCCGATTCAAGCATGATGGACTGCCTCCAGAAAGGAGAAGAGGCAATCATGAAATATTCTGTTCAGGCGTTTGCTTTGACGCTAATTCTCTTTACCGCTCCGGCGGTAGCGCAAAGGGATCTTCCGGAATACCTTCAACCTATCCATGGCACGGCCAACTTGTCTGCCGGGTTTTCGTCGGATGGACCGCTCGAAGTCGAAATACCTTTCGCAGGCAATGAACCGATGGAAGATCGCCTTAGACAATACGACGGTGATATATGGAAATGCGGAGGTGACACAACGATACCACCAGCTATGCATCTATTGGTTGATAGTAGCACCACTGCTCTTCATTTTCGTGTTTACGAGGACAAATCGTTTGTAGGCGATGTTACCTTCGGCCTGCTCAAACCGGACGGGTCTGTGGTCTGCGATAAAGGGGGCAACTACAATGAGCCTTTGTTGCTAAGCATCGAAGCGCCTATGCCGGGGAGTTATTTTATCTGGTTGGGCAATGGTCTGTTTAGCGACGACGACAGCATAGTGAGCGTTGCAATAAACGAAACCTCTTTAGAATAGACGATCGTCCGCGTCATAAGAAAAATGCGACGTTTTGCCAGTTGCATCATAAGGCGCGGACCTCCAGCTCTAGTTTATGACTAAAGCTCGCTTCCGCTCCGCCGAACAACGCATCGCCGAAAAACAGGCCGAAGCCGCCGCCATGGGCGTGGATGAGGCTTACATCTCAACGCTTGTGGATGAGTTTTATACCCGGGTTCGGGCCGACGAGATGCTGGGACCGATCTTTGCCCGCGCCATCACCGGCGACTGGGAACCGCATCTCCACACCATGAAGGACTTCTGGAGCTCCATGGTGCTCTCCACCGGTCGCTATGACGGGCGCCCCCTGCCCAAGCATATGGCCCTGCCCGGCCTGACGCAGGATCACTTCACCCGCTGGCTGGAGCTGTTTTACAAGACATTGCAGGACACAGCGCCCTCCCAGCAGGCCGAAGACTGGTTCATCGACCGTGCCGTCCGTATCGCCAAAAGCTTCCAGCTCTCGCTTTTCTACCGCCCCGACCTGCGAGGCGGCGTTATCGACAACTGATCAGATGAATGGCTTGGTCATCATCCAGATGGCCATACCCATCATCATCAGATTTTCGGTGAGGGAGATCACGCCCAGTGGCACATTGCTGTCGCCGCCGACACAGGCGCATTTCAGCTCCCGCTTGTCGATATAGACGGCTTTGAAGACTGAGATCGCGCCAATCGTACCAATGAAGAGCGCGGACAATGCGGGCAGCCAGAGCGCCGCGCCAGCGAGCATCATCACACCCGCCGCCATCTCCACGAAGGGGTAGATATAGGCATAGGGCACCCAGCGACGGGCCAGCAGGTCATACCCCAGAAACTGGTTCGAAAAGGCCTTCAGATCCTGCAGCTTCAGGATCGCCAGAATACACATGGAGATCGCCACAAAGCGCTCGATCAGCGCAATCGAGAGCACCACACCGGGCGCCATCCATGTGACCGCAACGGCCATGAAGAAGGCGACTGAAAATACCGCGATTACAGGCTGGTAGGTGGTCTCTTCCTTGCCACGCACATCCAGCCCGAACCACTCACGTAAATCATCATAACCGCCGATCCGCTCACCATTGATGAAGGTTTGCGGTGTTGTCTTCACATTGTGCTGGTCGCGGAAAGCGTCGGTCTCTTCGCGCGTGGTCAGATGGTGGTCTTCGACCTCGTACCCTTTGCGTTTCAGGAGATCGACGGTCTTCAGGCCGAAGGGGCACAAATGTCCGGGCATAACCATTCGGTAGACGACAGCCTTCTTATTGGTTTTGTCTAATATTGCGTCTGTCATAAAGTCTCAGTCCCAATCTCGATTTGCCTCAGCATTTCGTCATTCAGTTCTGCGGACCGCTCGCTGATGCGGGCTCTGCCGGGTTCAGGCGTCCTTCAAAGTCGGGCACAGGTCTCGCCTCAGCGGCCTCTGGTGTTCGCGCAGGGCCGTTTGCGGCAATGTCGTCGATCAGCCACTGCATTTCCTTGATTTCGCGCCGCTGGGCTTCAATGATTTCGTCAGCCAGCTCTCGGACCCGCTGATCCTCAATGTTCGCGCGTTCGCTTGTCAGGATCGCAATCGAGTGATGCGGGATCATCCCATTCATATAGGACCGGTCACCCACCAGAGCCTGAGAGCGTACGAGATAAACAGCCAGTGCGAACACAATCACAGCACCGCCAAGTATAAGAGCGTTTGCCAGCTTGTTCTTGTACATGCCCAGCATGAAAAGCAGCATGACAACCGTCATGCTGCCGCCCATGAGCAGGGTCATATAGAACCGCGTTTCACTCCATTCCACATGCTCAAAGGCGTAGGTGTTCAAATACATCACACCGTACATCACCACCATGGACGTGGCGATCATCGCAAAGAAGCGGAGATAGTTTGATTTCTGCATATTCGTCACCAAAGTTTGACGTAGAATCACCAAATCAACGACGCTGAGCGGCCAGTGTTCCAATAACGCAAACACTGGCCGACTCCGGGATCAGTACCATGCGTGGAAGCCGACAACGAACGCGGTCGACCCCGCATCCTCACCGGCTGCTTCAAACAGATCGCGCGTCCCGCCGAGACTGCCGGACCATTCAACGCCCAGATAGGGCGAGAATTCGCGGACCACGTCGTAAGACAGACGCAGACCCGCGGCTGCACTCGTCAGACCGGATCGAATCTCAAGCTCGTCAATATCTTGCGCGGACCAGGCAAGCTCTGCACGTGGCTTCAGGTGAAGTCTCTGGGTGAGCGCGAGCTCATACTCGACTTCAATATCACCGGTCACGTCGCCGCGATCGCTCAGATAGGCCGCGGTATCGATCTCAAACCGGTAAGGCGCCATACCCTGAAAACCGACCACAGCATGGGTGCGGCCTTTCGGAGCAAGGTCGTAGCGAAGACCCGCCTGAAAATCGAAGAAGGGAGAAATCGCACGAGACCATAGTGCCTGCACGTCCAGATCTTCGAAATCATCTTCTTCAAAGCTGAATTCGCCTTCGGTCTTGATGTACAGCTTGTTCAGATCACCGCCATACCAGACGTCAACGTCGACAACACCAACAGTCTCATCTTCCACGAAAGCCGCTTCCGCGCGGTGCACTTCCACCGCCCAGAAATTCATGGCGCCGTGATGATGCAGCATCGCTGCGCGCGACTCCTCCATCTCCTGGGCATTCCAGTAGTCATCGGCCTGAGACCATGGAGCCGGTTCTTCTTCATGCTTTCCATGACCGAATTGCGCGAGAGCCATAGGGCTTACCAGCGCAGAGAGCAGCGACAAGCCGATCAGTCTTGAAACCTGTCTCATGACTTCGCCTCCCCATGCGCCGAGTGATCCATTTTAGAGTGATCATGCTCTGGTGGATGGTGTCCGCTACCATGCTCAGGCGGATGATGCTGTCCGTGGCCCTTCTCGCTGCCATGCATATCGTGACCGCCATGGTCGTCCGCCATGTCATGATCCCGGTGCTGCATCTCACGCATACGGCGCTCACGGCCCGCAGCATCTGGCATCACGGACACCACCTGCATCATGCCCGCATGCATGTGGTAGAGCAGGTGACAGTGGAATGCCCAGTCGCCCACATGATCTGCTGAGACATCAAATGACAGTTTTTCCGCCGGTTTCACGATAACGGTGTGCTTGCGCGGACGATGATCACCGCCGCCATTTTCAAGCTCGAAGAACATGCCATGCAGGTGGATCGGGTGCGGCATCATGGTGTTGTTCACCAGCGTCACACGCAGACGCTCACCTTCGTTGAATCGGATCGCCTCTTTCACCTCAGAGAAGCGCACCCCATCAAACGACCACATATAGCGTTCCATATTGGAGGTCAGATGGATCTCGATCTCGCGCTCTGGCGGACGCAGATCCGGATTGCGCTCCAGGCTGCGCAGCTGAGAATAGCGAAGCACCCGGTGCGGCACATCCTCCAGGCCGATACCCGGTTCATCCAGACGCGATAGCGGCATCATGTTCACATTTGCCACGCCGGGCGCTTCAGCGAATTCAGGCTTTTCGACAGGCCATCTTGCAGGCTCAGCCGCGTGCATATCGTGACCGCCCTCGCTCATGGCCGACATATCGTGGCGCGAGTGATCCATGCCGGACATATCATGCCCTGAATGGTCCATCTTCGACATGTCGTGGCCGCTATGGTCCATGCTCCCAGAGCCAGAGCCCATTTGCATGTCGCCGCCCATATCGTGGCCATCATGGCTCATCCCGTGATCGCCATGCGACATGCCCATATCGCGCATGGCGAGGGTCGGCACGGCGCGCAATTCCGGCACCATGGCTCTCATGCCGGGGCGCGGGCCAAGCGTCGCGACAGCCTGACCGGACCGGTCAATGCTCTCGGCTACAAAGGCGTAGGCGCGGTCTTCCGGCGGCTCGATGATCACATCATAGGTTTCGGCGACACCGATTTGGAATTCGTCTGTTTCCAGCGGCTGCACGTTCAGCCCGTCAGACTGAACCACCGTCATCGGCAGACCGGGAATGCGCACATTGAAGATGGACATGGCCGACGCATTGATAACGCGCAGACGCACGCGCTCACCCGCCCGGAACACGCCGTTCCAGTTGTCATCTGTGGAATGCCCATTGATCAGGAAGTGATAGGTGGAGCCGGTCACATCCGCGATATCCCGCGGCGACATGCGCATCTCACCCCACATAGCACGATCTGACAGCGTTTCTGAAAGACCGTTCTCACCCACATCTTCCAGGAAGTCCGGAACCGTCCGCTCCTGAAAATTATAAGTGTGGCTCACCTTTTTCAGCTTGGAGAAAATCCGCTCTGGACTTTCGAAGCTCCAGTCCGACAGCACCATCACATACTCACGGTCATAGCTGACCGGGTCAGTGCCGCGCGGATCCACCACGATCGGCCCATAATGGCCCACCTGCTCCTGCAGTCCGGAGTGGGAGTGATACCAATAAGTGCCGTTCTGCGGTACGGAGAACTTATAGCTGAAGGTCTCACCGGCCTTGATGCCCGGGAAGGACACGCCGGGAACGCCGTCCATATAAAACGGCACCAACAGGCCATGCCAGTGAATGCTGGTCTCAACATCCAGCATATTATGGACGTTGAGCGTCACCTCATCGCCCTCACGAAAGCGAATAAGAGGTGCCGGAACAGTTCCGTTCACGCCCACGGCGCGCCCGGTCTTTCCATTCACCTGAAAAGGAAACTCGCTGACATGCAGGTCGAAATTGGTGCCCTGAAGCGCGGGAATACCAAGATTACCGTTCGACGCGCTTCGCGCCCAGGCTGGAAGAATGGAGCTCATACCGGCCAGACCGGCAGAATAAGTGAGAAATCGTCTACGATTGATCATGATCTGAATACCAAAAAGCTGATGACAGACCGCGCCGGACGTCTCGTCCGCGCGGTTTTAAGGCTCATCAGCCGGGTATCAGATCAGGAAAACGGTCTTCCGCTTGAGCGGTATATCAGGCGGAGGCGGATCAGAAGACCAGTGAAGCGGAGGCTCTTGCCGCTGCACCCAGCTGGCCTGAACCAGCGCGTAGTTCACCGGCTCAAGGGCCGGAACCGGCAAATCAATTTTCACCGAGGCCGGAGAGACAGTCGCCGTCTTCAGCGACTCCGCGTGATCACACGGCGCCCAGTCATGCGCCTCATGCATGCCTGCCATATCCATGGCGGCAACCATTGGCTCAACACCCGCAGCAGTCTCGTCACAGTGCTGATGCGGATTAGATAGCTCGGAACTGACAACGCTGTCTGCAATCTCAGCCGCATGCGCGCAGGCGCACGCTGTCTGGAATACAGACAGGGCGAGAATGCTCAGAACAGCGAGTATGCGGTGATGCCAGACCAGGCTTAGCTTCCTTTTACATAATCCACGGGCGGAGGCGTTGGCGTGGGCTCAGTCAGCGTCACCTGCGACGCCTCACCAGCCGGAGCCTTAGTTCCACCTGTCTTGGATGTAGTGCCAGAATATCCAATTGCACGGTGGCGGGCAACATCCAGCTCGGCGCGATAGGTTTCATGACGCGGATGGATAAGCTGTCCGGAGTCGCCATAGGCATAAACAAGCCGCGCCCAGTCATCCTTGGAATAATTGAAGGCCGAACCATCAGTGTCGATGTCGCTCCACTCCGGCTCTCGTGCCGCGCTCGCTGCGCGTTCACCCCAGGTCCGCGCGGCGTCATCGTCATGGCGCGCTCGCGAGATCATCTCCATCAACCGGCAGACACGACTGGTCGGCTGGCCGCCCTGCAAAAGCGGGGCGAGCGCCTTTTCCGCGCCATCCCAGTCGGCTTCTGCAATCGCGATGTCAGCTTTCAAAAGCGCTGTTTCGCGGTGTGTCTTGTTGGCGTTGATCAGCGCGTTCATCGCCTTGCGGCCGGAACTGCGCCCCTCGCTGCCGTCCAGACGCTCTGCGACCAAAGCAAGCGCCGGATGCGGATGCGCTTTCCATGCGGTCTCAAGAGAGGAAATCGCTGGCTTGATGGCATCTCGGGAGAGCTGCAAACGCGCAAGATGGTAGGCCGCTGGCGGAAATCCAGAATCGGTTTTCAGCGCATCGCCAAACATACGTTCAGCGCCTTCCGGATCGGTCGACATCATGTCATAGGCCTGAGCCGCGTAGAGCACGGCCCTGCGGCGGCGCGCATTGGCCGTTGCGATATGATACTTTTGCTCTCCGGTCAGCAGAACTTCACGTGCGTCCTCCCACTGTCCGCGAGCCGTATAAATCTCAAACAGTGATTTGAACGGCCAGTCGCCGGTCTCCCCCTTCATGCTGAGGGCTTCACGGGCGCGCTCAATCGCCATTGTGTAGTCGCCACGCTTCACGGCAGCGCCGGTCAGGCCTTTCAAACCTGCCAGATGCGCGCCCGGCTTGCGAGACAGCTCGGCATAGGCGCGCTCGGCCCGTGTCCAGTCGGCTTCCTGCTCTGCCGTCAGTGCATCCAGCAACAGGGCCAGCCGCTCATCATCGGCATCTGACAAGGCTTTGTTGATCAGGCGTTTCGCGCCTTTGATGTCGCCGCCCTCAATAGCGAGAAGACCATTGGCAAGCGCTTCGTTACCTTTGCGCGTACGTGAGCGTCGACGCATGGATTTGAGCCTGGATGGCAGGCGGAAAACGCCACTTAGAAACCCCCAGACCATGGCGATGATCACGCCCAGAATGGCAATCACAATGCCTGCACCAGTAAGTGTCAGCACAATATCGGGCTGGTTCTCACGTTCCAGAACCACGCGCCATGGGATGTCATTCGCCCACATGCCGAGCACGACGAGCCCGGCAGCAACCGCCACGAAAAGAAGAAGCCAGATTAACCTGATCATCGTTCCGGTTCCCCCTTCATGACATCACTGCGCAGACGCACGATGAGCCTGTTAATCGTCTCGCGACTCTCGGCCTGTGCGATCCAGCTCTTAAGTGGCTCGGCTTGCGGCCCCTGAATAGATTTCACCAATCGGATTGCGCCGCGCAAATCGCCCTGCTCCATCGTTTCGATCGCATTCTGCACCTTCTGCGAAACGGTCTGGCCATTGGCCGTCCCTTCTTCGCGCATGGAGACGACCCCAGACAAAAGGTCACCGACCCAGGCCCAGTTGCCTTTCGGTTGATCGGGAATTCCAGCACGCGCTACCGCAGGGCGCAGCTCTTCGAGATTGCTCTGCAAGTCCTCAATCGTCGGCGCCCCATCTTCGGCCAGCCGTCGCAGCGCAGAAACCGCAGAATTGGCGTTCATCTGAATAGCGAGGGCTTCAAGCTCGGCCGCGTATCCACCACCATCCCGAATGGCCGATTCCAGTGCAGATAATGCCAGCACCCGGTCAGCCCGGCGCACCAGAGACTGTTCATCGGCGCTGAGTTCTGCATCCTGAAGATTCGAAAGGCGTTCATTCACGGTTTCGCGCAGTGCATTCACGTCGGCGGTGAGATCGGTCACTGATTGCGCGCCTGACTCCTGACCCGACTCAAGCGCCGTCGTTTTCTCGGACACAGTTGTCAGGCCCGCTTCCAGCGCCTGAACCTCCTGATCCAGTTCTTCAATAAGGGCTGAGCGTGCATCCATCGCATCGGCGAGTTGCTGATCTGCAGCTTCGAGCTGTTCTGCGCGCTGCTGAAGGTTGGTGACCGCTCGCCTCAGACCCTGCGGCACACTTCCATTTCCGGCGCCCGTCTCCTCAATTGAGTTCAGGCGCTGCATCAGGGTGGCGAGCGTGATCTCCGGCTCTGGCAGCTCTTGCGGCACCTCTGGGGATTGGCTTTCACCTTCGGCCTGCTCGCCCTCACCTTCAGCCTGTGTCTCGCCAGGCTCGGCCGG